>Ga0066856_10000200_pt1 | contig 21384 bp, 14 predicted proteins | sample ETNtaG_5_FD_65605 | JGI IMG/M metagenome (GOLD analysis project Ga0066856, IMG submission 65605) | Marine microbial and viral communities from oxygen minimum zone, Eastern Pacific Ocean - ETNP201406SV205 | ecosystem: Environmental > Aquatic > Marine > Oceanic | place: Pacific Ocean: Eastern...
CCTGCCGTAGTAGTGCCACGTTTTACTGATTCTCTTGCGTATTCAACTTGGAATAATCTTCCGTCAGGGCTGAATGTTGTGATTCCATGATCATATCCTCTTCCACTTGGTTGCATCTTCTCACCTATCTATTCCTCGGGTCGACACTTTATGAGCATGAGGGTTACTTAGCCCTGTGTCTAGTCGAAGTATTAGTCCATTTTCTGCGACCCATATAACTCCTACGAATAGATAATCAATTTCATCAGTAGTTAGTTTCTGGAATGTAATATGCGAGTAGCAATTCTTTCATCAGGTGGTAAGGATTCTTCTGCCGCATGGTGGTGGGCTATGTGCCGAGGTTGGGAGGTTACTCACCTAGTTACAATGATTGTTGAAGGCAAAGATTCAATGATGTTTCAAATTCCAGGAACAGAAATAGTTGGTCATCAAGCAAAATTGTCTGGCACGACTTGGCTTCCAATTAAAACTCAAGGAATTGAAGAGTTGGAAGTCGATGAATTGGAGCAATCCCTAAGCAATTTGGCAATTGACGGCTTAGTTTGTGGTGCCCTACGTTCAGATTATCAAAAAAGTCGAATAGAGCGAATGTGTCATAGATTAGACATTATCAGTTATACTCCCCTTTGGCATCAGTCATCATTGGGCCATATTACTGGATTAGTTGAACACGGTTTTGGAGTAGTTATTACAAGTGTTGCATGTGATGGACTTGATGAATCATGGCTAGGTGAAACCTTAACTAAGCAATCCCTTTCAAAATTAATCGAATTATCAAAGAAGTTTCGATTTAATGTCGATGGTGAGGGTGGTGAATATGAGACTCTAGTTGTATATGGACCTCATTTTTCAGGTTCGATAAAAATTGAGGGTGAAAAGCAATGGCTAGGCCGTAGAGGCCATTATAAAATCAACAAAATTTCAAATTCATTTGATGGCTTCTCTAGCTAATTGAACACATTCGTCAACAATTTCTCCAGACACCCCGATGTGATTCATAGGGTCGAACATTTCCTCTAATTCCTCTGCAGAAAATGCTGCAGCTATCGCAGGTGTTCTACTACAAATATCGATCAACTCAATTTTTTTGTCGACAGCTTCAAATGATGCCGCTCTTAATATTTCATGGGCTTCATCCCTTGCTATTCCATGTTCAACTAATTCAATCATTACCTTCTCAGCCATCACTAGTCCACGCTGCGATTTGATGTTCTCCATACAACGCTCAGCATCAACCCACATATTCTTCAAAACATCAGTAGTTTTTGCCATGACGTCATCACATAAAGTCGAAGCATGGGATAGAGTAAATCTTTCACTAGATGAATTAGCCAAATCTCTTTCGTGCCATAGGAGAGCATTTTCGTAAGTTGGTATTATCATAGAACGAACTATTCTTGCAAGTCCACTAGCATTTTCAGATTTAATGGGGTTTTTCTTGTGCGCCATAGTTGATGAGCCAACTTGTTTCTCAACGTCAAATCCTTCACCAGCCTCAGCAATTTCTGAACGCTGCAAGTTACGTATTTCCTGTAAAATCTTTTCACATGTAGTTGCGACATTGGCTAACCATGAAATATATTCAACATATCTATCTCGACCAACAACTTGTGTGGTTGCCAGTGGCACTCCAAGCCCTAAATGGGTCAAAATCAATTCTTGTAACTTTCTAGCGTGCACACCTTGTGCTGCACCGGTTCCAACAGCCCCTAGGAATTTACCGACAGCAATTCTTGGGCTTCTTTCATCAAGTCTAATCAATTGTCTTCTTAATTCATCCAGCCATACTGCTGCTTTTAGTCCAAAAGTAATGGGAACAGCCGCTTGACCATGGGTTCTACCTAGCATAACTGTGTCCCTTTCTCGTTCTGCGACTTCAGCACAAATACTGATGAGCCCACATATTCTTGTTCGTAGCATAACCATACTGTCTCTCAACTGTAGTCCTACAGCAGTATCGACTATATCATTGGAAGTGGCTCCTAAATGGATACACCAACCAGCATCTCCGGCTGCTTCTGCCATTGCTTTGGTCAATGCCATAATGTCGTGTCTAGTTTCTGCTTCGATTTCTGACACCCGTTCTTTGGTAACCGATGTTGGGTTAGAAATTGCTGCAACAGCCTCATAGTCTTCTTTAGAAACTCTACCAAGTTGCATATGAGCCCAAATTAGGGCTCTCTCAACTTCTAATTGTCTTTCATGTCTTCCAAGTTCAGACCATATATGTTTGAACTCTTGCGACCCGTACCGGTAATCTAATGGACAGAATGCCATGGTTAGGGGTCTTGGACAACATCCTATAACATTTCGATTAGATTTTATTCTTATTTACTTCGAAAATAGTAAAACACCGCTCAAAAGTTATCATATTATAGTAACCTGCCAAAATATTGAAACCCTTGTTGACAAATTTAGATTTAATGTCCGATAAGTCTGTCAATGTGGAGAGTAGAACATCCTCCCAAGATAAGCGATGGACAATAATGGCTGCATTGTTGGGTACAAATACAGCAGTGATGTTGTTTCAAGGCATAGAACAAGAATCAAATCCCAAATTTATCAGGGAAATCGCCTTAGCTATTATTGCGGCAACATTGCCATTTCAAGGCATATACTTCCTTATTTACACATTCTTAATGGAAAATGCCGGTAAGCTTAGCGAAGAGATGAAAGATCGTTTGAATAGGGCATCAGCGGTCTGTCAACTAGTTGCTTATCTATCACTGGTTGGTGTCTGTATGATGTGGTATAACATATCTAATTACGTAGGTGTATTTTTCATAATATCTTCATTGTTAGCAATAATATTTATCAGAATTGCCATGAATCCTGCCAGCATTGAAGCATCAAAAAAAGTAGACTCAACTGAGTAATTTAAGACCCAATCCGGTAACTGTTGCCACTATGAGTAGTAATATCATCATAGATACCGGACCATATTGGTTCTTATCATCCATGGCGGTTCCTAAAAAACCATCGCGTGATATAGCATGCTTCAAACTTTCAGCTTCAGCATATTCACCTTGGGGTTTACGTGGGATTCTCTCTCCCTTTTTCACCACATAGGTGGATTCCTTATCGGCCGCTTTCTTGGACTCGGGCATGTATGATGGTCTAGGTGATAGGTCAATAGTATTTGCATCATTTAGCCAAAATAGTCATTCACTTTAGCCGTCACACCTACAAACATGCGATGGAATGCTAGTGAGTCTACTAATCGAATTCATTTAGCAATAGAGGGTAGTTGTGGAGGGACAACTGTTGGTTTACAAATGGCTGCTAACCATATAAGTGAGGGAAGTAGAGTACTTTGGGTTGGTCTTGATATGCCAAATCCAATAAGATTCCAGCAGTTATTTGCTCATATCTCACCTGTTGCGTCCTCAAAATTTCATGCAATGATGATGTCTGGAACTTTGGATAAAGCAGTTGACGCACTCATTTCTGCGGCTAAGAATTTGCCTTCAGTTTCACTAATAATTTTGGATGACTGGTGTGAAAACAGTGGTAAAATATCTAAAAAATACTTGAGTGAAATTCAGCGGTGTTCTGATAATGTTAGTGAAGAAATCAAGATAATTCTAATCAGTAAAGGGACGGTTGACGCTAGCGGAAAGAAAACTGGAGCGATATTTGCCCGTAGTGAAAATTATTTTCTCGAAAATGGTTTTGAAATTTGGACATTGTCCAAAAGCAAAGACGGGCATTACAGAGATCTAGTAATTAGTGAAGTATTGACTAAATTGAAGATTGTTGATGAAGGAATGGAATTAGTTTCTTAATCATCATTTTCGCCTAATAATTCAGCCATTTCTTCTAGAGCGTCATCATCCGGTTCCTCAAATGCTGTAGGGTCCTTGGCACCACCACTCATTTGATCCGAACCAGCAACCTTTGGGGCATTTTCCTCAACAGAAGACTTGCGGTTATGTTTTGCCTGATTTATTATGAAATATATCATGACAAAAAATGAAATAATGAAGATAAAGTATGCAATATTCTTGGTAGTTGATTCATCAACCATGTTGTCACCAAAGGGGTTTGATTATTGTACCTTCCCCCTTAGACGAAGTTATTATTTTTAGTTCCAATCCAATGGTCTAGATAAATGCCTTCTAGCATCAACAGGTGGTTGAACCCAGTCTTTAGAAGGTGGTACTCTTTCAATCTCAACCCATAAGGTTTGAGAGGTTCTTCGGCATTTAGGACATCTTACTGGTTGATTTTTACCCATTGATTTCATAGTCACTTGACACTCTTTGCATAATGGGCGTTTACGTTTAGGTGCGGCCATTAACACCCTTATTTTTTCTAAATGAATAGAACCATCGGTACTTTTCAAACCATTAAATTCAATCTTGTCACCTTTTTCCAGCCATTGGGATAAAAGTTTAATCTCTCCAGATTCAGCAAATGCCAATAATTTACCATTATGTTTTGTTTCAATAACAACGGTCCCTCTCTTCAAAATAATTGTGTTAGTTACGAGATCAGTTTTATTATCTGCTAGATGGTCATCAGTTGCTTGATTAGTGCGGAATACTATGTATCCTTCTGCTTGTTCAGTATTTGCAGCATCAAGTAGTAACTGACAGTTTTTCTCTGCTGCAGATATTGTTTTGGCTCTTAATCCAAATAATACTGGGCAATTACCTCTTGGGGCAATTAAAATATTATTTGACCTAATGTCTCTAGACATGAAGGTCTCAGGATCATTATCAACTACCGCTAAAGTAGACATATCAATCTCTCGCTTTTTACGACTAGTAATCGCTTCGCTAGTACGCCATGATATTGCTTCAAATGTATGGTTGAAACCTGGCCAAATTACGGCAGCAGAAGCTCCAATTATACCATGTCCACCCCAAGAGAAATCTGCTTTAGGTGTCTCCTGTATGGTTACTTCTCTAGTCACAGCAGACCAATAAAAATCATCGTGTGGTTGTCTGTTAAACCATACCATTCCGGGGTCTGTAGGATACTGTTTTCTTTGATAGTCTTTAGAAGTAGATATGTTGTCCTTAAGTGGCAAGATGTTCTCATTCCACCAATCTTCTAGAAATTGTATCAATTCTTCTTCATTGTCATCTGCTATAATTTCGATTGCAACTGCGGCATTTCCTCGTGTTCTTTGAGCAGCATATGGCCATAATCTAACTAATCGTGGGTTTTGATAGGAAAATTGTGGTGGCAAATTACTAATCAATTGATACAATGTGTGTGTTGTGCAACCTCCATTAATATGGTCAGTATCATCAATTCCTAGCCAGCCCATATTCTCACCTCACTGGTTGGAAAAAATCTCCGTTGTCCTGCGGGTCTAGCAATCTTTGTTCTACTTCGACAATTCCAATATCTGAACTAACTTTGAATAGTCTGGCGCCAAAACCCCAACCTGCGCCTAAATCACTCTTCCTGTCCCCGACTATCAGATCTAGTTCATGCACAGGAGTTGGTTTATCTTTCCACCAATTTATTTTTGTTGCTTCAATTGGAATTGAAACATTTTTGTTTAATTGTAAAGGTAATAACATATCACTTCGTAGTATTTTATCGCCTAAATACAACATTCCCGGCATTGGTTTACGGCAGGAGCATCGGTCAAATTGTCGATGTGGACAGGTTATGATTAAATCGATAAGTGCATCACTATCAATCGAAAGCATGATTCTAGCTAATTCATTATGAATTTCATGAAGTTTTTCTTCATCCCATAACTCTCTAAATATGGCCGATTGATTGGTGACTATACATATCATGAATCCTAACCTCTTGAGATTGGCAATTGTTTCTGCTGCTCCATTTAGAAGAATCAATTCATCAGGGTTGTTAATATAATTTGGACTACCAATATTGAGCACTCCATCTCTGTCGACAAAAGCAATAGCACCATTTGGCTCCACACCTTCAGGCCATTTGGTCGGATAAACCTCAACAACCGCCCCCAACATGTTTACCCCTGGGCAATTATGTTGATGTTATTTTGCATTCAATGCAAGTTTTCAAATCGACTGAGTTATTGGGCGATGTATGGAGGCTCAATCATTAGTAGCAGTGATTGGAGCAATCGGCTTGATATCTCTGGCACTTTCGTGGCATCTTCGAGGCGGTAATTCAGTAAGATTGGCCCAATTAGGCTGGATATTTGTTGGAATCTATTTTTTCTCTGGTGCATGGAAATATCAAGCAAAAGGCGATATAATACTCACAACGATGAGTTTGGTTGCTTTGCCTATGACTATTGGAATAGCCTATTGGGAATCTAATACAACCGATAAAAGTTCTAGAAGCGCACTAAATTGGGCTAGAGGTGCAATGGCTTACGCTGGTGGACCTTATTTACTAATCTCTCATGTTCCATGGTTTAACGTTCTGGCAATTTGGTTTGTTGCATCCCAAGTTGCGTTATTCTACCGATTATCTGGAACAGGTGATATAGAACTTGGTGAAACTTGGGTTGAAACTACATCTGGAAAGGTTACTTGGGATGAATGGGATGGAAATCGATGGTTTAGTGCTGATACGATTGGTGAGTTTCCATTTCAAACCGAACTTGTCATGGCAGATGGTTCATTTATTGGAATAAATTTCGTTCTAGCCTGTACTGCTCTACAATCAATGGTGATATTCATTGGTGCAATTTCAGTTTTGGACCTTGGATGGAAACGTCGAGTTCGTGCGATCATGTTTACAATTCCAGTAATTCATATTTTGAATGTGTTTAGAAATGTTGGCCTCATTTGGATGCATCAAACCTACACCACTTGGTCTTTTTATGGAATGAATGTATTTGAGTTCGGTCATAATTATGCATCAAGATTCGTATCACTATTTGCAATGTTTTTCATGGCCTTGATTATGTTTGAAATCTTACCAGAACTCCATCGGCATATCGTAAGACTTCTCAAACCACTTGGCATAATGCAGCCTAATAAGAAAAAGTCTAATTCTTAGACCAAGGTTGAGTTGAATCTGTTCTCTGCCACTTATTGCCAGAGCCTACAGGGAATTCTAAGACTTCATTACCACTTGAATCAACCATCCCTAGTAATTGGTTTGGAGGTCTGTCCGGATCAGCTATTAATTGCTCAAATAAATTATCTTCAACTAGATTATTTTGTGGCAACTCTGGTACGTTAATTTCGGGTTGATTAATAGGAGAATAATCTGTGGTTTGCTCTGGTAACTCAGGAGTTTGTTTGAATGACTCAGGGGTATTATCTTCCATTTGCATCATTCTATCGGATAGGTCAAACTGCTTATCAGAATCCCAATTAATAGCATTGTCTTTGCTACGTGAATTTCTTGAGACTAATACTAGCATTGCCAGCAATCCAATGGCCATTATCGCTCCAGCTGAATAAATCAAATCGTTAGCGATACTAGGAGCTAAGTCAGCATTATCCCCTACGCCATCACCATCAGAATCTTTTGATTCATCGGGGTCATTAGGGAATAAATCATCAACATCTGGAACTCCATCTCCATCTCCATCAAATGCATCAAATGTTGTTGTACACAATAACGCTAAAATTTCTATTTCTGATTGAGAAATTCGCAAGTTAGAGTTAGAATCTGTTTCAAAGAAGTCATATTTATTTTCATAAACTTGGGAGGATAACTTTTCGATGCTTACTTCTCTATTATCAGGAGATAATTGATTAAAAATCAATTCTATCTCATTATCACAGTTACAGGAAATTTGCAAAACTTCGGCAAATTCTACCTCACCATCTTGATTAATATCAACTTCAGAAAATCGGACAGAATCGCCATTTATCACCACATTTTTTGCTTCTTGTTCACTCAACAATCCATCTTTATCAAGATCCTTGCTTGTCATTTCCTTGGTAGCTTTATCTCGACAATCTTCCGTCACCACAGGCTCTTCTGGTTCTTCGATAGGATCGATAAATTCTGAATAAACCCATACGGCGATTATACTAACTTCGCTGATTTCTTCTAAGGCATTTAGAGTTATTTCAAATCTGCCGTTTGCTGGTAAATTAATGAAGATTTGTTGCTCGGTATTGACTCCATCTGAATTTATAGAAACCTGCTCAACCTCTGGGTCTGCGCCAGGTCTTTGCCTGCCTGATTCTCCAAACTCTTCACCAAAGAAGTCAAAGAAATCATCAAATCCAAAATCAATGACATTACCAATTGCTTCAAGTTCTAAATCTCCACTTCCCCCATAGGTCGAAATAGATAAGTAATCACCAGGTTTTTCTAAATCAACAAAGAAGTTTAGAGATTCTCCAGCAGGTGCTTCTATTCCAGACACCTCATCTCCGTTGAACAATTGTATTGGCGTTCCGTCGTACTGCCAAACATATCTGTCTTCAAACGAGGCCGTTATTTTCACTTCACCAAAGACCATGTCAGTCTCCAGCAAAATGTACCACATGCCTGGTGTGGGGTCATTGAATCCTATTTTATCACCTGCTCCTGGGCTGTTACTACTATGTGTGAAATCCGAATAAGTGGGTGCTTCAGCTAATTTCATGAACAAGGATGCTTCTCCAAATCCTGGATTAAGGTCAATTTCAAGACGCTCTGTGTCCTGAGGCACATTTACCTTGAAGTATTGCAATAAGCCATCATATCCACTTAGCGGACCGTAAGGAACCCCAGGTGTCAGTTCAATAGCATCCTCTGGTTCGATATTTTCTGGTTCATAAGCCAGGGTTGCTGCTATAGTGAAGTCATTTGCTCTGCCGTAAGTATAAGCAGCGACATAATATATTCCGGGTTCAACATCATAAAGGGTAACTATTTGTTCATTGCCAGGTCCACCGTCCCAAGCAGACTTTTGCCATTCCATGGCCATATCTTCATCTTCAAAAAATGGTTCTTCAAATCCAAAGAAAACTCCAAACGGGTCAGGAACAGTTCCCCAAGAAATTGCTAAATCTACATTGCCATTACCGTTGTAAGTCTTGACAGTTAGTGTAGACAAATTTTCCGTGACATCGACATAATAATACAAGATGCGATCTTCTTGAGGAGTTCCTCTGCCACCTTCAATAGTCTGGTCTGTAACAGGGATTCCGTTAATCAGTTCAGTCATTTCATCGAGTTCTGGTGGAGGGTCAGCAACCTCCATGTATGAATAGATAACTAAATTTTCAATATCCTCTTTTGGCACTATTACCATCCAAAGTGTTCCTTCATCTGGCCAAGACCATTGTTCGAACATAAATCCCCATTCCGTGCTTGCGTGACGATCATGGTTCCAAGAATTCGGAATAAATTCGTGCCCAAAGTAAGCATCAAATTTTTCTTCTTCCTCCCAGAAGAAATCTTCAGATTCATAGTATGCATCAATCATTAGATTTCTGGTTAGTGTTTCAATTTCTATGAAGAATAGTAACTGGTCACCTTCTTGGCCAGAAATACCACTCAATTCTTGATCGCTGAATAATTCTACTGCTTGAGCAACGATAGTCCCATCAGGCATAACCCAAGATGCACCATCAATTTCACCAGTCCTATTTCCATATAAGTCACTAGTTAAACTTCCTTCTCCTTCAGGGAATTGCCAAGAAGTAGACTCAGTTGAGTTACTTATTGTCACATTATCTATCATACCAGTAAAGTAATTACAATCACAACCAGCACCCATTTTGCCAATGAATAATTCATCACAATCTGCTCCAGATTGATAACAATCATTGGAGCCAAAATCCCCCTGCGGAATATTGGTGCCTTCAACCGGAATAAGTCCAGCAGGCTCGCCATTTATGAAAAATTCACCATATGTTCCTGCTTCTATTATGACACTTACATGAGTCCACTCATCGGTATTTATGCTGGTATTAGAAGTCGGGTGACGAGAAATTGAATATTCGCTGGAATATCCCAAGTTGCCGTTATTGATGTAAAGACCCCAACCATAATCTCCTAGCATAGTGATGAAATTTAATCCAGATGTATCAGCCATGTTTACCATTGCTGAGATCTCAATAACTTCAGAGTAATTTGGTAAATCTTCATCAATGACAATTTTATCGTCAATGCCATCAAATCTAAGGGCATAATCTGCACCTGGACCAACTTCTACAACTCCATACACTGGGAAGTATTGTGGGTCGTCTTCTAAGTCATTCCAATAGCCGGGCATGATGTTTCCCATGTTAGTACTCGCAATGTGCACATAATCTTCTTCACCATTGGCAGAGGGTTGTTCAGCGCCCCAGTTTCTATACAAAAATGGGGTTCCATCATGCCATCGATAGTCACCCTCAGTATTGTAGTCAGACAGACCTATCCACAAATGTCTTGAAAGGTTGTCAAAATTGGCAAATGTTTCCATTAACCATTGATTTTCTTGTTGGTCATCTACGGTTACCAGAAACCCATCTAGGCCTAAAGCAACTTGAGCAGATTCACTCCATGATGCTTCGCTAAGTAGGTGATATGTATTATTGTTATACGGGTTTACAGCGGTATGTAAAACTTCAATGTCTGATACATCCTCTGCCTCAACATTTGTAGATAACAATGGTGCAGAAAGTGAAATCAAGAAAATACTGACCAAAATGAGTGATTTGCTAATTTGGTTCATGCTATCGTCTTTGACATTCAACGGCCCCATTAAAAACTAGTGGTTGACTGATTGCGGTTTATCTTTTCATTTTTTTGCCACCAATTCTTAGTTCGGTCTCAAGTGGCATTTGGTGCTCCCAAGCAAATTCTTTGACTATTCTCCAACCTTTTTCTGAACCTTCGTAATCTTTAACTTCGATTATTTTGTTTCTAGTATTAGCTTTGAAAGCCGCTACAGGCTCTGCATTTTTGAATACCAAGTAGGCAGAACCAAACCCAAATCTCTCCTTCATTACATCGGCGAAATAAGGTGCTATTGGATCACTTGGTGGCAACACAAAGTCTCTTATTGGTTTGATATCTTTAGCTTCATCTAGTAACTCCTTTCTGCCCCAACAAACTTCGTGTAAATCCTCAATCAAGAATCCTTTAATCAGTGTTCCATCTTGTTCAAATTCATTTAGTACCGATTTAATTTCCTCTGGCTTAAATGGCGTTCCTGCCAGTCTCATAAATTGTTTGAGGGTAATGATTGGATAGTCTGTAACCATTTTTCTCAAGTATTCTTTTCTAAGTTCCACTCTATCCAAAGATTGGTTTGGTTTTACAGTTCTAAATCCTCCTCTAAAGTCTTGAACTATATGTCCAGTCCTAATTAGCGGCTGAATTAGTTTACGGAATTCAGACTGAGATAATGCGTGTCTTTCCTTGAAGATATTTGGGTCGGAATTGGTTGAGAAAAAGTCTACGATATCGAGTAAGTCCTCATCTGCAGGCTCCCCTCTAATTACTTGAAGGTCTTGAAAATGTTCATATGTAGCCCAAACTTGATGTCCCCTTAGATTAACTCCCTGATGCAATCTGTTTGCACTAGCCATACTTTTTAGGTCTGCTCGATATACCTCACAACGACCTCTTAAGGCAAAATCATCTCTCACTTCAGGAATCTTTTTCATAGCCATTACTTCATTTTCTAATCGCGTATTTTGATGTAGGAAATGTCGATGGAAAAGAGCTCTCTCTGCAATTTCTCTTGGTTGAGGGTCAACTATTCCCCCGCGAATCATTCTCTCTCCGGTTAGTTTAAAGCCAATATTTTCAAGGTACTTTCTAGTTTCAGGGTCTAATTGAGATACCGGCTCACTGTTGAAATTTGTTAACACTGCAACATCAACTAACTGGTCTGAATGGTTGTCTAATAGGACAGAGAACGCTTCACAAAATTCTTCGATGTAAGCATTCGGTATGTGTAAGTCTTTGACTTCAAGGTAATCATTTACTTTGAACATCAATACCTTACCAATCGGGTCTACACCTTTGAACACTGGAAGATACCAACCCCTATCCAAAATACTTCGAACTTCCCAAATGAATCTTGACACATATGGGTCAGACTGTGTCAAAATTCTCAGTTTCCCGTCTTCTCTGCTAGCCCTACTCAATTTGTCAACTTCATCTGGCATACAATAGAAGGCTTCAGGCTCAGGTACCAAGGAAACAACCTTGGCAATCCTGCCTGATTTCTCCAAATTCATCAAGGCAATGGTCAAGTCTTCATATGATCTAGTGACAAAAAACCTCAATGTATGAGACTTAATTGGCCCTAATCTTTTCACAACATCAACCAATGAATCTTCGAAACTCATAGGCTCATAAACACCCAAAACACGATGGAACAATGATAACTTTCTTCTCCTTCCAACAACATCCTCAAATTGTTTTACCACTAACATTTGACGTTCCAGATTATCCAGTGCTCTCTTCAAATCTCGGTGCAGGGATTTAAACTCATCACCTTTAGGGAAATCTTGCATTATTTCCTGTCTAGTTACATTTATGCCTGGTGGTATTTTTTGCAATAATTGCTCTTCCATAGCCCCAATCCATGGTTCAGGTTTCAATCCAAGAAGCATAGGAATATTCTTTCTCGTAGTGTAACCAATTCGATTATGAAGTAATCTTCCCATTATCACATCAGAATCCATTTGAAGGTCTTTCCAATCTTTAAATCTGAATTCTCCAACTCGGTACATTAATTCTTGTTGCTTTTGGAATATTACGTGTGAATCAAATGCCGAAAAACCATCGTCATATTGGGCGAATGATTTATCGAAAACCATATTTTGAACCCAACGGTATTCGACAACTTCTTCCTCACCGCCAGTTAGCCTATGTTCATCTATTTTCAAAATGTATTCCGCATCATCTGTTTGTTTGTAAAAGCCCACTGAAATGACATTTCTTGATTCAAGTTCAAGTAAAATGCGATCGACCAATGTCTTTGAAAATGGCAACCGATTTTCAATTTCATCGACCATCTTAGGACCTTCACTGCCCAACATTTCGATTATCTTAACACGCATTGCAACGTGTGGATCGCTTACTTTCATATCTTTCCATTTTGTAGGTTTTAGGCCATCATATTCTACCGCAATCTGATATTGTAATCCATCGATGTGTAATTTTCTTAGGTCCTTGGCATCTTTGCCACCATTGGAAGCAAGACAGCCTAATGTCGCATGAACCTCCGCCATGTAAGGAGTGAACCATTTTTCATCTAACTCAGGAGATCCTGTATTTCTAATCTTGACTATATCGCCATTTTGACATAAGGTTTCAACCCAACCCCTCAAAATTTCGATATCGATATTTTGAAGTTTTTCTTTGTATAGTGGATTTTTGAATGATTTATCCAATCCTCCTCCCTGGGACATCAATTTCAACAGTTCTTCCGGGTTGTTTGGAATAGGGGCTTTGTTCAGGTAATAGTTGGTTAACTCTTTGGCAGATAATTCAGTTGCTAAAGACCTTGTTCCAAGTAATCTCTGCAATATTGTTGGGTCGATATCCTTAACCAAGAATGCTCTAGTCTTCATTGACATTAAATCTTCAAAGGCTGACATGAACAAAGACATTCCAAGTCTAGAAGGTATAGTCATTTTTTGATGAACAATTCTTGCTTCTCCCTTAACACACAAACTTAGGAAATCATTCAAACTGTTGAGGTCAATGTCACCAAACATAATCTCATTTTTCGCTTCTCTCATCAATAAACTGTCTTCAATAGTTCGATGTTTATTCAGTAATGCATCGGCTTTTTGTTGAAACTGCTGTGGGCTAATTTCATCTGCCCCGATTCTTTTTGGAATAATTAGTGAGCGTCCTGCAACTTCTTTGAATCGTTTGGAAAATATTTGTGTACTTATGATGTGTCGTTCGATTACTTCGATATGATTTTGATCTTTGAATGAGTCATACATTTCTCTTGGTTCAATTTCTTGTGAAGTTCTAAGCAACAGGCCATTTTCATCAAATGACATCTCTATTACACTAATTCCTTTACTTTCAGCCAGTCCTGCCAAGAAATAGCCAAGAGCAGTATTGAACCCTCTGCCCCTGCATGTGGTAATCATGTAAGTTGGATGTCCACTACTGATTATTTGTTCAACTAATATTCGATTAGGATCTGGTACTTGGAAAGAATCAATAGAATGCTCCTCCAAATGTCGAGCAATTGCATTTGCGACAATATTTGATAATCCATAAGCATCGCATAATATCATTCTTGGGTCAATTTCTTTTCTCAGTGCAACTATGCAGTGGCCGATAAGATCCAGTAAAGCACTGGATAATTCTCTTGAACGAGACCTAGCTTCTCCAGACCATGATGGAACAGTTGGCCGATAACCAGTAACTGCTGTTACGTTGACTCTAGTCCCTTGAATATTGGTTACTCTGTAAGTTGAACCACCAAGTAGAATGACATCGCCACCACGCAGATTAGAAACAAATGAACCACTTAATTGGCCAAGAACTGAACCCTCTGCATTGAATACTAAGTATGAATTATCTGGTGCAATTGTTCCTATATTTGTGTAATAAATCATTCTTGAATAGCCACGCTTACCGTATATGTTCTCTTCCCAATCAACCCAAACTCTTCTTTCTTCTTCAAGCATGTCTAAAACTTCAATAAAATCATCGTATTCAAAATTTCTATATGACCAAGCATTGACTATTACTTCATACGCTTCATCAATATCCAATTGATTGATAATAACCAGGCCAATCATAAACTGAGCGACTACATCAAGGCTATTTTCTGGGAAATGTAATATGTCCATTTCACCTTTTTGAATGGCTGATTGTAACGCAGCAAGTTCTATCAAATCATCAACACTTGTTGGTAAGAATCTCGCCCTTGGGATACCACCAACATGGTGACCTGCCCGACCAATTCTTTGTAGTGCGGTAGCTATGTCTCCTGGGCTGCCGACTTGAATTACTAAATCAACAGAACCAATGTCAATTCCCATTTCTAAGGAGGAAGATGTAACAACGGCCCTCAAATGGCCGTGTTTTAGTTTCTTTTCAACATCAAGCCGTATTTTCTTATCCATTGAACCGTGGTGGCCAGCGATTAACTCACCTAGATGTGGTCTTAATCGTTGAACTAAGGTTTCAGTCATTTTTCTAGTGTTGGCAAATACTAATGTTGTAGTGTGGGCAGATATCAAATCAGCAATTACATCGATGTTTTTCTCTAAAACCTTCATCACTGACAAATCACTGAATCTATTATCTGGAATAATTATGTCTAAATCTAGTTCTCTTGAACCAGATACTTTGGCTATGCTTACTTTACTTTCACCACTTCGTGACTCTTTATCATCGCTAGAGACTAGATATTCAGCAACTTTTTCCAGTGGTTCCATAGTTGCTGATATGCCAATTCTTTGAACTGGAGTTTTTAGTAATGTATCCAAGTATGACAACGTAAGGCCAAGATGTACACCTCTTTTAGTGGGTACTAAAGAGTGTAGTTCATCAATAATCATGTATTCCAGTTCACTAACAATCGGTTGGAAACGGGGAGAAGTAATTGCTATTGCTAAACTTTCAGGAGTGGTTATCAAAATGTGGGGTGGATGTTTAAGCATTCTTTGCCTTTCTGATTGAGGGGTATCACCGGTCCTTAAGCCTACTTTTATTTCTTGAGCACGATCTGGTAAGTAGCGCTCAGAAATCTCTGTGAGAGGTCCAATTAGGTTTCTTTGAATGTCATTTGCCAAGGCTTTTATCGGAGATATATAAGCACAGTGAACCTTTTTCTCTAATTTTCCATCGAGTGCTAGTCTTACTAACTTATCAATAATTGTCAAAAAGGCTGTTAGAGTTTTACCAGACCCAGTTGGTGAGCAGAGTAGTAGGTGCTTTCTGTCCATGATTGCTGGGATTGCTAATTTTTGTGGACGTGTGAAATCTGGAAATTTATCCTTGAACCAGTTCCTAACTGGTGGGCATAACATATCTAGTAAACTCTCAGTATCTTGAGGATTATCTAGGTATTCAATGTCTACCATTTTATTTACACTATCCCAGTGATTCACAGTGAATGAAACAACTACTTGAAAACTTCGCCTTTAATCATGTATTTACATGATTCGGTACTAGTAATATTAGCAGGGGATTAGAAGAAGAAAAACATTCTTCGACAAGTTACTGCTCGCCATACAATTCCTTTTGTTAATTTATTGAAAAACAAATCTAGTAATCTATCAGGCATCCTAAACATTATACTTCCAATTTTGAAAGATCTCTTCGAATTTTTCATTACCCTACCCATTTGTTTTTTCCATATTTTTTCATAGTCTGACAAATCTGTATTATTCTTAATATGGTCTGCAATTACTTGTCCTGCAATCCTTCCACCAATCATGGCAATGGTAATTCCTGCACCATTAGATGGCAAAACCATTCCTGCTGAATCTCCTACCAAGAGATAATTGCCTTTGACAAATGTTTTGATAGTACCTGACATTGGTAAAGCACCAGCACCCTTGAAAGTAGTTTCACCATCATATTGGTCAATGAAATTAGCTGCATATTTGTTGAAAGGAACACCTTTAGCAAAACTCTTTTGAATTCCTATGCCAATGTTTGCACCAGATGATTTAGGAAACATCCAAGCATATCCCCCGGGAGCCATTGAGCCAAAATGTAGTTCAACTGCATCTCCATAATCTCCATCTTTTAGTTGAAATTTCACTGGAATATTAACTGACTTTTCGGTCCAAAATTTCCGTCTTACTGGGTCTTTATGGCCTCCAGCACCAACTATAACCTTGGCTGTGATAGAATTTCCATTCCTTAAAGTGACAGTATTTTCTTCGATTTCCTTGACAAATGAATTTACTAGATATTTGGCACCCGCATCTTTTGCCATTGTCACTAATTGTTCATCATGTGCTACCCTATTTAGAATAAGTCCTTCAAAATTATAAGACAATGATTTTCCAGATGGAGTAATAATATTCATAGTATTACATCTACGAGATATTGCATGTTCTGGTGTTTGGAATAATTCATCCATGTCCGGAACGTTAGGGCATAGTCTCCGCATTTCATCATTGGTTGGAACTAATTCGCCACATTGTAGTGGCGTGCCAATTGAACTACGGGCGTCTAAAACTAGAACACTTATTCCCGCTTTAGCAGCATAACGAGCCACGGTGCTTCCAGCAGGACCACCACCAATTACGATTACATCATAATCATAACTTTGTCCCATGTTATTGCGTGCGCCTTGGTATTCTTAACCATGCGTATTGGCACATATTACTGAAAAAACAACGGTCAATTTCAAAGGTATGACTCTCTACGAGTGGTTGGGGTTGAACATGACTAACGATGTTGGTAGCAGGCTAGAACGAATGTCTGGTATGTTAAAGAGAAGAGGATTTATTCTACCGGCATTCGAAATTCACGGCGGTGCCAAGGGTCTCTATGACTTTGGTCCAAATGGTGGGCGTTTGAGAAATCGGGTTAACCAACTATGGCTAGAACATTGGACTTCTTTGGGTAATGTTGTAGAAATTTCCTCACCGACAATTACTCCTTACGAAGTTTTGGAAGCAAGCGGACACGTAGGAGAATTTTCTGATTTCATGACTACATGCCTTGCTTGTCAAGATGTAAGCAGGGCTGATACTTTGTTGGAAAAAGACCATCCAAACCCAGATTCGTTGTCTAAGGATGAACTAGATTTGTTATTGCAAAAACACCAACCACCATGCCCAAGTTGTTCAACTAGTAAGTGGAGTAAAGTAGTTGCACAGAATTTAATGTTCAATACTACTATTGGAGCAGGGAACTCTGGAAGAGCAGGATTCTTACGACCTGAAACAGCACAAGGAATGTTTACCTCATTTACTAGTTTATATCGGCATTTTCGAGAGAAATTACCTTTTGGTGCAGTACAGGTTGGAAAGGGTTATAGAAATGAAATTTCACCTCGCCAAGGGATGATAAGATTAAGGGAATTTAACATGGCTGAATTAGAATATTTCATTGACCCAGAAACCAGCGATAAACATGATTTCACACAATGGAATGATCTAAGTTTTGATTTGCTAAGCGAAGATAATGGCCAAATAAAGATGCCCATTAGTGAAGCAGTTTCTAAGGGGATAGTTAGGCATCCTACTGTTGGTTTCTTTATGGCCAAAACCTATGATTTCTTAATTGCTGTAGGGATAAACGCAGATAAAATAAGGTTTAGACAACATGAATCTAATGAAATGGCTCACTATGCTACAGACTGTTGGGATGCTGAGATAGAAGGGTCCTATGGTTGGATTGAATGTGTTGGAATTGCTCACCGTGGTTGTTATGATCTTGAATCACACGAAAAATACACAGGTAAAACTCTAAGAGCAAGGCGAGAATTTACCACTCCGCAAGAAATTGTAATTGATGGATGGACAATTGATGGTTCCATTGCGGGTCCCGCTTTTAGATCACTTGCTGGTAAAGTAAAGACGGCAGTAGAACAATTACCACTAGAAACGGAGTTCCCAATTTCTCTGAACATTGATGAGCAAATGGTATCTGTTGAATCTAATCATGTTAAGCGTTTACAGAAGACTGAAACATTGACTGGTGAATGGTTTATCCCTCATGTGGTTGAACCCGCATTTGGTATTGACCGTATCATTTGGCATGTTCTTGATCACGCATATACCGAAACCACAAAACAAGATGACAATTACACAATGATGAAATTAAGTCCAAATGTAGTTCCCATAGATTATTGCGTGTTTCCATTGTTCGAAAAGGATGGCATGGGGGAACTCGCAAAATCTGTGAATAATAGATTTAACAATAAAACAGGAATAGTTTCCAGTTATGATTCTAGTGGTTCAATTGGTCGAAGATACGCTAGAGCAGACGAAATTGGCGTGCCGATATGTGTTACTATTGACCATCAATCATTAGAGGATAATACTGTTACTGTGAGGGAACGTGACACTGGGAAACAGACTCGAGTGCCAATTGATGAGTTATGATCGAATCGAAATTTTTTGGTAACTAAATCATCAATATTGAATAACCTTCAACTTTAGGTTGTTATATGGCCAAAATAAGTGATTGGACAGAGAGGCACAGGCCTTCTTCCGAAAGTCACTTAGAAGGTAATGAATCACAACGACAAAAAATTAGAAAATGGCTAGATGATTGGAAACATGGGGCTCCAAAAAATAAGGCTATTTTGCTAGTTGGTCCTCCCGGCGTGGGCAAAACAACAGTTGCTAGAGCAATTGCTCAAGATATGGGATGGAATGTGATTGAATTAAATGCATCAGATGCTCGTAATGCTGCTTCGATTCGCAAGGCAGCTACAAAGGGTGCGACACATCGCTCGTTGTTCTATAATCCTAATGAAGAAGCAAAAAGGACCTTGATTTTAATTGATGAGGTTGATCACCTTTCAGGTGGACTCAGAACTGTTAGCGAGAATCGGATAAACAAAGCACTAAGTTTTAACCCAGAATCTAACGAAAACCATAATTTATCAGGTGATACTGGTGGTAAGGCAGAATTACTGAATTTATTGAAAAATACCAAACAACCAGTCATTCTAGCTTGTAATGAAGTAATGGGTTTATGGGGTAAATCATCTAATTGGCGCTCTACTCGTGAACGTTTTCAAAGACTATTAGTTACAATAACTTTCGAACGTGCCAGCAAGGATGCACTACGCAATATTGCTCGTCGTGTGCTGAAATCTGAAGGGGTAACCTATAATGTGGCTGCCATAGAATTGTTGGTTAACAGCAATCCTGGAGATTTAAGAGCCCTAGTTAGAGATTTGCAGGTAATATGTTCATCTAATACCAAGTCTATTGATGAGGATTTAGTTAATAATTTCATTAATTCAGGCGAGCGAGATGTTTCAATCGAGGTTTTCCCTGGGCTTGCACAACTTTATCGAACAAATCAAGCCATTGATGCCATCAAATTAGGAATCTCAATTGATAAATCTCCTTCTGATTTGTTGAATTGGATACATTGGAATAATCCATCGATTTTCACTAATAAGGCTGCAATAAATAGAGGTAATAAAGCCCTATGTGTCTCTTCAAAGATGCTAATGGCGATGTATGAAAATACCGCACATCGCTCCTGGTACTGGAGTTCTCAAATATCTGGCCTAGCTGCTTCTGTGGTAAACCAACAAACGAACCAAGGTAAATTATACCCCGGTTATCCAAATTTTTTGAGGCGCTCTGGCTCAAAATCACGAACTAGTGTGGTTAACAGATTGGCTGAGATTTCAGGTTCGAGTAAATCAACTGTACGTGATGAATTATTGCCAATACTCTCAACCCTGCATTCAGAAACGTCATCGCTAGGTAACATAGAAGATTTCTCAATTTCTATGAGTCTAGGTTTGACTGGTGATGAACACGCAGCTTTGTGTGGATTAACAAAATCTAGGAAGTCGACCAAAGAATTAGTTGCTCGCTATAATTTAATTGAATCTCAACGTGTTATTGTGACGCCACTTGTGATTGAAGAAGAACCTGAAAAGGTAGAAACAGTGGTTGATGACAAGCCAAATAAAGGTCAAAGAACTTTATTTTAGTTTATTATTTTCGCCCAGGTATCAACTTGCGGAATAAGGCAATTGCTGATCTGTCGTTATGTTCTTTATGTTCTTCTTGCCATGTTTTAGGGTGAAGCAATATAATCACGGTTAGTAGTTCTAACCTACCAAACCACATCAAAATAGAAGTCAAAATTAATACTCCAGAGTTTAGCGGTGACCAGGTACTACTAGGTCCATAATCACCTAATGCTGGGCCAGTATTACCTAGTGATGATGCGGTAATTCCTATGATGCTTTCAAATGATTCATTGTACATGAGTACCGAAAGTAAAATGCTTGAGATTCCAAATAACCCAATCCATACAAACAACATTCCGACAATTTTGTCAATTTGTTGAGGTTCAACAACCCCTCCATTCATCCTAATTTGTTTGATTTTTCTTGGCTGGGCTATTCGAACTAATTCTCTCATTGCAACCTTAAATGCAAGTATTATTCTCATTAATTTCAATCCACCACTAGTAGAACCGGCACATGCACCAACAATCATCAAAATCATCAAAATAAATTGTGTTACTGCCGGCCAAGTCATGTAATCTTGCGTTGTATAACCAGTAGATGTTCCAATTGATATGGTCTGGAACAAACTCTGTCTAAATGAATCACCTAAATTCACATTTGTTGTTACCAGAGCGACCATCATGACAGCAACTGCGACAAATATGTACACTAGGTATGTCTTGAATTCTTCATCTTTGAAAGCTTTGACATACTCTTTTGCCAGTAAAAACCAAATTAATGTGAAGTTAATACCTCCAATAAACATGAAAATTATTATTATTGCTTCAACCTTTAGCGAATCATAATAACCAATACTGGCATCTCTAGTAGAAAATCCACCGGTTGCCATAGTTGTAAATCCATGATTAACAGAATCAAAT
>Ga0066856_10000204_pt1 | contig 21241 bp, 17 predicted proteins | sample ETNtaG_5_FD_65605 | JGI IMG/M metagenome (GOLD analysis project Ga0066856, IMG submission 65605) | Marine microbial and viral communities from oxygen minimum zone, Eastern Pacific Ocean - ETNP201406SV205 | ecosystem: Environmental > Aquatic > Marine > Oceanic | place: Pacific Ocean: Eastern...
ATACAATCCTGCCTCCAATATCAAATATAGCTATATCTATTATATCTTCAGAATTTAAAACAATTGTAATATTTGTAGAAAAATTAAAAGGGTTTGGATAATTTTGTAAAAGAGAGATTTCATCCTTCGGCGTTAAATCATGTATATCAAGTTCAGCTACCAAATGACAATTATCCAGATCCCAACCACTAGGTGGATATACCTCATTAATACCAGGAGGACAAGTATTAAAATAATTATGATGAGCATATATTGGGGTCCATGAGATTGTATCAGAGCTATAATCTCTATAAAGTTGATTGCCAGTATCTGCTTGATTATCTACAAGTACATTACCCAATGTCATAGACCCTCCAATGACTGGCCACGAATCTATATCTACATATATCCCCCCACCGAAGTAACAATCGCAGTCACACTCTCCTGAAACTGAATTATCATATATTTCATTTGCAAAAATGTATGGGTATGAATCCCCCATTATAGCAATACCTCCACCATATCCACCACAAGAGCCCGCCTGATTATGATGTATAACATTACGATCAATAGTGGGACTCGAATCTTCAATTAATATTCCTCCACCATAGTCATCTGAATTCCCATTCTTTATTACAAAACCCAATAATATTGTTGATTGGTCTTGACCTCCGTTTATAGTAACTACTGAACCCATGCCATTACCATCTAGTATAGACCTTTCGCTATCTTCCCCATTTAATCCATTGTAGATAAGAGATGCTAATGTGAAATTCTTATCTAAAAAGTTTATTTGCCCAATATATACACCAGGATCAACAAGAATGATATCACCGTCATCAACTATGTCAATTGCTGACTGTATTGATGGATTCTCAGATGTCACTCTAACTACATTTGGACCATCCTCGGACCTATAATCAAGAATCAAATTGATAAGATAAAAGAAGTCGTCTGAGTTATTAGGGTCAAGCGTGGTGATATTAAATTGATATATCAAATCACCATTCCTATCTAAAAAATATGTGCTTCTTTGCACAGCCTCATAATCCAACCACACTGGATATTCTTCTGATTCTTTATCCTCTACCCATGGAATAGTGTAGTTATTTATCATACCTTCCAAATCGCTGTTATACTCATCTTTTCCAACTCCGATAAAAGAAACGTCATCCACTCCCATCGCATTTAATTCACTCTGAACTTCATTTAAAAAAGCAAACCTGCTCCTGCATGCTCCTCAGTATTCATGTCCAAAAAAAACTACTACTATATCATCCATATAATAACCTGGACCAATAAGATTGCCATAAGTATCAGAATTAGGATTTAAATCTTCAAGCTCGAAATCTCCCTGGGCGTGAATGAGAATGTTTAAAAAAATCAATATAAAATACTTACGAATCATCTCTGTCTTCATTCATTCTATACCATAATGCTAGTGCCAATGATCCAACAATAAAGATTATTGAGATTATGAAAATTATCAATTTATAGGTCATAATTTTTTCCTATTTAAAATAAATGATTGTAAGGATTCATGATATAAGCAAATTTACTAATCAATAAATCCTTATCTCCAAGTAAGAATTTTACTCTTTGGAATGAATTCACTTATCACGTCTTCAATTGAATTCAATGCATCATCTCTTTGTTTACTTTCAATCACAATAGTACCATTTTCAACAGAATAATCGTCGTAGTACAGGTCTGATTTTACTTCTCTCTTCAATATTCTTTTAAAATAATCTTTATTCATTCTAAAAACTCCTAGAGTGACATCTTTAATCTTTGAAATGTCCAAGTCTGTAAAAAGTTCTCTCAAAAAACATGAATATAATTCATACCAATTATCAATTAATATTATCGGATCAAAGCAAATGCGTACGGTCCATCCACAAACGATTGCATTCTTTAAAGCTTTAACTCTGTATTTTAATGGAGGCGTACCATGCTCGTATCTATCGCAAATATATTGTGGTGAAAGAGTCCAGGATAAAATCACGTTCTCGACTGAGCCAATATGCTTTATTGAATTAAAATTAGCACTTTTAGTCCTGACTTCAATTAACACATCATGTCTCTTTTTAGCAAAGTTTATCCATCTCTCAGTTAAAGGAATTATGTTTTCCAAAGCCAATATGTCCGTATTATAAGAAATCGAAACCACCATTGGTTTTGAAGGGTCTTCCCTGTCATCGGCCTTTTTATCTATTGCATTCATTAAATCATCTTCATTTACAAAAATAACAATGTTCCCAGAGTCATACATCCCCTGTAAAAAACAATAATCACAATTATATAAACAATTCAATATTGGGGTATTATAGAATGTATTAGGAGTATTGTACTCTTGTACCATCTCAGACGCGGGGTAAAGAAAAGGCTCTTTTTTCTTTGCTAATATCAGATTCATAGAAGATTTTTGTAATTGAAAATCTTGCCCTCTACGATTAAAAATATCTTTATAATGATTAATTTTAATAATATTTGAAATTGAGAACTTTGACAGTATTATTTTGGTCAAAGGATATGAACTAGCGTCATCCTCAACGTAAATATGAGAAAAATTAGGTCTTAAGTTTTTCACGAATTTTCTGAAGTATTTTTTTTCCATTATTTTTTGAACTTGGCCTGTCATATTTAATATCTGGCAACACATTATTTGGATTTTTCAACTTGAAGGCCTTAACACTTTTTAATAATTGATTTATTTGAGATTCTGTGAAAAGGTATTTCTCTTTATTCGATTCCACCCAAATTTTGTCTCTATCTAAAAGTAATTGCTCACTGACCTGGCAAAGACATTTAAATTGTTCAATAAATAATGAAATATTGCTTAGGTTTTTTCTTATTAACTTGCTTATCATTTGGTAATTAAAATTATTAATATTTATCATATGGTCTGAAATAATTTTCATATGAGCAATATTATGCAGAGATACTAATTTTGAGCATACAAAAAAAACCTCAGAAGCTTCCATATCAACAAGTGAATTAAAACGGTCCCCTCCATCTTGGACAACATTTTCGACCGTTGTTATTGAAGCCTCCTTCAGAGAACTTTTTGTGAGCATATCTGGATAAAATACTAAACCTGAAGACTCGTCATATATTTTATTAATAAGGAATAATTGGCCTATATCAACCTTGCCTAATATCCCACCTGCAACTCCAATATTTATAAATTGTATTGAACTATTATTGAAATGCTGAAAAACTTTATTTATTCTATATTTTATATTTTTTTTTCCAACACCTACTCCAATTAATACAATATCCTTGGTTACATTATAATAAAATGGAAATCCCAATGAACTGTCCTTTGTTAAACCAAAGAATTCAATAAGAGGCTCGGACTCGGCTTTTAGCGCAGTTATCAAACACTGCATACATAATAGCTAAAAGAAAGAAAATCGAATGATTTTTCTTTTAGGCCTATATTTAGATTTAAATGGTTTTTTTCCATCCCATGAAAACTTGAGTCCCCTCTTGCGACCTTCAGGCCCATACATAAACTCACTTTGTTTTTCTTTTTCCTGCATATCCAAACTGATAGATTCTAAAATTAACTTTTTTGTTGATTTGTCTAATCGATCAAAATCCTCGTATACAATGTCACTTCCAAAGCGACCTCCGAGCATTTTTAATAATCTTCCGATGAGATACAAGGAGACTCCTCCTCCTACTCCCATTAATAACTCTTGATCAGAGACATAGGACTTATCTAAGTGTCCTGCAGCACCTAAACCTGCTGTCACAGCGAGTGATAGCGTACCAAGGAAAATACAAGGCGTACCAATATATGAATAAGATTTTTCAGAATATCTCACTTCAACCAAGTTCTTTATTGGTACTGTCATTAGTACCAAATCATCTTCCCAAAAGACCACTTTTTTATTCTTCAAAGTGAAGTGATTTGCAGAGGTAAATATATCATCTGTTCTGGTAAATAATTGAATTCTCTGAGCTTGTGATATGGATAATAGAACCTGAAGAATTAATAGATATTTAAACATAATTTGATTCCAAATTTATAAAACCGATTTTAATGCTCTCATCAATAAATCTATGTCGCTACTATCATTATATATCTGGGTTGATGAACGTATGAATTTAATACCCTGCCAATCAAAAATTGGTATTACAATTTTATATTCATTCCACAAAATATCAGCAAGATTTTCCGGAGCATTAATTGGCAAGGGGTGCGAAACCATTTGTGCAATCCAGTCGTCGCCTGAAAAAATTGCCTGCGTTTTAAATAAAGATACAAATCTTGAAGAGGTATCTCTATTGATTTGTCGACAATATTTTCTAAAGGGATAGATATAATTTTTAAAATATTTAATAGCATAAGGGACTGTCAAAAAAGAGGACATATCTCTTGTCCCTTGCCATTGGAAGTCTTGAAGAAATTGCGATGAACTCGTATCATTACCATCCTTACCCCAACTGTATACAATTGGTTTAACCCAATTTTGATGGGTGCGTTTAACATAAAGAAAAGAACATCCTTTTGGAGCACATAACCATTTATGTAGTGCTCCAGTGTAAAAATCACAACCCAGGGCACCAATGTCTAATTCAATATGACCCGGAACATGAGCGCCATCAACAATAGTCAAAATACCATGTTTTTTTGCTCTATCAATAATTTCTTTTATTGGAAAAATAAGTGCCGTTGGACTAGTAATATGAGAAATGAAAATAACCTTTGTTCGCTCTGTAACTCCTTGCCAAAAATTTTCTACAAACTCTTCTGAACTTTCAACAGCAATTGGGATTTTTTGTTCAATAATTTTAATGTTCTGATTTTTAGCAAATTTATTCCATGCTCTTACCAATGCTCCATACTCGTGATCGGTCATCAAAACCTCATCATCCATTTTAAGGTTCAAACTATGTATTATATTTGAAACGGCGGTAGTAGGATTCTGAAAAAATAATATGTCTTCCTGATTACATCCGACAAATTCACCCAATGAAACTCTAGAATGCTCAATTGCATTCCACAATTCGTTTTTAAAAAACTGATCAGGTTGATTTTCTAAAATTTTTTGCCATTTTTGATATTCTTCAAATACTGGAATAGGACAAGATCCGAACGAGCCATGATTCAAAAAGGTAATATCTTTTTTCAATAAGAATTCATTTTTCTTTTCATTCATCGTTCAATATCACAATTTATTTTAATAGGGCAATGGTTTCATTTGACGATAAACAAAGAAAAATACTAGAATATGAATTATCCCCAAAAACTCAAAACCCATAATATACCACGGCCAATCTCCAAGTAGCATTGGGTTATTAACAAGGGGCTTTGCTGCTAAATACATATAATTCGAACCAATCAAATAATTTGAAAATCCTATGAATATAAAAAGAACCTGGCAAAGCAATATAACTTTATACCATGATTTATTTGAAACTCTAAAGCCTAATACAACTGCTAAAAAGAGCGGAACTAAAATTATACCAACATGACTAATATAATATTTATATATCAAAAATGGTATGGGTCCATGATTTAGCTGAGGTGTGAGTATAGCATGAATGGCAACCGGAGTACCAATCAATGCTAAAAACTCAAATCCTGTTTGATTTTGCCTCAGCATCATTATTCCAGCAAGTATACCAGATATACCACAAAAATGCATTGGAAGGGACCTCTTGATATCCCATATCCCCAGTACAATAAGATAAAATTGTTGGGTCACCTCAATAAGGATTAAGAGAAGCCCCAAAAATATCATTAATATTCTTCTTTTATCAGGAGGAATTCTAGTGGCAATTTGAATAATTATTAATGACAGTATAATCGAAACAAATATGCCTATATACCAGATATAAGATAATGGTTCAATGATGCTAGGTTGAATCATATCTAAGCTAAAATCGTCTTATGCGCTTTGCCAATAAGGTTGCTTGTTCAACCATATTTGATAATGTCGTGTTATCAAGCGCGCTTGAATAAAGGAAGCCCGAAATTCTTTGAATATCTTCTTTTGTTTTCTTATAAAAATCTAAAGATGGTGTTTGAATGGATAGTTTTATATTCTCTCTATCGACCTCACTCCAATCCACATTAAATTCATCAAAGATATGTTGTACTAACGATATCTGATCTTTTTGGATCATACTAATTTTATTCAAATAAATAAAAAATTCACCCATGGAAACCTGTAAACCCGTTAAATAACCAGCTCGCGATAAATTTTTACGACAAGAATATTCATACTCCAATGATTTTTTCATTAAGCCCAAAATATTATTTACTTTTTTCATCCCCTTGTGCGATGTACTAGTGTCAATCGATTGCTTCGGCGTACCAATCTCAGGATCATCTAATAATAATTTTACTCTCATAAACTGATTTTCAATTACATCAGAATAATAGTTACGCATCTTTTGGGTAATACGTGTCCTATCTCTTTTTGTTAATGTCATAAAGTATAAAGTATCCTTAAGATAAAAGGATATCTCCTTTACAAGGTTTTCTTTCCCTTTATCAGATTCTAGGAAAGATATCTGCACGTCAGTATCATATCCATGAAGTGGACTATCAGAATTACTAAGAACTTTACTGAGCTTATCAATATTTTCCTCAAAAATAGATTCAATATTCATCAAAATAGAATCTGGATTATATTTATCTCGTATTTGCTTTGTCGTTAATATGTTTCGCATAGTCTATTAAATGTAATTGTTGTTTAATATTTAAGGCAATCAGACAAATTTTTTTACTTTAAAAGAATAATTTTTTGAGTTTTAACATAAGTTCCGTAAACAAGTCTAGAAAAATAAACCCCTGATGCATAATCACTAGCATCCCATTGCATGCTATATGAACCTGGTAATATCATTCCATTTATCAATGTTTCTATCTGTCTCCCTTTAATATCAAAAATCAAAAGAGCTACACTATTTGGAATGTTTAAATCAGGTATATCAAACCTAATCGTTGTTAATGGATTAAATGGATTAGGATATGGTGGATGCAATGCTACGCTATTGGGTAATGATGAATGATTTATATTAACACTGCCTTTTTGCACATTATTGATATTGTGACTGCTGAATTTATATGCTATTCTAATCTTTGAAGATTCCTTGATATTCACTTTAATCGTATCTTCTTGCAATTCTCCAGCCCTGGCAAATTCACATATAGAGTATCCTTTTTCAGGGAAATGCCGGTTCATAAAAAATTCACCATTTTTATTTACTTGATTAATAAAATCAATTGGTGAATGTCCCATTTTATAAGAAAATTGAATTTGGCCTGCGGTAATTGTATCACTAAGTAAAATACTTAGATTATTCCCATCAAATAAAAAGGATAATGGCCTACCTGTTAGAGAGGTATCTTCGGTAATCTCTCCGAACGTCTGCTGATACCAAGACCACATCCTAAAAAATGCCATTCCATCATCAATATTATAAGAATCGTCAGGAATTGAAATAAAGTGTGGGGCTGTACCTGTAACTGGAGCTAATTGATAGCTTAAATCTTGAAAAGTATCTGGAGGCTCTAGCTCCCATGCGCTTACTAAATCCATAAGGTCATCATAAGTAATCTTTGAGTCTAAATCATAATCTCCAAGCATTTGAGTTGGATATGTATAAGCTATATCAACATTTTGATTACCTGCTTGGTCTTCAAGATTAGCAAAATTAATTGTTATGCTATCATAACTTGCAAAAGGCGTTTGGAGCTCAACAACAATGGCTGAATCTGATTTGATAAGACTGTCTCTAAATGTTAAAGGACCTATCACGGGCGAATTAACAGTAAGATTCATTGATACAACTTTTTCATTAAAATCAAATACTATTAATTTGTCTGTCATCAATCTAATTGAGGAGTCAATCGGTACAGACAATGCAGTAATAGTAGGACGTAAAATATCGTGAAGTCTAATCGTGGTATCCGCAAAGAATCCAAATGGTGATGAGAACATATTCCCTGATTCATCAAAGATAGAAGTATTCACTGTCGCTCTTAATCTCATTTCTTCATTCCCTTCAGGAGTATTATTGTAATCAAGAGTCGCACGGACTACATTCTCTCCACCAATAAGAAAATTATTATCTAATTTATTTAGACTGGTAACAATACAAGTATTCACCAAACTATTCCCAGGGTTTGTAATAATAGCCTCTATGTCATCAATGCCAATAGCACCAAAAGTACTATCAGTGCCATAGATCTGATCATCAAAATAAATATCAATATACGCATTACTTATCGGATCGAGCTCCATCTCAAGCACCGTTGGAGGAATATAATCTCTGATTGAAAAAGATGCCTCAAAATCAAAATCTATTACGTTCCCATTTTCATCCATTATTTCACCATTAAAAGAAAAAGATACCTCATCTTCACTAACATATGGATCTTGAGGAATAATACGAATCTGATCAGGGTCACCATCAATTTCCACAATATATTCAATTTCATTTCCCGCTCCATCAAGCAACGTAATAAATGGACTATCAGGGAATTCTAATATTGAGGGGTTTTCTTGTAATTCTATGAAATTCCCATTGCTATCATTTATATATAAGTTGTCTGTGAAATTCATAGATATGGCATTTTCCTCATCTATGCCTACTGCACCATCCTCAATATCGGAAGAACCTGCAGGGGGTAGTTTGTCATTCAATGTAATTAATCCTGTATTCTCTGCTTGCGGGACTAATACACCAGCAAAGTTATATATTCTATCGTTTTCTGAAGGTGAAATAATTATTGTCTCTACTCCTGATGCTAATGTATCTAAATCTAAAAAAACACGAATAATGTCTTCCCCGCCAGACAAATCTGATGTATCTGGAGATGTAAGTTCAGTAATCATTATACTTGTTGCATTACCTAGATTGGAATTAAAAGCTATCGAAAGGTCAGTTATTTCAATTGGTAGCGTTTGTGATGAGTTACCATACACCCAGTCTGAAAATATTATGTCAACATATTCATTATCAGCATGCAATGTGAAAGTATCGATTCTAGCGGATGCATTAAATACATGCTCAGCGGTCTCATTTGATGGATGCATAGGATTGCCTGCTTGATCAAAAATTGATGAACCATCCGCTGGGGCAATTTTGATTGTCTCAGACCCCGAAGGCGCTGCATTTAAATCAAGATAAGCACGTATCGAGGACTCGCCTCCGGTTAATGTCCCACCAACTTGATTAGTAATTTCAATTATCGAAACAGATGTGCAACTACCATCATTGTTATCAAAGAAGTGGGTAATATCATCCATCCCAACAGGACCTGTACCAGAATCTTCAGAATATACTCCTTCAGTAAAGTCAAGAAAAACATATAGATTTGTACTTGCAAGTCCGCTGGTCTGCAGTAAGGGTGGTGACTCATCTGCTGTTTGAAATTGTATCGTATCACTTTGGAATGCATTACCATTAGAATCTTGAATATTGAAACAAAGAACCTGTACATTAGCAAAGTCTGGAAGAGTTGTGTCTGGATCAATAGTAAAATTTTCATTATTCGAAGTACTAATAGTATAATTAATGTTTGTTCCATTATTAGTATTCTTGAGTAGAATTGAATTTTGAGAATTAGAATTATCTATTACTTCTCCATTATTATTAAATATCGGCTCTGAAAATTCTAGTACCACATTTGAGCTAATGGTAACACCAACAGATCCATCTACCGGAATAGATGATTGTAAAATGGGAGCAATCTGATCTGATAACCCTTGAGTAACTGTTGCGCTAGAGAGAAGACCTATGCCAAACGAATTAAATATTGAAGCATTAGTCTGAGTATGAATAGTTATTTGCTCCTCACCTGACGACTCTCCTTCTATATCGATAAAAAATCTCACTATTTCTTCTCCACCAACCAATGCCCCTCCTGATATATTTGATAGATATTGAATATTTACGCCAGTTGCTATTCCACCATCAATAGATATTGTAAAATCAGACTCTACCACAGCTCCACTTGCAGTAGCCTCAGTGTACATACCCTCACTAAAATATATATCTATATAACTATCATCCGAAGCTATGTCTGAATCAATTATCTCTGGTAGTGTCCCAACCACTATCTTATAGTTTCCAACATTACCACTCCAGCCATCTAAAATAATATAATAAGTACCAGCTTCGAGTGTAACACTATCAATGATACTAGCATACCACGGATTATCAGGAATACCTGACTCAGGGCAAAAGTCTTCAAGTCCATCATCAAACTCAATTATGGAGACATCATTACCACACTCATCTTTTATAGAAAGAATCGTGTCAAAATCAGTTAGAGGATCACATGTGTCAACATAAAGATTACGCGCAGTTGATAATGTTATTTCATACGCATAATCCGCGCCGTGTGGATAATCTTGAAATGACCAATCATCTCCCATTGACTCATCTAAACTACTCTCATGGTAAAATGGAAGACTTGATATGACAGAATCCACGCAAGCTCCAGACCCAGTACATATATCGTTATTGCCATAAACATCATCATCCCAGTAACCTCCTCCAGCAATTACTAAATTTCCATCATTTCCATTCCCTGTCACATCTGATATGGTTGTTGTACCACCGCCGGCATCATTGAAATTCCAATATCCTACGAGACCAGAATTCCCAATTGGCGAATTACACATAACAGATTGTAATGCTTCAGGTTCAAAAGCACTATCCCAAAGACGTATCTCATCTATCCCGCCATTAAAATATCCATCAGTACCACCGGGATTCAATTCACTCTTTCCTATCTTCATATCAATTGTCTCAATGAAATCCCAATTGATGTTGCCACCTTCCGTATCAAAATTTGCCTGTTCAATACCATTTTTAAAAATTTTGGCTTTCCCTGTAGCTACATCATATGTTCCAGCAACGTGTGTCCAAGAATCTTGTGTAAGAGTAATACCAGGCCAAACCTGTAGGCCATCACCAACAATATCATAGTTCCCTGATCCAACGCTAATCATAAATCTCAGTTGTCCTTCAAAATATTGAAGCGTAAATCCAGATTCTTGTTCAGGACCACCAAGCCTAAAATAATGTACTAAAGAAGAATAATCAGAATATTCACTTAGCGCTGGATTGACCCAACACTCGATGGTCATACCTGTACTCATTTGGAGTGATGGACTACTCGCTATGTTCACATAATCATTATTCTGAAAAGTAAAACTAGAATCTTGTGAATATGACTTCATAACCACAATAAAAATGATTGCCCATGTTGATAATTTATTCAATATTGACCCATCCAGTCCCAAGATCCCTTATAACGACAGGCTCATTATTGGCATCACGAAGTTTTGTTTCTGTTCCATAACGTAATTCTACTTCTCCCCTAGATATAGCTCTAAAATATATTGTTGCTATCGACCATGTCCCTCCATCATTTTGATTGGAGTCCATATCAGGAAGATAATAAATAAAAATGTCAAGCGTACCTTCTTGGATATCATCTACCACTATTTCAATTGGATCATTGTCGCCAGAGAAAAAGGGACCTGGCTCCAAATAATCATACTCTAAACTATTCCTCTCAAATATCACTTGTAAATGAGCTGCGGCCGCAGAATCTAATTGTAACCCATAAAGCTCAACTTGAATCATCTCATCCATCTGAGCATCAATCTCATATGGATGAAAAAATAATGCGGGTGGCTCTAAATCCATATTCTCTGGATCGTAGATATTATCAAGGTCATATTCAGCATCATCGCATGATACAATTATCAACATAAGCAATAATCGAAATAATATCATAATAGCACTTGTTGTAATATTAAAAGTTGATATTAAACTGTACTTGATTAACATCAGGATTGTACTCTAAATCAAAAAAATATTCACCATCAAAATAATCATCACTGGGGGCAATCAGATATGCATGAACCATATTCACAACCCAAATAGATGCAGCAATATTGCGAATATTTCTCATTAAAGAATTATATTTTCGTGTATCAGCAGCGTACTGAATTACTCTTGGTCTTAACATTTCAAGCAAACGTGGATCAGTTCCATTCTTATAGGAATTATAACTTTCTTCAAAACCTCCCCAAGCCTTATCATATTGAATATATGATATCAATGCAGCAATACCTAGTGTAGCCTCGGTACCCATGAAACCATAACCAGGATATTTTCTTCGAACCCAAATTTGACCACTCCCAGGTAAGGCAGTTGACATCATCAAGGCTTTTATCTTTGTTGGTATTTGTGGAAGCTTAAACCATTCTCTCTTGAGATTAATATCTTCTGTAGTCAATACTTCTGTGGTATCCGTACCAACAGATAAAGTATCTGGAATGGGAAGACCACTAATATTATATGCCATTTTTTTCATTTCAAGTAATAAACTATCTGTCAATCCACTACTATTGAATTCAAATTCATTAACCATAGTCTGCATATCAATTGAAAATAATCGGCCACTAATTAAAAATTCATTTTTTCCTTCTTCTTGTATGTTACCAGCAATGACATAATTCACATTTAATCTTTTGCCAAGATCGATTGCGCATTCCTTGCTCCAACATGCCCAGTAGTCCTTCCTTTTTGGATAAAAAATATCTATCTCATAAGTGAGACCACTATCTTGAACTTGAAAAATTTCAAGATCTCGAATTGTCTGTCTTAATTCTTCTGTCAAAAATTCAGTAAGAGGTTCTGAAATTGACCACCCTTCAAATCTGAGCACAGATAGTTTGTTCCCTGTCTTAAAAGACACGACTTTTGTGGAATCTGCCGCAAAACATAGACCAAATAGATGTAATATGAATATTCCTCGGATCACTAACATCGTTCTTATAAAGGGATTGTTTTTTGCCCTTCCCTAGAACTTACATCAGGCTAGATGTTTTGTCAAAGAAAGACGTTAAATGAATGATTTATGCTAAAATTGTTTAAATGGATTATCTTGATACCAAATATCAAGATATATTGATATAATTTTGTCGACGCTTTTTTCAACATCTCGATGAATTCTTTTAGAACTTGTTTGACCGATGAGTTCATGTGAAAAGACCTTGCTAGTCATAAACTTTCTTGTAAGTAATGTATCTGACACTGAACGATAATAATCTTTTTCAGATACGCTATAATTATATACACTCAACATAACAAAATAAGATGAGACCTCTTCAATCCTTGAATCTAATATATTTATATCTACGACCATTTTTGGCATCTGGCTTTCAACAAATTCAATTCCATGTTCCATAAGTCTTAACTCAATAAAGCTAAATAATTTATCTCGCCACACGTCATCCTCAAATCCCGTTACATTCAATTCAAATGTAACATCCTTTATTTCTTTAAGGTTTTGATTATACCAAATACCTTGTGAGAGGATACTGGAGAAAGTGAGAAGATATATAATCGTGTAAGAATATAATTTCAAAATATTCATTTAATATTATTCTGACTAATATATTTGAAAGTTTGTTGATTGTAAATACAAGAGCCACCATAACTCAAACATGACAAACGCTAAACCTGTTTATTTAATTTGAGAGAGTCAAACATTATCCTTTATACCAACCCAAATATGATTATCAATAATCTGTACTGGATATGTTTCAATGTTCACAGGTTCTATATCTAACACACCTTCAGCCTGCTTGTTTGATTTCAAAAACATCTTTGCCATGAATTTTTCAGTCTTGCTCAACGCAAGCCAATTCTTTACCTCTCCAGTCTTGTAACAAAATGTAGTATTATGCCAAGCACAATTGATTGTCCCATCTTTGATGTCAACTCCCCCTCCTTTCATTGATAGATTCATATGAGGACATTTCTCATTCATTGCGTAAAAATCATTTTCAACTTTGACAACTAAGATAGCCTCTCGATTAATCTTAAAGACCTGTTGCTCATTTGATTCAAAGGTATCAACACGCTCACATTTATTCCAATGATACCCATCTTCAAGCTTTTTATTATGTTCTAATTTTTTAATCTCGTTACTTAAATGAATTTGTTCTACCTCATGCAAAGTCACTCGCCCATCTATACCCTTTACCATTGTACGCATAAAATCTTTGACAACAAGTAAATCTTTTACCTCTCTATAAACCTCATCAGAAATCAAAACTCTAGACTTGAATTGTTTATTCGCAGATTCAACTCGACTGGCAAAATTCATTGAATCGCCAATTGCTGTAAATTTCTTTGACTTTCCTGCACCGATATCACCAACAACGGCGTGGCCCCAATGCACACCAACTCCTATGTCAAAATCCTTACCATACATTGTCTTTAAGTAAGGTTTCATATCATCCATCTCATCGCACATTTCAATTGCAGCTTTTACAGCATATTCAGCTGGGTTTAGCTCATCATTCATTCCAAATATAGCAACCATTCCATCGCCAATGTAATTATCTACATGGCCATTATTTTTCTCAACAACATTCACCATCCTCTTAAAATATCTATTAAGAATAAATACAACATCATATGGTGTTAATTTTTCGGAAAAAGGTGTAAATCCTCTAATGTCACTAAACAAAATTGCAATTTTTTTTGATTCACCTTGCCTATCAAATGACATGTGTTGAATGTCTTCAGAATCAAGCACCAATCTTCTTGCTGTTATATCGCCTGTTATTGATGTTTGACAAGCCAGTCGAAAACCCGATGTCGTATGAGCCTGATCAATTAAATCCTTCTCAAGATCAGTCTCATCAGAGCAATTTTCAATACCTTCTAAAATTAAAAGCCTACACGTTGTGCATTTGCCTTCACCACCACATGCGGCGACATGTGGTATGTTATTCCTCTTTGCAACCTCAAGTATGGTGAGATTATTAGGTGCTTCACATTCACGGTTATCTGGAAGAAAAGTTACCTTACTCATTGTTTGACCTTATAATTTTTAAATACCATTGCATCATCTTTGAATGATTTAAATTCTAATACATTATTACTTGGATCAGTGATAAAAAAAGTACCTTGCTCACCAAAAGAATTTTTAAATCTGACTCTTGGCTCTATCATAAAATTAATACCTTTTCTTTTTATCTTCTCACAAAGTTCTCTCCATTTATCCCAAGATAATATAACACCAAAATGTCTTGATGGCACCTTATCACCATCTACTTCATTTTTTTTGGGTATTCCACAATCCTCTGGAGATAAATGCGCAACAATCTGATGCCCATAAAAATCAAAATCCATCCATTTTTTTGAATGCCTTCCAATATTACATCCAAGCAAGTCAACATAGAAATTTCTTGCTAAATCTAAGTCATGAACTGGAAATGCTATATGAAACCTAGGTATTTTCATAATCTATGAACTATCTTATCTGACAACTGCAAATTTTCCAACTATCCCCTGAATGTCATTTTCATTGTTAATATGGTAGAGGTAGAGTCCTGGTCCAATTTCTTGATTATTCAAAGTTCTTAAATCCCACCATGCATTACCTGAAAATTCGTCTTCATGATTTAATTCAAAGATTATTTCTCCGGAGATAGTAAATATTTTTATATTACATTTACTTGGAAGATTAGTGAAACGAATTTTTCTCTCAAACTCTGACTCCTTGAATCTTGACCTAGATAAGTATGGATTAGGAACAACTTTTACTTTATCTAGGTTGTTTTGAGGTTGAATTCCTGGGTAAACTTGAGAAAAATTCCTATCAAGAATCGTAGTCCCTTTTGAGTTCTCAATTGATGCATATCCTTCTGGATTTGCCCATTCATTTGGATTGGAAAAATTTGTATCAATAACAGTTTCAAACTTTCCTTCACCTATGGGAACATAATTTGTTACATAAGTTGGTTCAACACCCATGTCATATGCGACAATCGAATAAGTATACTCTAATCCATCTGTAACATCTTCATCAATAAATAAATATTTATAAATAACTCCATCAATTTCTTTATACTCAGACTCATTTAACCTTATCATGTCCATCCCAGTATCATTACCCAAACTAAACCAAGGGAAATATGGATCAGGTCCACTTATTCCGTGATTTCTGCTCTGAGATGGTTCACAATCATATTGATTTTCATATACACAATGTAAAGAATCTTCTTCTCTTGAAAGATCAAATTGTTTGTAGGGACGCCAGCCCACAAAAAGACCTTCGGTGTCATAAATTCTATCAGATGCTGATCCCCAAGATGTGCCTCCGTCAATACTTTTATAGATTTTATAACCTTCAAAGTCTGAATAACCTGTTAGTACATCATGAGTGTTTTCTGCAATATCATCCCAATATATTTTCACGGAACCAGTATCCGCCTCAGTATAAATTGAAGGTCGTGCAGGTGGAGTAAATCCTTGGTATCTAGAATTATACATTACCTGAGCAAAGCGCGCATTGTTAATGAGATCATCCTCATTCTGCCCAAATATGATACAAAATGAAAATGGTACTTCCCGACCCACAGGTAGGTCAAATGGACCACAACTAAGAAAAATTGAACAATCTAAACCCTCAGGATCTCGTAAAAAAGCAGTCTCTTCTAAAAGTCCTTCTAAAGAATCAAAATGAGGATTTAATTCAGATGATAAATCCGTACCTGGGTCTTGAGTGTGGAAATGCCATTGCTTTTCATTTTCACTCAAATTCATGGTGTCTCCTACCATAATCTTGTACATAATTTCTTCTTTGTTCCTTGCCTGAGGACATCCCTCTGCTCCGGTATAGCAGCTGCTGCTATTACTTTCCATTTGTGGAACGCCAGGCCTACTATACCAATCAAACCAATGCCAATCAGTCATTTTTAATGGCTCACCAGGAAAGATGTCAATGGTTCCATCTTGGTCAAGATCAACCGGGTCTGTTGCCCTAGGCGAATCTAAGAGCTGAGTTGCAACCAAACCAAAATCATTACCAGGAGGGGCATCTCCATTCATTGAGAAACCAGATGTTCCGCTAAATCCATCATAATCACCTACCATTGCCATAGAAATAAGCATTCGCTCATTATTTAACTCAAATATCTCCCAGTAATACTTCATGAAATCATCATCGTTTGTATGATAAGATGCGTTATATCCGCTCTCATCTCCAACGAGTACATCCGCATCAAAATAAAAGCCTAGCGATGTACCTTCGTAGTTAAATCCTTTACCATTATTTAATTTTGTTCCATCTGGCATTATCATTCCCTCACCACATTTTTGATTACCAAAATCATCAAAAATAGGCAAACCATTCTCATCTTCGGCGCACCAATCTCCGCTTTCATTTCGAACTTTTACCGTAACAAAGAGAATATCCTCAGCATAAGATACACCATAAGAGTGTGCCTCTGCCATAACCCTGAGGCCCATGGGATAACCTGTTTGCTCATAATCGTCGTTTGTATTTACCATATTACCACGGTGAGCCCATCGATCATCAAATTCCATGTAGACTTCCATATCAGAAATAAATCGCCCTTTTACCTCTTCCCAGCAATCAGGGTCTTTTCTTGATTGTGAACATCCCGGAAGATTAATGTTATAATCTTGAGACCACCATCCTGGCCAAAAAGACTCATTAATTCCTAAGTTATCATTATATCTCACAGGCCAAGTATCTGAAAAAGCGCTATGAGCTAAAAGAGGATATGTATCACCGGGATCGGTTACATATGTGTCACCAAATATATCACCATTCTTAACCTCTGTATTGTGAGTATTGACTCTGGCCATTGTAGATGCATGCCACTCACCATTTGGTGTATTCTCAATTCTTGACAACCAGGACTCGGCGACATTATATCCATAATACATATACTCATCGTCGCTTGTCCATTCCTCTAAATCTTCACCATAATTATAGAAATCAAATTGATCTTCCCTTCTTATCAACTTAGGTCTCAGTGCCCAAGGATATATAAGACCAATTCTTGCACTGGATTGATTAGGGTCTAGTTCTCCAAATGAGGAAAGAATTATTTTTTTTACCTCGTGGTCCATGACCCACTGATATGGCCCATCAAACATATCCTTTGAGATTTTTTTTGCTATGCTATCTGGTTGCCATAGGCCATCATCATTTTCAGCATTAAAAAGAATCCCTACGAACGTAGTATCTCCATCACTGAACCATTGCTCGTAAGCATCGCTAGATTCCCAAATCCCATATAAAATCAATCCATCATCACTTACTATATTTTCAAGATTATCCCAACTAAATAAGCTTGTGTTTTTATGTCCAGGCACTCCTGCTAAGAAAGCAACAGATGGTAAATATGAATAACCATTCCAAATACCCATAGGGTGCTCATCCCAATTGATTATATTCCCATAATTTGAAATAGCTGTTTGGGCTTTGCCTTGGAGCAAGTATCCTACTGCTCTATCGCTCATTGGATTTGTAGGGAATGGATTATCGCCAATTTTTGCACTGTAATTTTGACGAAATGGGTCTTTATATGGCGATTGAAGGTATTTTCTTTCCTCAGAAAAAATCAATGCACTCGCCAAAATTACAATTAACACTTTCCACATAAAATCACATCAGTTTATTACTTTTCTAAGAGTATCTAAACTTATATTACCACCACAAATAACAACTGCCACCCTCTTACCTTTAAGTTCAACTTGCTTTTTTAATAGTGCTGCAACAGCAGTACCCGCAGCACCCTCAAGAATTTGATTCTCATGCTCCATATAAAGCACCATGGCCTTTTTAATTTCTTCCTCAGTCAATAACACCGCCTCATCAATTAGGCCACTGCATAATGGAAATGTAATCGAATCATTTTCAACTCCTCCTGCAGTTCCATCACTTAAAGTTGGCAACGAATCCAAATTTAAAATCTTTCCTGCGTCGATAGATTGTATCATCACAGCTGAATTTTCAGGAGAGCATGCGATAACCTTAACACCTGGCCAAACTGATTTCAAATAAGACGCTGTACCAGATAAAAGACCGCCACCACCTAATGATATTATTATAGCATCTAATTCACTATACTGAGATTTGATTTCATAACCTAAAGTCCCTTGCCCAGTCATTACCTTGAGATCATTATATGGCGATATATATGTCAAACCATTCGAATCAGAAACTCTTCGAGCCTCTGCCTCAGCCTCTACGCAATCACTACCGTATACAATAATCTTTGCTCCATAATCCCTCATCTTAGATATTTTCGTATCGGAGGACCCGCTCGGAACATATATACTACATTTAATATTCACCTCATTTGATGCATAAGCCACAGCAGCACCATGATTCCCTGTCGATGCAGAGACAACACCTCTCTCTTGTTCTATTTTAGAAAGACTAAGAATCTTATTCAATGCCCCTCGGGCCTTAAAAGATCCTGTAACCTGCTGATTTTCTAATTTAAAAAATACCTCACCATCTAAAAGTGCTGAAAAATAGGGTGATATAGTAAAAGGTGTTTTTCTTATGTAGGCATTTATTCTAGTTGCAGCGTTAATTACTTCTTGTTCAAGTTTCATATTAACCCTTACTTATTTATCTATCACAATAAAAAAATCTAACATAGCTCTTATAATTATGGCTGGTTAAATAATTTATTGCTCTATTTCCAAATCTTGATTACTCTTCCCATCTTTTATCCATCCAAATTCACCACGCTCATTAAAAAGCTTTATCACACCATCCCCATCATAAATATCTCTTTGATGAGATGATTCAATAGACCCAACTACTACACCATATTCATTATTAATCTCCAGAATGCCTGTGCCATGAATATTTGTTCCAGCATAAGAAGTTTGTTGACCATTTCTATTAAATGTTTGTAAGTAACCACCTCTACTATCTTTTCCCTCTCCGATATAGGAAGTCATGGAACCCATACTATTATTCATTCTTATCATGCCTCCATCTTGTTCGCCAGCTCCAACATAAGCAATCTGTTTACCATCTGAATTATGAACACCTATAACACCGACATTATCATTAGCAGTCCCAATATATGTAGTCTGCTTGCCATCTGAATTATACGTTTGTAATATTCCTCCTTCCTGTGCTCCTCCTCCAAGGTATGCAGTCCTATCACCAAATTGATTAAATGTCTTAACAAAACCAGACTCTAATTTACCTGAACCAAAATATGCCACTTGCAAACCATGAGCATTGTGTATCCCTACTACTCCAACGCCATCTTCTGCCGTTCCTAAGTAGCTTGTTTGCCGACCATCCTTATTATATGTTTTTATAAAACCACCACCATTCTTATCAGGGTGAATAGATATACTGCTTACAGTGATATCTCCTAAATTCTTATTATCGCTACCTAAAAAGATAAAAATGCTTGCAGTCAAACAGGACGCTGTAAAAAATCCTGTGAAATATTGTCTCATACTTTCTCCATTATGGGTTAGACATTTGACAAATCTAGTATATATGAGAAATAAAAAAACCCACCAATATTGGATTTTTATCAATAGCTAATTATCTAATATTAGGCAATCAAGTTCCTAAAAAGACTACCCTGAGCGAATATCCAATCTTTTGATTATAAATTCAATTAATCTATCTTCACCCGTTTCAGAATTGTAGTTAGAACGAAGATCATGTCCAAATACTCTTGCAGTTATCTGCCAAAAGCCTGCAACAAAAATATTCCTGAATTCTTTAATGATATCATAAGAAGTCCTATTTGTTTCTCTATCAATGAGCCTAACCAATATTCTGCCTTGATTCCTTGTAAGCTTTCGCATTGAATGTCCATACTTCAATACCAATTCATCTTCAATTTGGGAAAATATCTTGGCTTTCCTATAATATCTAGACAAACCAGAATAATAATCTAAACTATCAATAATTTGCTCATATTCTTCCAATAGAACTGATAAAGTTTTTGCATATGGATATACTCTCTTTACATCTCTTTCCAATCTATGAAATTTTTTCCTGTACGATTTATTTTTTGCAACAACATTAATACGATCAAAAGTTATTAAACTATTTTCTAAATATAATCTGTCTGGAATTGTTGATTTTGATAGGTTTAATATCTTATAACCTATTAGAGAAAAAGTAATTACTCTGCTTGAATCAAAATCATCAAGATTACATATGCCATTATGATTTGTTGTTGTACCATGTACATCATTAAAAATATTTACGTCGGGAAGAGGTGCCTTAGTTTCCGCATCTAAAACAAAGACTTCTTGGCCATTAACCTTTGTCATTAGCACAAAAAAAATCAACAACGGTATGAAACCTGAGTGATGGTTTTGGTGGAGACGAGTATCTCTTTTTTGTATCATCTTTAATGATTTTAAGTCGAACTTAATATATCATTGA
>Ga0066856_10000207_pt1 | contig 21162 bp, 18 predicted proteins | sample ETNtaG_5_FD_65605 | JGI IMG/M metagenome (GOLD analysis project Ga0066856, IMG submission 65605) | Marine microbial and viral communities from oxygen minimum zone, Eastern Pacific Ocean - ETNP201406SV205 | ecosystem: Environmental > Aquatic > Marine > Oceanic | place: Pacific Ocean: Eastern...
AAGCGCGCCACAGAGCATGCATGCAATTATTGGCTTCCAAACCTCGATAACATTCAGGCCATCATCGTTGGTGGACCTGGTGCGACAAAGGATTTCGTCGTCAAAAACGAGTACTTCCACCACGAAGTCGCTAAGAAAATAGCAAAAACACACTTCGACGTTGGCTACTCGAACGAAAGTGGTGTTCGAGAACTTGTCGAAAATGCAGGTGCATTGATGGGAGAAATTGAACTGGATGCCGAACGCCAAGTGATGAATTCATTCCTTTCTGAACTCATCAAAGCGGCACCTCGTGCAACCTATGGTGAGGTAATGGTCCGAGATGCGCTTGGACGTGGTGCGATTGACAAATTGTTAATTTCAGAAGGTCTGAGAAAGAATACCATTTCGCTTCAATGTGGCTCCTGTAAGCATGAATGGACGGCCACTGTGGGACGAATGGAAGCGTTACCAAGTTGCCCTTCATGCGATGCATCCGGCGACAATGCCAAGGAATTGAGCAGCGTATCACTGATCGATGAACTTGGTAAAATGGCCGAGCGAAGCAACACTGAAATTCTCTATATTTCAGTGGATACCGAAGAAGGTTCGCAACTGCTCAATGGCTTTGGCGGTTTAGCTGCTCTTTGCCGATACCCAATGATGTGAGGTGATTCAATGCAGATGCTGAAAACAGTGATTGAGCCCTTGATTGAGGAGGCTTTGAACGAGGTTGGCGTGGTCAACGATCATTGGAAAAACATGCTTGCACCTTCACGAGAACTTGAACAGGGTGACATCTCATTACCATGTTTTCCATTTGCCAAACAACTTGGCAAGGCACCACCTGTCATCGCTGAATTGATTGCTGCAGCAATACCTAAGCACGAAGCCATTGGTGAAGTCAACGCAGTGGCAGGCTACCTCAACATCAAAGCAAGTCCAACATGGCTTGCTCGAACAATCCTCAATTCACCACAAACCCAAGGCCACCCGTTCGGAGAATGCCAACCTACTGGGCGAAAGATCCTCATTGAGCACACCTCTGCTAACCCCAATGGACCATTTCATGTCGGCAGAGCACGAAACGCCATCTTGGGCGATTCACTTGTCCGTTTACATCGTTTATTTGGGAATGAAGTTCGAGCGGAATACTATGTCGATGACATGGGGAAGCAGGTTGGCGTGCTCGCTTGGGCACTTGCTCATCTGAGTGAAGATGATGTGAATACAACCCTCAATGGACGAGATGGGCTCAATCCAAAGTGGAAAGGCAAAGCGGATCACGAACGAGTCCGTTGGTACCAAGCAGCGCAAGTGGTTCGTCAAGAACGAGAGGATAAAGAGGCCATCGAACAGGAAATCGGTCGCATGGTTCATGCAAGCGAGCATGGAGACCAAGGTGTGCTTGATCAGTTCGAGGCTGCCTACCAGCCTGTACTTGATGGCATGCTGATGACGCTTGCTCGTTTGGGCATTGAATTCGACACGTTCACCAAAGAGTCGATGTTTGTGACCAATGGTGATGTCGGCCGATTGATGGAACAATTCCGAGACTTTGACATCCATGGCACTGCTGAGAATGGTGCGGAATTCTTGGACCTTGGCGCACGTGGACTCAAAGGGAAGACAGAATTTTTCTTCCGCCGTGGCGATGGGTCATCCCTCTATGCAACGCGAGACATTGCATACCACATGTGGAAATGGCAACAGTGTGACGATTTGATCAATGTCTTAGGTGAAGACCACAAGTTGCAGGCAAAGCAAGTGGGTATGACCCTCACCGAGCTGGGCCAAAATGTTCCAGAGGTTCTGTTTTATTCATTCATCAAACTCCCAGAGGGTAAAATGTCGACGCGTAAGGGAAATGTTGTCTTCATGGATGACCTCCTCGAAGAAGCACAAGAGCAAGCTGCTGCCGTGGTAGGAGTTCTGCGTCCGGATTATGAAAAGGAACAAGTCGTGCGAATTGCCGACGCTGCAGGTAAATCAGCGGTCCGATTTAACATCATTAAGGTCAGTCCAGAAAAAGGATTTACCTTCAGATGGGAAGAGGCCCTTGCCTTTGAAGGCGGTTCTGCACCTTTCATCATGTACTCTCATGTCCGAGCGTGCTCCATTGTGCGACGCTGTCAGGCAGAAGGCGTCGACATCGATGCTGAATTGGCAAAAACAAACATTGAGTTGCCAGACTCAATGCCACCAGGGATGATCGGTTTGCTTCGGGCGCTTGCTGTGCATAACGATGTGTTATCCAAAGCAGTCAATGACCTTCGACCTCACCTCTTCGCCAACCATCTTCTTCAGTTGTCGACTTGCTTCAACTCATTCTATAGAGACTGTATGATTGTCATTGATGGTAAAGTGAACACCTTTAATCTACAGATTTCAGAAGTGGCACGACGAATGATGCGAACCGGTATGGAAGGATTAGGCATTGTCCCGATCGAACATATGTGAGTTCATTCTTGGTCACGTCTATACCAGCCCTCTGGCAAAGCCATGGGATCAATTTGACGTGCATCTTTGATGCGACGAATGATTTCCATTCGCATGGCGTCCATGCCAATGAATTCTGTAGCAGACATGGTAACTCTGCCCTTGGGGTCAAGCAGGAGTGGCAAATCGGGCGTCCCTTCCGAACCATCCTCTCGCCATTCTGATTCTGCGGCCGCCACTTCATCCCACATGTCGGGCAAAGGATTCAACAAATCAGCTTTCGAAGTCACAACCATCAAGTCGGTCCCAGGGAGCATGGCCTGTACATCCTCCAAAAGGTGCATCTGCTCATCAAGTGAGGTGCCACATGCTTCGCTTTCATCCATCAAAAACAGCACAAGCGACCCGATGTGTTCGAGCGCAGCAATGGCTTGAAGTTCGATTGTATTTCGAGCCGTTCTTGGGCGGTCAAGAAGACCAGGTGTATCGACCATCTGATACTGCAAACGTCGATGAGTGAAGTGGCCTACGTGAATTTGTTTTGTGGTGAATGGATAGTGATTGACTTCCATGTTTCCAGAACTCAGGGCAGAAATGAATGCTGATTTGCCGACGTTTGGAGCACCACACACGACAATACAAGGTAAGACCTGATCGATGGTTGGCAGGCGTTTAAGCGTCTCACGAGCCTGACTCAACCAAAGTAAGGAAGGTTTGACTCGTCGCATGATGGATGAGATTCGCCCATAAGCCTCCTTACGTGCATCGTGCATCAAATCAGTTCGCGCTGTTCGAATGATTTTCTTACTGTTCTGGCCAGCAATATTCAGCACCTGCTTGGAAGCCCATTGGAGCATCGATAAATGGTGGCGGTAATCATCACAACCAACGCAAGCGTCAATCATGGCCACATCGAATTTTGGTGATTGGTCGAGTGATGGCCACATATTGACGGTGTCCATGAAGGTGGTAGAGATGACATCAGCGGCCGTTTGAACCATTCGACTCATCTGCTTTCGAACCCTGAAAATGCGATCGGAGTCGTCAACCCTATCTGCTGCTTTGCGGGCACGTGAGAAGGCCTTGTCAAGCACTTCATCCTCAAGGAGGACGGTTGGAAGCGTTCGCCACGAGACTTTCATCTTCTCCCCCGTCTTCTGCCGGTGGCCCACCCTTCAAGAATGCATACCCCTAAATCGAGGATTTTCAGCCTTTGGTGCAACTGAGAACAGGAGCGAGGTTCAAGTAGCCTCGCCTTGTACCTTAGGCCATGGCGAAGAAAAAGCAGAACACAACCCTCCCTGATTGGGCGACACAGATGTGGAAGGATATGGGTTCGCCTGACCTCGATGAGGTTGCGGATGTCATCAACGGTGACCTGCTAAAACGTCGTCATGGACTTCGTCGTGATGATTTCGTTGAAATCCTGATGGATGCTCGTGCACTGCGTGACGATGAAGACGCTTGGATTCGAGGGCGACTGCTTGCATCTGGCAAGACAAGCATCGAGTTGCTTGGAGAAGATGGTCAAACCCATTTCGTTGCACGAGACATCATCACACGAATCGTACTCACAGCTCATACTCGGCCTGCTTACATCGATGACAAAGATCTCCTTGCCTTTGAACGCGCAGACATGAAGCGTCGTTCCAGTTTGCATGAAAAGGTCGAGAAAGAAAGCAAGGGCAGCGACGATTCACATCTATGGGGCTGAACCAATGAACGCCCCCACGGGATGGGCCATTGTTGAGCAACGCTTGATGAGGGAGTTCGACTTTCCAAATTTTTCATCCGCAAAGAACTTCGTCGATCTGATTTCAGAGGTTGCTGAAGAAGTTAATCATCATCCTGATCTCCATCTTGGATGGGGCTATGTCGTTGTGGAATTATTCACTCATGATGAGGAAAAAATCACTGAAAAAGATACCGAAATGGCTCGGCGTATCAATGCTTTAATGGAGGATTGAAGCGATGCCTACCGATCCAAAGGGCAGGACAGAACCTGGGTATCGACAACACATGTTTGTCTGTGGGCACGAACGACCCGAAGGTTCAGCACGCCCCTCATGTTCACGCCGAGGGAGTTTGGCGCTTATGCAATCCATCAAACGGGCAGCAAAGGAAGCGGGTTTGCACGATGTAAGGGTTCAGAAATCAGGTTGCCTTGACTTTTGTGAATTCGGCACAACTGCCGTCATATATCCTGAGGGCATATGGTACACATTGGAAGGTGAAGATGCTGTTGCCGCCATGGTTGAGCACTTGCAGCACGGCACTGGAGCGGTAGATCTGCAAATGAAAATGGATGAGTAGAGCAGTCGAAGTTCAAGCCTCAGAAGATGCTGATGTTCCTTCACGATCATCCTCACGGGTTCGCTTGCAAGGTTCTGCCTGACAAGGCTCGTGAGGTTGGGCGTTGCTGGTCGTTGCAAGAAGTGGATCCATTTGGTCAAATGCTTCAAGGAGACTTGGACCACTCGCTAGATAGTAAACTGAGCCTCTTCCATCCCTCGAATCTTCAGCACTCGCATTTTCATTCGTTGCACAATCACCTGTGCAGCCGTCAGCAAACGCAACATAGACTCGTCCTTCTCGATCGATATGCAAGTCATTGAAGTCCAGGAGGTTTCGATTTGAACCTCCAATGTCCCTGCAATCACCTGAATTGAGGCAAATGGAACCAATCTGAACAGGATCATCAGTCACTCGTTGAGTGTGGAAAATAGGGTTCTCATCAAGAGCATTGAGACTGTAGGTGATGTAGAGGTGGTAGGTCACATTGTTTGGAGCATAGTGTGCGTTTCCATCCCAAGGACTTCCATCGATGTTTGATTCACCAAGCAGTTCAGAATTTTCGCTTCCAAGGTAGGTGATGGCAATTCGCCCAGGGTCACCAGCATCGGTTTGGGGAAAGACGGTTGAAATGACACCTGCGGGTGAAATTCTAATGCTCTCCTGTTCCCAGGTTTCACCCGAATCGATCGAGCGTGACATGTAGACGCCTTCGTCAGCACCGGTCCAAACGTGATAAGCGTTTGAGGCTGTATCTGCTGAAACTTCTGAATTCTTTCTTGGGTATGGCGTCCCTGCATCCCCGCCCATTGAACGTTCGAACCACGAAAAGCCATTGTCTTTCGAAACGATCACGGTTGGCGTTTCAACCCGCGGCGTGACGTAGACTGTGCCATCAGGGGCCGTCGAGATGGCGCCGTGCAGACCTCCATTTGTGGTCGCTAATCCAATGATCTGCCCACCCGTTTCAAAGGTAGCTCCACCATCAAAACTGGTGAAGCAGAAAATGCCGGCGAGTTTGTTGTAGCAGTAGTACACTGCTGTCTCGTATAGGTTGGTCGTCAAAGCGCCGATTGCAGCATATGGGCCGGTGTTGGTCCAGGGTCCGCTTGCTAATTTGATGTGATCATTGATTGGAGTCGTGCCTGAGTCGTGTGGGTTTCCAAGCCATGTATCGCCGTCATCATCGCTCCAACAAATCCATGAAGTTTCGAGTCCAATCATCTGGACATTGAAAATCCGGTCTGTAATTGGGTCCACCCATCCATAAGGATCGCTTGTGGTTGGCGAGCATTGGACCGGATCTTGTGTTTCCTCCCACGCCTCGCCATAATCGCACGACCTCATCACTTTCTCCATGGCGATGAAAAAGATACAACCACTGGAGGTGATGCCAATGCTGGGCTCCTTTCCGGTTTCACCAACATCACTGAATTGAAATTCCATGTTGAGCGGGGCCACATCGGTGTCATTGCCGTATTTATCTGTGACAAATGTCCGCTGATCTTCAACAATCACCACTTCTTCCTCTATTTCCACTTCTTCAGCGCCAAAACATCCCGAAAGGGAAACGGTGGCAACCAAGAAACACAGGAGTATCGCTCTGACTCGCATGCACCGCCCTAAAGGGCGCCTGCATTTATCTTATCCATTCGTAAATCTGTAGTGAACGATATGAAAAAACCGAACAAATCGATCATTATGCCTCGTAATGGAAAGGTTTTTTCCTCTATAGAAAAGGAGACTCATCAAAGTTTGACTGGGCGAGTCGCACCGCATGCTTGACACTTGAGCAAGGTTGTTCGATCGTGCTTCTCAAAGTGAGTATCAGGCGCACCACATTGAGTGCACTTGATGTAGGCATTGACATAGTTGGAAATGGTCTTCTTGATTCGCTTTGGTGGGATACGACCCTTGAATCGAGCACGTGGTCCATCACGAGAACCAGAGGTACCAAGTTCATTGAGAATGTACTGGTAGACGTGGTTGTCATCTCGATCCATCATCGAGACAACCTCGTTGAAATTACGGAAAATAGTGTTCTGTCCTTCGATGAGGATTTGTGGCGGCGGTAATCTCCACCTCGACCTCGAAGAGATTTCTTCGGGAATGTTCTCTCGTGCTCGGTCGAGTAGGGACTCGTAATCGAAGTCGCTCATGCGTCAAGGCCTGTGCCGCTCTTTCTTGAAGCCATCGGAGGCGAACGGGCAAAGGATTGATGAGGTTGGGACCTTAGCGCAACATGAGTAGTATGGTGTTCAGCATCGAAGAACTAAGAGCACAAGCCTATGGCATGCGGAAAGAAGGGCTTAATTCCCAACAAATTGCAGATGAACTTTCACTCTCGCAAGACACCATCTCGTGGTTGCTTACTGAAGGTGGAAACGAAGACCGTCCAACAGATGTTCGAATCGGTTGGCGAAGCATCGGTGTGCGTCCAGAACGGATCGCTGCTGTTGGCACGATTATGGCCGATGTCGCCGACGAAGAACTTGGACTGGAAGGGATTGACACCGTCGTTGGTATTTCCATCAACGGCATCACCTTCGCTCACGAAGTTGCACGAAACTTGGGCGCTGAGTTCACCATTTTCCGAAACGTCGAAGGCGAAGACGGTCAAGGCGTTCTCTCCAACAAGTACGGCAAAGTGGCTGGCAAGAAGGTGGTCATCATTGACGATGTCCTCTCATCCGGAGTTACCATGGGCAAGACCATTGAAGCGATTCGTTCAGTGGGTGGGGACGTTGGACTTGCCATTGTTCTTGTCAACAAAACCACTCGAAACGAGATTCAAGATGTACCCCTCAGAGGCATCATTCGAGCCGTCCCTGTTTGAGGTGAAGAAGAATGCACTGGGCAGATGTCGCAGCGAAGGCGTTGAGCCACAAAGGCGACAAGCACATTGTTTCAACCGGAATCACACCAAGTGGCGAATTCCACATTGGGCACCTTCGTGAAATCCTCACAGGCGATATGATCGCACGAGCGGCTCGAAATGCAGGATTGGATGTCGAGTTTGTTTTTGTCGTCGATACCGCGGACCCACTGCGAAAAGTCTACGAATTTCTAGGACCTGAATATGAGCAATTCATTGGGCACCAACTTGGATCCATTCCAGCACCTGATGCAGATGGAAACCCAGATTGGAAGAGATTTGAGGAGGGATGGACCTATGGTGATCATTTCCTGAAACCTTTCCTCGAGGCGTTAGAACAAATTGGTGTCCGGCCACGAATCATCGACAACCTTGAATCGTATCAGTCCGGGAAATTCGATGCTCTGGCCAAGATTGCATGCGACAGAGCAGACGAGATCCGTGAAGCTATTGAGCGAATATCAGGGCGCGAATTAGCAGAAGATTGGTTTCCATGGAGCCCACTCGACTCAAAGGGTTCACTCGATGGGGTAAAAGTGACCGGATACGAATACCCACTTGTTCATTGGCATGATTCGCACGGCGTCGATGGTACATCAGACATTTCCAAAGGAGAGGGAAAACTCCCCTGGCGAATCGATTGGCCTGCCAAGTGGGGCTGGATTGGCGTCACCTGTGAACCATTTGGCAAAGATCACGGTGCTGCGGGCGGGTCCTACGCAACTGGGCGAGAAATCGTGCAAATTTTGGGCCATGAAGCACCTCATCCATTGACCTATGAATGGATCAGCCTGAAGGGTCAAGGGGCCATGTCCTCCTCTGCAGGAAACACCATCGGTCCGATTGAAGCGCTCGAATTGGTACCACCTGAAATCCTTCGTCTGCTCGTTGCAAAATCAAAACCAAACAAGGCTATTGAATTCGATACTGGGATGAGTTTGGTGAACCTCGCAGACGAATATGAACGACTTGCAGCAAGAGATTACGCCTCTGAATTAGCAAATGAAGAACTAAGTCGGCGTCAACGAGTACAGGTTGAAGATGCAGCTGGAGCCATGCGAATGGCCGCAGTTGAAGAAGGGAAAGTGGCTCAAGCCACAGCAGTCACCTTCAGGCATCTTGCGCTTCTTGCCCAAACCAAAACCACAGATGATGCTGTGTGGGACAGTCTACGACACGCAGGAGCCATTGAACAACCAACTCAATCACTCATCGATCGGTTAACGCGAATGCGTGCATGGATTGATTCCAAGCATTTCCCTCTTGAAATGAAAATCAGTATTTTGGATGCTCCAAACCATTCGGCGCTCTCAGAACTGAACGATGATGAACGCTCGGTACTCAACTCGCTTGCAAAGGCACTCGAAGACTGCGAATGGAATGCTACCAGCATTGGTGCTGCAATCCCTCAGTCGGCAAAAAACATGGAACTCTCTCCAAAAGCAGGCTACAGAGCAGCATATGCTGCACTCATGGGCAAAGAGCGTGGGCCAAGACTTGCTCCAATCCTCGCAGAAATGGACCAAAAGAAAATTGTTGAACTCCTGAACGCCTGTGCTGAACACATCAACTGACACGATTTGAGGCCCATGCGACAGCTTCCGTCGCATGAGAAGACATACAGTCCGCAACAAAATGGCGGCATTTGACCATCACCATTGAAAAGAGGTGAGCGTGTATATGGGTACATGGCGGGGGTGTACTGTCCAACCTGTGAAGCGGGTGTTGAAGCGGCGGCTAAGTTTTGCCTGTCATGTGGTCACGACCTCACTGGCCAGGGTCCAATCACAGCAACCGGTCACGATTTGAATCAAATCAAGGAAGTGATTCGACACCGCGAAGACCTTTCCATGGCAGAAAAATTCGATATGATTGCAAAGGTCGAAGAGGGAGCAAACCCGATTCTCCTTGGCATCGCTGCTCCTGCAGAAGGCGAAGATGTCGATCTTGCAGGTGCCTTTGGTACCGAACTGGAAGAGTCAGCAAGCTCAGCCTATGCCAGCCACGAATGGGGGCAATCTCCCGCAGCTAACGCTGCTGTACGAGCGGTTGTACGTGGAACAAATGGATGGGATTTAATCCAAGCAGGAAAGCTTGATCTCAGTGAAGGGTTGTTCCGAGATGCGATGGATAACGGAATGGAAGCATCCACTCACATTCACGATGTTGCAAGTGGTGAGCACGAAGGAATTGACCCTGATGCTATGCGTGCTATCCCTGTATTGAAACCACCAAAGCGAAGTTTCTGTCCAAAATGTGGTTCAGACATTCATGCCAACACCATGCTACAATGGCGAAAGTGGCGAGACTCTTCAAGTGCCGTTGTCTCGATGCAACTTGAGGCATCCATGGAGACGTCCCTCATACAAGTTGCTGCTCACTACCTCAATGTGATGCAGGCCATGAAGGATGAACGTGATGATGCAATCGCCCGAGCGGCAAAAGGCGACCCTGGAGTCATCGAAGCAAAGTTGCGCGAAAAACTCGAAGTTAGCATTCGTAAAGAACTCGAAAAAGAGATCCGCTCCGAGATGGAAGAAGAATTCAAGGGCCGAGCAGTGGCAAGTGCAGACACTAAATCCACGCCAAAGAAGCAGGCCTCAAAAGGCAAGCAAAGCGCTGCCAAGAAGGCGGCGACAAAAGCGGCGTCTGGTACCAAGAAGAAATCAGGCGGCATGTTTGGGCCAAAGAAGGTCAAGAAAACATACGACGGTGAACCAGGTGGTAAAGCGGATTGGTTCCTTAGCGAAGCCCTCGATACTGTATATGACCCTCATGGCACTGGAAAAACCGTCAAACCAGCAACGATTCTTGCCCGTTCAAGTGACGGGAACGTAAGGGTTCGAGATGTCGTAAGGATCTACGACATCGAGGGCGAAGCTGGCATCAGTGAATTGGCGTGGACAAGTCCACTTACCAAGTACATCATCGATGCATACGATGCTTGCTGATGCTCAGTAATGCACGGTCAAGCGGCGAGGTTCAAGTGGACCTGCTTTTGCTGCCTTCATGGCGGCAACTTCCATACTCGCACCTCTCAGTGTGGTGACAAAGGGTATGTTCAATTCCACTGCCAACCTTCGCATCATATTGCCATCCCTTACTGCGCCACCAGACACGGTTGGAACATTGACAATGAATGAGACCTTCCCCTCGCGCATGAGATCAAGGGCATCAGGGTGGTTTTTGTCAGCGATTCTGTACGCCACAGTGGCCGGTACATCATGAGCACGAAGCACATCACATGTTCCTGGTGTGGCATAGACAGTGAAGCCAAGTTCAACCAAATCTTTTGCTATAGGAACCAGTCGTTGCTTGTCATCATTTCGTACGGTGAGGTACGCACCGCCATCGCTAGCAACAGGCACCTCGGTCGCAATTCGCGCTTTGAGATAGGCAACATCTGCAGAAACATCTGACCCATAGACTTCCCCAGTTGACTTCATTTCGGGACCTGGAGCAGGGTCGAGACCACGGAGTTTGATGAATGGGAACACCGGTGCTTTGACGCAGACCTGCCCCGTTGTTCGTTGAGGGATGGTTTGTTCAGACAGAGGAATTCCAATCGTAACGTTCGCTGCAATTCGTGCCATTGGCAAACCCGTAGCCTTTGCCACAAACGGCACGGTTCGTGATGATCTTGGGTTGACTTCCAAGGTGTACAATTGATCGCCTTGAATGGCAAATTGGATGTTAAAGCAGCCTTTGATGTTCAATCCGATTCCAATGGCCTTTGTCTGCTCCTCAATTCGTTTGAGCATGGCGTCTGGAATGTTTTGAGCAGGAATGAAACATGTCGAGTCGCCAGAATGAATCCCTGCTTCCTCAAGGTGTTCCATGATGGCACCGATGAGGACTTCCTTTCCATCCGCAGCAGCATCAACATCGATTTCTGTCGCATGGCCAAGGTATTCATCGACCAACAGAGGCTTGTCAGGAGCCAAGTATGCTTCACGAAGGTAGGCGTCCAACTGCTGTTGATTGGCCAAAATTTCCATACCTCTTCCACCGAGAACATACGATGGCCGTATCAGGACTGGGAAGCCGATTTGCTTTACAGCTGCCCGAACGTCATCCGAACTTGTCCCCGTTGCCCCTCGCGGCATTTGCAAGTCTATTCGCTTGGCAAAGGCTTCGAATCGCTCACGATCACTGGCTTCGTCAACCGCATCGCATGACGTGCCCATAATCGAAAGATCAAGTCCCTTTGAGGCAAGCAGTGGCAACCGCTCGTTCAATGGTAATGCCAAATTGATGGCTGTTTGGCCGCCAAATTGGAGCAGAATTCCATGCGCCTGCTCTCGAAGAAGGACTTCGGAGACATATTCTAACGTGAGTGGTTCAAAGTACAGCCGATCTGAAGTGTCAAAATCAGTCGAGACGGTTTCAGGATTATTGTTGATCAACACTGCATCCTTTCCTGCGGCTCGAATAGCCTTCACAGCGTGGACACACCCATAATCGAACTCAATGCCTTGCCCGATCCGGATTGGGCCACTGCCAACAGTTACCAATCGTTCTTTGGTTCGAGCGTCCATATTTGGAAGGGAATCGATACCGACTTCATCATCGATCTCGTATGTGGAATAGTAGTAGGGCGTCTTTGCAGCGAATTCTGCAGCACAAGAGTCTACCATTCTGTAGCGCGGGTGAAGCCCCACGGCATGTCGACGCTTCATGACCGCTTCTTCATCAAAGCCTGGCTGCAAGGATTTCGGACCGGATGCTGGGAAACCAGAGAGCGCATCTGCGATATGTGCGTCGCTAAAACCAAGGCTCTTCCATGCCTTAAGTTGCTCCCGAGTAAGTTCTCCAGGCGTGGCCTGCGAATCAGTGATTGAACGTTCAGTTTGAGCGATATGCTCGAATCTATAGAGGAACCACCGGGTGATTCGGGTGATTTCATGGACCTTTTCGACCGACCATCCACGACGGAAGGCCTCGATCAGGGCACCCATTCTACGATCGGTCGCTACGCGGCACCATTCGACGAGGGTGTTGTCTGGTAATTGAGTCAAGGCACGCTCAGCCATACCATCGCCTTCGCTCTCATCAGCACGGGTCAGCGGACGTGGGTGGGCACAGCCTTGTTCGAGGGAAGCCCAAGCCTTGAGGAAGGCCTCTTCGAAGTTGCGTCCAATAGCCATCACTTCTCCAGTCGACTTCATCGAGGTACCAAGGGTTCTGTCAGCTGTTCGGAATTTATCGAATGGCCATCGAGGGATCTTGACCACGCAGTAATCCAATGTCGGTTCAAAAGCAGCGGTTGTCCCCTCGCCGGTAATTGGGTTAGGAAGTTCATCAAGGGTATAGCCAACTGCGATCTTTGCCGCCATACGGGCGATAGGATAACCAGTAGCTTTGCTTGCTAAGGCAGAGGACCTCGACACTCGGGGATTGACTTCAATCACACGAATTTCTCCGGTGAATTGATTGAAAGCAAACTGGACATTGCAACCACCTTTGATGTTCAATTCTCGAATGAGACTCAGCGCTTGGTCACGCAACACCTGATGATCTGCATCAGAAAAGGACTGTAGAGGCGCAACAACAGTTGATTCCCCGGTGTGAACCCCCATCGGGTCGATGTTTTCCATCGTACAGACAATCGTAGCATTGTCAGCACCGTCGCGCATCACTTCGTACTCAAGTTCCTGCCAACCGAGAATTGATTCTTCAATAAGCACCTGATTAATTCTGGAATTGCGCAGGCCCAATGTCGCAATTTCAACAAGCTGGCCAATATCCCAAGCCGTCCCACCGCCAAGACCGCCGAGTGTGAACGCAGGACGAATCAAGATTGGCCAACTACCGATTTCTTCAGCTGCAGCGATGACCTCCTCCATCGTGTTGCAGGCAATTGCTTCAGAAATGGGCAAACCAATGGAATCGCACACTTCGTTGAACAGTTCACGGTCCTCAGCCTTGTCGATCGCATCCAAATCAGAACCAATCAATTCGACACCAATTCGTTCAAGTGACCCATCGTGAGCAAGTTCACTGGCAATATTGAGTGCGGTTTGGCCGCCCATCCCTGCAAGAAGTGCACATGGTTTTTCGATTTCCAAAATCCTGCGAACCGTGTCGGGTATCAAAGGTTCAATGTAGATTTTGTCCGCCATTTCCGGATCATTTTGAATGGTTGCTGGGTTTGAATTGACGAGGATCACCTCGTATCCATCCTCCCTTAACGCCTGCACTGCTTGACTTCCTGAGAAATCAAATTCTGCAGCCTGTCCAATCTTAATTGGACCACTGCCAAGCACCATGATGGTCTTGAGGTCATCTCGACGTGGCATTAGTCAGCACCCCCAAGGTGTTCATCGACAATTGAACGGAACCGGCCAAACAGTGGTGCAGCATCGTGCGGACCAGGGCACGCCTCTGGATGGAATTGAACCGTGAACGAGGGATGACCAACGAGATCAAGACCTTCGACAGTGCGATCGTTGGCATTGACGTATCGAACCTTCACCTCAGCACCATGCATGTTTTCTCCGGGAGCAGAGCAAGCGCCAGAAGGGTGTGCTGCGAGCATACCTGCATCAGGGTCGGCCACAGCAAAACCATGATTTTGACTTGTGATTGAGACTGAACCTGTCACAAGGTCAACAACTGGTTGGTTCGCCCCACGATGCCCATATCGCATCTTGTAGGTTTGAAGGCCGGAAGCAAGACCCATGAGCTGATGGCCAAGACAAATACCCATGACGGGCATACGGTGTTGAACGGCCTCAGCTAGCGTTGCCCTTGCCAATGTGGCCTTCCCTGGATGAGCGGGGTCACCAGGACCATTGGAACAGAACAGAGCATCAATTTGATACTCGTCTTGAAGCACTGAAAATGGGGTTTCAGGAGGGCACCAAACGACTTCGAAATGTTCACACAGGTTGCGTAGAATGTTGTATTTGATGCCGCAATCCAAAGCTCCAAGTCGCGGCAGAGGACGATCAAGATCATCCAAAGCACCTGGGTTGAGGACGACCGCTGTGTCGATTGAAACTTCATCAACGAGGTCTTCAAGTTCAGGTGAAGTCAGCGATGCCAATTTAGTTTTCAGCAGGTCTTCATCCTCGACTGGACCAAACACGCACAGCACTGTTCCGAGTTCACGGACCCTACGTGTGATGGCGCGGGTATCGATATTTTCGATGCCAGGTACGCCATGGGAACGGAGCAGTTCATCGACAGTACCGACCGAGAAACGATGATCTGGTTGACTCATTGCATGACGAACAACAACACCACGAGGCCATACGGATTTAGATTCGGAAGCACCGCTGTGAACACCGTAATTTCCAATCAGTGGGTAAGTAAAGGTGAGCACTTGACCTGCAAATGATGGATCCGTCAATGATTCTTGATACCCCATCATGCCAGTGGTGAACACCAACTCACCCTCGCCATGACCGATTGCGCCAAACAGAGTCCCTGTGTATCGGCCACCATCGGCGGTAAGGAGCACACCATCTCCACTGGCTCCTTCTGGCAACGCCTGACCACCCGTCAAGTGATCTGCTGCGTCAAGAAACGTAGGTGCTTGAGTAACACCACGACGATTTTGGCCGGGACTGAATGAGCCAGAACCAAAATCGACTTCCGACATCAGTTTTGGTCGAAAACGGACACCCATAATGATTGGGTTTGAAACTGAATGACCAGACACCGTCAAAACTCGGATTCAATTGGCTTGAAAACGAATGACTCAAGTCAAGTGAGGGGGTGCTTACTCCTCTTCACGATCCAAATCCAACACACGCTTGCCACTGGCCGTCGGCTGAATGATTAAACGAGCGTCGTCGAACGACCTTTCGCTGCCTGATTCCCCATGCCATGCGTCCAAAAAAAGCGCCAAAGCTGCGACTTCGGAATGGGGCTGATTGCCCACCGACAAATTGTACTGGCTGTACTTGTAGACATCACCGGGAACTTTTGCTCCACCGACGATGACCACCATTGGACGGTCCCTGCGAATCCGAGGGATGGCTTGTCGAAATGGCTCACCATACATGGTGAGATGGACAGCTACACCTGGCTCCCCATCGCCTGCATCTTCTTCCACAAAGCGCCGCAGCCAACCCATTGGACCATGAACATGTTCGCAGGTCATCCCCTTGCCAAACCTGTCCGCAACGGATTCCAAATTTTCAAACATCTTTGGATCTTCATCCCCTGCAAGTAAAAATCGATCTGCACCTAAAGCCCGACTCACCAGCGCCAGATGTGTTGTGATGCGGGGGTCGCGGCCAAGGCGATAACCGAGGCGCAACACATCGAGTCGTTCACCTGGCATGAGTGCACCCACCAATTCATCGTTCATCAAAGCGACCGTCGTCACTCAACAACGTCGCCATCAACAATCGTGCCTTGTTCAGAGGCATCTTTGCTTGTAATGATTAGACCTCGCGTCTCCAAGAACGTCTTAACCCAATACAAATGCCATGCATCGACGAGGAATTTAGCACAAAAAGTGACACCAAAGAACAATCCAAGCAGACGGCTTGACCTCCAAAGCCCAACTTGTGCATTGATTTCATCACCGGTGAGGCCATAGAAGAGTGGCTCAATGATGAAGAATCCACAAACAATGAGCATGGCACCGGAGACGAGGGAGTTGACGAGTTGTCCTTTTTCCTTTGCAATCGAAGTTAATCCTGATGAAATAAGGCCAAATAAACCAACAGTGATTGCGACATTGAGGTAGTTAAGATTGAACAAGAATGATGTTGCCAATTCCACATCATCGCCGCCTTCTGTGATGAGCACCCACCAACAGAGCACAATCAGCATAATCAGAATCCCACCATTGTAGGCTTTCTTATTGATCAGTTCGAAAATTTCTTCACTGTTTGTCACTGAAAAACGGGACATGAGTCGCTCAGCGAGCCTCAAGCCTTGTTCATCGCCAACACCAGCGACATACTCATCGTGTTCAGGCATGGATAGATTCGAATCACCAACGCCCCCCTGCGACATAGGTCGACTTCAAAGTCACAACTTATCAATTCTGCCACCGTCGGCACTCCATGGAGGCAACCTTCGGACCCACTCAGGAACGCCGTGAGCAGATAATGGCGGGAATATCCAGAAGGGAAGGTTCTGGATACCACGTCATGGGTGTGCTCAATATCACACCTGATTCATTTCATGAAGCAAGTCGAATCAACAGCACGGAGCATGCGATCACAACTGGTTTGCAAATGTGGGAGCATGGTGCCACTTGGATTGATATCGGCGGTGAATCCACGCGCCCCGGTGCAGATCCTGTCGATCCTGAAGAAGAAATAAGGCGAGTCCTACCAGTGATTCAAGGATTGAGAAAGGCGAATCCAGATGGCCTCATTTCGATTGATACTCGAAGGCCAAGTGTGGCAAGAGCGGCCATCGAAGCAGGCGTTGACCTTGTCAATGATGTGTCTGGCCTTCGAGACCCAGCGATGGTTGATCTTGTTCTTGAGGCCCAATGTGGTGTGTGCATCATGCACATGCAGGGCACCCCGGGCACCATGCAAGAAAAGCCAAACTATTCGAATTGTGCACAGGAAGTAAGTGAACAATTACTTGAAACGGCGCGAGCCCTCAAATCAGCAGGCCATCCTTCAGAATTGATTGTGCTCGACCCCGGCATTGGTTTTGGAAAAACCCTTGAGAATAATATCGAATTATTGCAACACCATCAAACCATGCGAGGCTTGGAGGGATTTGCCCTGCTGTGGGGTGTTTCGAGAAAATCAATGATCGGCCAATTGACTGGACGGAAGGATCCAAGCGAGCGGTTAGCAGGAACACTTGCCGTGGCTGCATTGGCGCACTATGAAGGCATTGATCTTCTGCGAGTCCACGATGTTGCAGAACATATCGATATGCTCAACGTCCTTGACGCCCTCGCTTAGTTGCCCAATCCACCCAGCAAGCCTGCTGCGGCAACCCAAGCACCGGCCATGCTTCCCAGGTTGGTCAATGCGGTCACCATGAGGACACGCCCTGCACGGTTCGACCAAAACATGCCCAAGCTATCCATTTTCAGGAAATTCTGCAAATCCTCAGCCGTTGGTTCTCGAAGTTTCAATTGCACATAGCCTGCAAACCAACCTGCGGCCAACGTAGGATTTAACGAAGTAATTGGAGATGCCAATGCAGCTGTTAAAATGGCGAGTGGATGGCCGCGTGCAAGAATGCAGCCCAAGGCTGCAAACACCGCATTTGCTGCGGTCCAGACGGTGAACAATTCGACCAGGTCGACAGCGTCGCCTTGAGACACAAAATAGGCAATTAAGCCCATGACAAAGAGGGGGATTAACCAAGGTATAGATTTGGCAAACCTGCCTCGCTTTGGCAGCACCTCCAATTCCTCAAGTTGTGCGGAATCTGGTTGAGTTGATTGATTCAAATGTGCCTCAATGCCCTTCAGATGACCGGCACCAACTACGGCAAGAATTCGCTTGTCACTGTTCTGTTCAAGAGACGAAATTTTCCCTGCAAGATAGGCATCACGCTCATCGATGAGCACTGAGCCAGCGCCTGGGGAAAAGGTTCTCAACTCCTCCATGAGGGAAGTCAAGAGGTCTTGATCCTCAAGCAATTGAGAAACTTCGGGAGCCTCTTCGTCTTCTTCCTCTCCTAAAAGCGACCAGAGGATTTTGATCTTCTCAAAGAATTTCATCCGCTTCCAAGCCCTTCGAAGCGTGGTTTGGATATCACGATCGATCAAGGCCACCTCAAGGTTCGCTTCTTCAGCAGTTTGAACTGCGGCAAGTAACTCTGCACCTGGTTGTTCACCTTCATCAAGACCCATCTTTCGTTGTTCTGCTGCCAGAAGGGACTGAAGCATGACCAGAGGGGCTTTGCCTTCTTTCACCACCTTGAGCAGGCCTTCTTTGTCGAGACGGCGATTTGAAGTCAAAGCGCTGTGCCGGCTAGCGCACAATTCAACAGCGACAATATCTGGCTTAAACGCCTCAATCTGCTCCTTTACCGCTGCGACACTCGTGCTGGACACGTGTGCCGTGCCAAGCACTCGAACCCGCTCTGAGCGATCGAACATTGGAGAGTCATTCATTTGGATTGACCTCCGGCGAAAACAGCAATTCCAATTCTTTGGTCATCGCAATGAGGGCCGCCTGATTTGCCTCATCTGGTTGGCTTGGCACCTCATCGAGCAGTGATTCAAACAGGATTTGACCACCTGCTAATGCCTTGTGACCACCTGCTTGACCTTGTTTCCAATGCTCAGAGAGCAACTTGCCGAGGTGAAGATCCGGATTGGTTGTGCGCGCTGATAAAATCACCTTATTCCTACGAACTCCATAGACAACTACGGATTGGACGCCTTCGGTAGGAAGCAGGAAGTCAGCGATTTGTGCCAACGCATCACGGTTCGGTAGTGCTGAAAGTGGTGCAAGCACCGTGGAGCCATACTGTTTGCGTTCTTTCAGGGCTTCAGAAAAGGCATCCAATGTTTCAATTGAGCGTGGCGGCTCCTCTATAGAGCGCATCATATCTGAATCGACCCAGGCATTCAACCATGAAAGTGCCCGAATGTCAACCGGATTGAAATTCCTGGTAAATCCAAGGGTATCAGTTCGAATGCCAAACGCCAAGGCAGTAGCCACACGGGGCGTCATTTCGAACTCAAGTTGCATGAGGAGGCTGGCGACAAGGGAAGACGTTGCGGAGAACTCAGGATGAACCATGGAGAGATCTGCTGCCACACCTTCCGATGCGTGGTGATCAATCACGATATGAGGCACGCAATCATCTGGCAGAATATTATTTGCTCCCGGTCGATGGAAGTCAACAGTCATCACCACAGCAGCATCCCTCAGGACATCAGCTACTTCCCATTCAAGGATGAGCCGTCGGCAAGGCACTTCCAAGACATTGACCATGGCTCGGTTTTGTTGGTGTTCGATCAATCCGCCGTGATAGAGGTGAGGCACGAGCCCCATCGAATGGCACAGTTCGTACATGGCCAGCCCAGCACCAAGGGCATCAGGATCGGGGTTGTCGTGGCAAAAAATGGCAATGTTGGCGCCTTCAGGAACTGAAGAGAGGTAATGATGTAACACCGCAGCACCGTCTTTTCGCTCCCATGAACGGATACGGTCTTGCATAGCAGAATATGAGACATCATCGACGCTGATGAGGTCAACGCCATCACCCTCCAACGGCAATGTGGTCAAAATTGGAACATCTCTCCAGTGATTTCGAATGGATTCGATGGGCGCTTTACCTTCCAAAGCATTCGGGTCAATGAGTAAAATTGCAGTCGGTTTGTGATCTTCAAGCGGTAATGAGGCAAGCGGCATAGCTGCTGGCAGAGCTATGATTTCACATCCTTCGATCGGCTCAGTGTCCGGAAGTGTCGATGCGAGGCCAACAAGGACGCAACGTTGGCGTTGAGCGCACCACCGACTCAAACGTACCGCCAAGGGAGTTGAACCGAAGACTAAGAACATTCAAACACCAATCCGATTGATCGACCTACCATTCAGAACTCGATGACGTAATTCTGATGGTAGTAGTCAGGGACATCGATGAGATCACGTCGCTTGGAACCTTTGAGCACGGCCACGATGTTTGCAGGAATCATCTGAATGGCTTTATTCCAAGTTGTTGCTTCTGAATTGTAAAACTCTCGACGATCGGCAAGCCTTTCTTCAAGACGTACTAACTTGTGTGAGAGATCAAGAAATGCCGCATCGGCCTTTATTTCTGGATAGGCCTCAGATAGAGCATTGAAGCGAGGCGTCATCTGAGCAAGAGCGTTTTGAGCTTGGTTGAAGTCGGAGATGTTCTTTGCGATCAAAGCACCGGAAGCCGCTTGACGAGCGAGGAAGAGTTGTTCAAAGAACTCAATCTCGTGCTTCGCCAGACCAGAAACAATGTTGTGAAGGCTTGGGAGCATTTCATATTTCATTTTGACATCACTTTCGTAGTCCTGCCATGCATTCTCTACATTTTCTTCCAAATTGATGAACCGATTCCATGTGCTCCAAATGTACAGGAGCCCCACTGCGCTGAGGAGTGCGCCGAAAAACCCGAGGAAAAGAATCAGAACCATACCTCAAGGACACAGCCCCAACCTATCAATGATGTGGTTGGGCCTTGTATGGGTCAACATCTTGAAGCAAAACGACATGGCATGGTCGTCGTGAGCCTGCATGTCGATTGAAGCAATGGTTGGAATTAGCCTCGGCGTCTTCCTCATTGCCTTTGCTTTTGCACCCGTTGGAATGGGCGGCGGGATGCTGTTTGTCCCACTGCTTCACTATGGAGCGGGTTGGGCTATTGATGGTCGAATTATTGCGGCCTCGTTGACATTGACAGCGGTTGTCAGTTACGGCAGTGGATTGGCTCATCGTCGTGAAGGTCATGTTGATGATGCCATTGTAAAGATTGGACTTGCTGGAGCCATACCTGGGGCGCTGATTGGCGTCGTTATTGTGAGCCTGATTGGAGACAATCTCGATCTTGTGTTCAAGATTTTGAGTTTGTTCATGATCTTGTGGGCGATTCGAAAAACAATCTCAAAAATGAGCACTGAGAGCACAAAGGGCACTGAGGAAGTCGAACCA
>Ga0066856_10000213_pt1 | contig 20963 bp, 16 predicted proteins | sample ETNtaG_5_FD_65605 | JGI IMG/M metagenome (GOLD analysis project Ga0066856, IMG submission 65605) | Marine microbial and viral communities from oxygen minimum zone, Eastern Pacific Ocean - ETNP201406SV205 | ecosystem: Environmental > Aquatic > Marine > Oceanic | place: Pacific Ocean: Eastern...
TCCAGAAGCCCAATACTCTGCAGATTTTTCTGTTCCTTTGATTTGAGATTTAAAATCATCAGAAAATTCACCCGCAACAGTTGAAATATTTACCCCAACCTTTTCGAAAACCTCACCTTTGAGGATACTTATCTCACCTCCCCCTGAGCCTCTATGATCCCATTTTTTTCTTTCAAACTTTCCGCCATCTAATTCTTCAAAGGCAGCGCAAAATTGATCTCTTAAAGATCTAAACCATTGAGATGCTAAATCTTTTTTTTCATCTAAACTGCTGGTCATAGTTGGGGTATTTTATTTGCAATTAACTTATTGATAGCTTCTACATGCTCGTCATTATCATTTAAGCAAGCTATGTAATGGAAAGCCTCACCTCCAGAATCCAAGAATATTTCTTTATTCTCTTCATCGATTTCTTCTATTGTTTCTAAGCAATCCATACTAAACCCTGGCGATAAAATTAAGATTTTCTTTACTCCTTCTTTAGGTAATTTTTCCATCAGTTCACTTGTATAGGGTTTTAACCACTCTCTTCCAGCCGCTGCCAATCTCGATTGAAAACTAGTAATGTACTGATTTTCTTCAAGCCCTAAAGCTTCGGCAACTAAGCGAGAAGTCTTCTTGCAAAAACAATGGTAAGGATCTCCTTCTTCAAAATATTTTTTTGGAATGCCATGATATGAAAAAACTATCTTATCCTGATTTCCATAAAATTCATGAGTTTTGATTGTCTTAGCTAAGGAATTTATATAGTCAGAATTGTCATGGTAGCCGCTCACAAAATGCAAACTAGGAACCCAACGCCATCTTGAAAGAATTGCACTCACCTTATCGAATATGGTTGCAGCAGTTACTGCAGAATATTGAGGAAACAAAGGAAGGAGTAAAATTTTACGACAATTTTTCTCCTTCAAACTCAATAAAGCTTTTTCAAGACTTGGATTTCCATAGCGCATTGCTAATTCAAATTCTATAGATTCAGAATTTTCATTTAGGTTTTTTATCTTGCTTAAAAATCTCTTTGAATAAACCAGCAACGGCGAGCCTTCTTCAAGCCATACTGATTCGTAAAGGGCTGCTGATTTTCTTGGTCTAAAAGGCAAAATAAAAAGATTAAGTACCAACCACCAGATTATTTTTGGTACTTCTATGACTCTCGTATCTGATAAAAATTCTCTAAGGTATTTTCTTACATCTTTTGTAGAGTAACTATCTGGCGAACCAAGATTACAGATAATTACACCAACTTTTTGTTTGTCTTCATGAGAAAAATTCTCTTCTCCTAAAAAACTCATAAATAAGACCTTACTTTTTTCACAAAATGTTTAACATTTTCTTGAGGTGTGGTCTTTATAACACCATGGCCTAAACCACATACCCATCCTTTTCTATCCTCTATTGAAAGAGAGGAAATATCTTCTAAAAACAAATTTAAAGCTTTATCGAATTCGTTGAAATCCTGAGTAATGATTTTTTCACTGAAATTGCCTTGGATGAATCCATCTTTCCTTTTTGCAAAAATATCTTGAATGCTGACATTTGAATCTACCCCAATTCCTGCAAAAGGAACTTCGAAGCTATCAGATGCATCAAAGATATCATCATAAGAAACACCATCTTTTGCATAGTAACCAACTTTATTTGGAAAAGACTTTACTAACTCACTTAAAATTTTATTGAGGTAAATAGATAAATCATCTTTAGCAAGCTGGTGAGCACAAGAATCAAAAATCATTACCAGTTCAGCTCCAGCCTGCAATTGCAAAGAAATATTTTTATGCAAAAGAGGATAGATATACTCTTCCAAAATTGCCCATTGGTATCCCTCAATTTTTTCTAGCTTGTCTAACTTGTTAGTCGCTGAGGCAAAAGATAACAATGTCCATGGTCCGCCAATAAAGCCAATCATGGACTTATCGTCTGGAAGTAGTTCCATCGTTCTTTCTATTGCCTCCCCTTGGAATTCCAAAGAAGCAATGGGATTTTTATTGATAAGAATTTTAGAGGCATTTTCCTCAGATAGATGTTCTTTGAATATTGGACCAGGATTGTAAATCAAATCCATGCCCAAAGACTCCAAAGGAAAAAGAATGTCGCTGAATAAAATAGCTACATCAAAATCAAATTCTTCTATCGGACCCAAAGCAGTTTGTGCTGACAAGGCTGGATTTTTACAAAGCTCAACGAAGGAATGAGATTTCTTAAGATTTTGATAATGATCATGATATCTGCCAGCTTGACGCATAAACCATATTGGCGGAATTTCCTGAGGAACCCGATTCAAAGCATTTTGAAACCTGGTGTTACGCATATAAGAAATTATAGATTTTTTGCTATCTCTTTTGCGGCATAAGTTAAGATGCAATCCGCACCAGCTCTCTTAAATGAAAGAAGCGATTCAAATATTACGTCCTCACTCAGCCAGTTTTTTTCAACTGCTGCCTTCAACATAGCGTATTCACCACTTACTTGATAAACAAAGGTTGGCATTTGAAATTTTTCTTTAACTGCCTTTACTACGTCAAGATAAGGCATGCCTGGTTTTACCATAACAATGTCAGCTCCCTCATTTATATCCAAAGCTACTTCATGCAGAGCTTCATCAATATTTGCTACAGCCATTTGATAAGTATCTTTTGTTTTATTCCCAAAAAATTTTGCAGATTCTACTGCTTCTTTAAAAGGACCATAAAATTTTGAACTGTATTTTGCTGAGTAAGCTAGGATCATAGTATTTTTATAATCCTTTTCTTCTAAAATTTTTCTTATAGAGCCAATTCTGCCGTCCATCATGTCAGATGGGGCAATGATGTCAGTTCCTGCTTGAGCTAACTTTAAAGCTTGGTCTTCCAGAATTTTAAGTGTCTCATCGTTATCAACATCACCATCTAGATTTAATACGCCATCATGACCATGAGTTGTATAAGGATCTAAAGCTACGTCAGCAATAACTAGAATTTCCGGAAAAATTTGTTTTATTGTTTTTATGACATTATTAAGAAAATTATTTTCATTTACTGCCTCAGAACCTTTCTCGTCTTTCTTGTCTTCATCGATCACAGGAAAAATTGCTACCGCTTTGATACCTAGACTCACAAGCTCTTCGATTTCTTTGAGAATACTTGTTTCTGAGTGTCTAAAAATTCCAACTAGAGATTCTATTTCTTCTTTTTCTTTTATGGATTCCTTAACAAAAATAGGCTGAATTAAATCATCAGTGGACAATTTATTTTCTGCCACAAGATCTCTAATCGATTTATTCGATCTCAATCTTCTGAGTCTAGAAAGAGGATATTTTCTTTTAAAATTTGCCATATCAAGTAAACAGGTGCGTAGCTTACTTTGCTTCGTTTACTTTTTCCAGCCAGTCTTGATAGTTTAAAAAAGGCTTTATTTTATTGGGATATAGTTTGTTTAACTCATCAAAAGTTTTGCCCAAACCACATGAATGTTCTGCATTTTCAATGCTAGGAAATCTTTTTAAAGCTTCTTTAAAAGAGCTGATAGACATCCAATAAAAATGAGAATACAGAGATAAATCTTCTATATCTGTTTCAGGAACTAATTTATAAGTTGCAAGTAGTTTTTTATCTTTAGATTGTGAATCAACATGAGAAACCAAAAACCAATTTAACTTTTTATGTAATGAACTTGGTTGAGATTGTTCTTCTCCTAAACTGTCTGAAGTTCCGTTTACCCATATTCCCTTCTTAGCTAATTTAAACCAGTTTTCTATTCCGCTTGTCCAAACGACATTGGATAAATCGATTGATGTACCTTTTTCTATTGAACTTGCTCTCGATATATAGAATCCAGAATTTTTCAATATCTCTAATTCTTTTATCCCCTCATTGATTATTGATCGAGAAAATAATTTGAAATCTTCTTTTAACTTTGGATAAAAATCTTTTATGGGATTCTCAAATCTTGATAATTCTTCTTTAAATGGTAAAAAAGACCTATTATCAATGAGTTCATTATCTGGGGTTAAGCCTTTCTCGGTAATAATTTTTCCAAGAGGATGATTTTCTATACTTACTCCAATTTTTTGATGACAGCCTCCGCCGTATTTTTTGAGTTTCTCTCTCTCGTCTTCTACATTTTTAAATACATCTAAATCATTGATTTCACTAAGTAATTTAGTAACTTTTTTGTTACCCGATTTTACCTCAATGGCCAATGCTCCCTGACCAGGAGCACAAGGATTTTGAGAGCAAGGAATCACCATCCATAAAAATTCATCTAAGTCTTTTTTAAAGGAATCTAATTCATTGGAAATTTCTCCTTTGGGTGATAGCAACCGATCTAAAGCAGCTTTTGCTATTACTAAGCCATCTGCATTTGAGTCTTTGAGTTTCTGAACTCTTGTAAGAATATTTCCCCTAATATCACTAAAGGTGAGAGAGCTTATTTTAAAAGGAAATGCTTTTGTTAAAAAGCTGGACAGATTTTCTTGTCTTCTAGGAGATGAAGTAAAGATTTCAATTTTTTTCTTTTTGAGTGAGTCGTTTTTAAATATCAAAACATCTCTTAAATCTGCTCTTTTTATTGTTGCAGCTACTTCCGTTCCTTCTTCAAGATCAACTGGTAGATCTTTCCAGGAATGAACAGCAATATCAGCATTATCAGATAATAGTTCTTCTCTAATATCCAAAGTAAAGACACCCATTTCAGGCATTTTATGTAATGGAGTAGTTAAATCTATATCGCCTGATGTATCTTTGGTTTTAAAGTTTATTTTGATTTCAGGAAATTTTTTTTTAATTACCTCAGAGACTTCTTGTGCTTGTATTTTTGCCAATACACTTTTTCTTGAAATGATAGTTAACTCATTCATTATAACCAATCCTTATAAACAACTATATTATTATAATTCTATTAGTTTTGAATATTTAGTTTGCGTGCTTTTAGGTCTATAGTAATGAACAATTCCCTCTTGGAGATGAAATGAACTACAAAAAATACTTTTCCGATGAGTTGACCTCTTTAAAATCACAAGGTCTTTACAGAAAATTCAGAGAAATAAATCGAGACAAAAAACATTTTCCGAAAGCAACGGAAAGATTCGAAGGTTCTGAAAGAGCTGTAGAAGTTTGGTGCAGTAATGACTATCTAAATTTAAGTCAGCACCCAGAAGTAATCCAAAAATCTATCGAAGTCATTAAAGAATTAGGAACAGGTTCTGGGGGGACAAGAAACATTTCAGGAACTTCTTCTTACCATGCTGATCTAGAAAAGGAATTAGCAAACTTACATAACAAAGAATCAAGTCTTATTTTTCCTTCTGCCTACACAGCTAATCAATCTACCCTTTGGACTTTATGTAAAAAGCTCGAGGGTATTGAAGTCTTTTCGGATGAACTTAATCATGCCTCAATGATTCAGGGTATTAAAAATGCCAACGTACCTTGTCATATTTTTCGCCATAATGATGTTGGTCATTTAAGAAAACTTTTAAATACATCAAATGCTAGCGTACCCAAGTTGATAGTTTTAGAATCTCTTTATTCGATGGAGGGTCTAAGATCTCCACTGAAACAAATTGTTTCCTTAGCTAAAGAATTCAATGCTTTAACTTATCTTGATGAGGTTCATTCAGTTGGACTTTATGGTTCAGAAGGTAGAGGCATTGCAGAGGAGCAAGATGTTTCTGGTGAAATCGATATTATAAATGGAACCCTTTCTAAAGCTTTTGGTCAGATGGGTGGATATATTGCTGCAAGTTCTGACATCATTGACTTTATAAGAAGCTTTGCGCCCGGTTTTATTTTCACATCTTCTGCAAATCCAAGCATTGCTGCTGCTTCAATCAAAGCTATTGAAGTTGCAAAAAAATCTGAACATTTACGTGAGGACATTCGAAAAAATTCTGAACTAATCAGAGAAGGTCTTAAAAATTTGAAAATTCCACATTTAGATAATGACAGTCACATTATTCCTATTCATTTAGAAGATCCCAGGCTATGTAAGGAAGCAGCAAATGTATTAATTGAAGAACATGGTATTTATATTCAACCTGTCTTTTACCCAACGGTTCCCAAAGGAGATGAAAGGTTTAGAGTAACCATAACGCCAAAGCATCAGGCAGAAGATATAAATAGATTCCTTTCTTCTCTTGATCAAGTTTGGAACAAACTTTCTTTACGAAGAGAAACATTATCTGAGAGCAAGACTTATCAAGTAAGAAAAATTTATTAGTCTTAATAACGAAATCCCGCTTTTCAGCGGGATTTCTCTCTCCAAAAACTTAAATTGATTTACTTAGGGGGAGATCTTTACGAGATTTGCCATGAGATGAAATGAAAAGGCCTCTCTAAAAAATCCTCGTATTTCAATGTTAAGTCTATTAATTTGGAGAGTGAGCAATTCATTTATTCTTAAAGTATCTTCCTGGATATCAAAATTAAATAAATTGCTCTTTTTTTGCTCTCCCAAAATTAAAACCTTCTTGAGTAAGATATTCTCATATTCTGAGACTCACCTACTGAAGCCTGATGGTTTGAATGAGAATGAGGATAATAAGTTTCATTACTTAAGTTCTCAATATTTATTCTCACAACATCGTTATCGTTCGGCGTAATGGCCATAGCCATATCTAGTCTCGTGTAATCAGGCAACTTTGGTCCAGAGGCTGAATTTATGATTGACTCATCTTGATAGGTTGCACCTAAGCTAATTGAAAAAATATCATTTGCTTGATGGGTATACCATAAAGAATAAGTCAGCTCAGGAACTTCTTTTGCCTTATCACCTGAAGTATTCCTCACAGCGTCAACTGATGCTAAACCAAACCTGATTGCATTTCTTTCGTCAATGTCGCCATTTAAAGTGATTTCAAAGCCGTCTATAGCGAGAGCTCTGGTTTCAGTTCCTCCGGTTCCATCCTCTGCGGCTTTAGTCTGCTCCATGTCGAAATAACTTAATGCCAGAGAAAGTCCTGAGTCAGTATCGTATTTAAAACCGACTTCTGTATTTTCAAAAACATCTGGATCAAATCTTTCACCACTTGTTCCGAAAGTTTTATATTGTTCACCGGAACGAGGAATAAAGCTTTCGCTGTAGCTCAGGTAAAGGGACATATTATCCTGAGGTTTGTAAATAACTCCAAAACGTGGAGACACTGTTGAGTCGTCCCTACTTTTAGTTACATTAGTGCCATTTAAAGCTCCTTTTCCTTCATTAGCTCCTGATGAAGGTGTAGTTATTCCATATTGTTTAATACTGATACTCACATCATCATATCTAGCTCCTAGAATCATTTTCCATTGATCCGAAAGATCTATATTTCCAGTAAGGTAAATTGAAGTTACTTCAATATCTGTATCTGATTTATTATTTAAATCAGATGTGTAATCGACGTAAGTTAGATTTCCATCAGCATCTACATTAAAGTTCAAAGGCCTTGGAGTGCTTGATGTCAAAGCAAATGTTTCATTATCGTCTTTAGTAGTAGACCAGAATGTGTTGTAACGGAAATTATTATTTTCTGTATCAAGAATGTCTATACCTACTGCTAAAGTACCTCTATCAAATTCGTTCACATTGCTTAAGGAAATTGATAATGTTTCTCTTGCAGTAACATCTGCATAGCCGTCTAAAGTAACAATTCCAGAGGCATAGTCAGACGCATATAAATTTTTGTACATTTTGTTGAAATCATTAGCTGTAACACTAAAGTTAATCTTTCCACTATCTGAGTAATTGTGGACTAGATTTCCTTTAAGAATATTTGCTTCTAAAGTAGTTTTGTTCAAATCAGAAGTACCGATTACAAATTTATTAAGCGCGTCTATTGGAAGATTGGTCCCTCCTGAGACATCATCTGTAGGAATACCTCTGTCAATGAATCTTTCATGATCTGCGTATTCGTATGATAAATCTAAAGTCGTACTTGGATTTAATTCAAACCTCATACTAGGGTTTACGCCGACTCTGTCCCCATCAAACATATCTCTATGGTTTGCTAGAGAGTCAGCATGAAAATTTATACGGAATGCAATGGTGTCAGAAACCTCTATGTTTCCATCTAAAGCCACATCAGCGCCACCAAAAGTGTCAGCTCCTGAGTCTAAGGCTCCAAAAGTTTCACCAATTTTAGCTGTTTTTGAAACTCTGTTGATCAAACCACCTGTTCCTCCACGGCCAAATAGAAGTGCGTTTGCTCCTTTGAGAATTTCTACCTGTTCAACGTTGTATAGAGATCTATAGTATTGAACGTCATCTCTAACTCCATCTTGATAAAAATCTGCTGTAGACCTTACTCCTCTAAAAACAACCGCGTCTCTATGACCTTCTCCTTGAGAAGTATTCACACCGGGTGTATATCTAATGAGATCCCCTATTTGCCTAAAGCCTTGATTTCTAATGTCCTCGACTGTAATTATTGATACTGACTGAGGAACATCCAAAACAGGCATAGGAGGCTGAAGAGAATTAACTTGATCTTTCTGAAGGACATTGCCTTTTACTTCAAGCTGTTCATCTTGTGAGAAAATTGCAGAAGTAGAAATAACTAGTGCAATTACATAAATAAATTTTTTCATAACGGAAATATCTCCCTTTAAAATAAGATTAATTCGCAAATGATAATGATTATCATTTTTAATGTCAATGAGAATGATTATTATTTACTTTAAGTTATATCGAAATAATTAAGTCGATATTTCCTTTAATTGCCCATTTTCAAGCCTAGCAGCCTTATCACAAAAACTAGAAACATCATCTAAGTCATGGGAGACGATGATGCATGCAGTATTTGTACGCTTTAGTAATTCTTTTGTTTCTAATCTGAGTTCGACCCTTAAATTCATGTCCAAAGAACTGAAAGGTTCATCCAAAAGGATAAGTTTGGGTTGAGGAGCTAATGCCCGAGCAATAGCTACTCTTTGTTGTTCTCCTCCAGATAATTTATTTGGCATAGAATTTTTAAATTTTTCTGCTTTTAGTAACCTTAAAAAGTAAGTAGCTTGATCATGTTTTTTTGACTTTGATCCCTTAATCCCAAACTTAACATTCTCCAAAACAGTCAAATGAGGAAAAAGAGCTTTTTCTTGGACTACCAAACCCACTCCCCTTTTGTTTGGAGGAATAATTAAATTGTTCTTATTTAGTAAACGACCTTCAAAAAGTATCTCGCCTTCTTTAGGAACTTCTAATCCAGAAATTATTCGTAGTAATGAGCTTTTTCCAATTCCTGAGGCGCCCAAGATTCCAAGTATCTCTCCTTCCTTTAGCGAAAGATTGACATCAGACAAAATTTCTCTCCTTTTTTCGTATCCAAAAGATAAATTTCTAATAATTAAGATCTCTTGTTCTTTCATCTACTTCCTGGTCTCGATTCTCTTATTATCCTAGAGAGAAAAAAGATAGGAATTAACCCTATCAGAACAATCATCATAGCAGGCGTTGCGGCCTCAAACATTCTTTCTTCGGCAGCATAAATGTATGTGGTTACGGCTAAAGTATCAAAGTTAAAGGGTCTTAAGATAAGAGTTGCGGGAAGCTCTTTAATTATTTCAGAAATAACTAAAATTAGGCTTGTTAAAATACTTGTTTTCATGAGAGGGAAATGAATTTTAAAAAAGATCTTCAATTTGCTTGTTCCAAGACTTAACGATACATCATCGACTGTTCTGTCAATCCTTCGAAAACCAGATTCTATTGAATTGTTTGCAAGTGCATAAGCTTTAATAACATAAGCTAGCAAAAGCCCAAAGATTGATCCGGTTAAGATAAATTCAAAATAGGAACGTATGAAATTATTATCAAGGATAGAAAAAAATTGTATTATTCCAACAGCAAGAACTAATCCTGGAATTGCGTACCCTAGAGATAAAATAAAACTGATGCTTTTAAGGAAAAACCCTTTTTCAAATCTTTTTATAAAATTAAATAAAAAAGCAAAAGTGGTACATATTATTCCAGCAAGCAATCCCAAGAAAACAGTATTAAAAAAGCTTGAAAGAAAATTATTTGAGAAAAAGTTTTCCGAAGTATAGTTAATCGCCCAATTTAGAATTTCAATTATTGGTAATAAAAATCCTAAAAATAATGGTGTAAAACAGAAAATGAAAGCTAGATAGCTTTTCCAACCTACTAATTTAATTCTTTTTATTGGCTTAAAAGTAGATCCTGCATAAGAATAAGATGATTTATTCCTTTCTAGTCTTTCAATTATCAAGAAAATCGCTACAAAAATTAAAAGCAAGCTGGACAATTGCATTGCGGTGTTTAGATCGTACATTCCAAACCATGTCCTATAAATACCAATTGTAAAAGTCTGAACTGAAAAATGCTCCACAGCTCCAAAATCTGACAAGGTTTCCATAACAACCAAAGCCAAGCCAGCAACTATTGCGGGCCTTGCCATTGGTAAAGCTAATCTAAAAAATACTGACTTATCATCTAAACCAAGAAGCTTTCCTGATTCGATTAATGTTCTGGATTGATTTATGAAAGAAACTCTAGCAGTGAGATATACATATGGATACAAAGTTGATGAAAAAACCAAAATAGCCCCATATAAATTTCTTACATTGGGGAAAAAAGTGTAATCATCACTTGTGCTAAAGATAAATCTGATTATTTCATTGGCAGAGCCATATGTATCAAAAAGGCTAGTAAATGTATAAGCAAGAATATAAGGAGGAACCGCTAAAGGAAGTATCAGAGCCCACTCTTGCCAATCCTTGCCGATAAAATCATATCGAGTGACAAGCCAAGCTGTTCCAACGCCAAAAATTAAAGAAAGAAAAGAAACCCCAACTATTAGGTAAAAAGAGTTGAGAACGTAGCCTGTTAAGACAAAATTTATTAGATGATTCCAATTGTCATTGAAATCAGCAAAAAGGCTAGTCAGAACAAAAATTACCGGAACGATAAAAAAAAGAAAAAAAGCGGACGTAACTAGTCGCCAAAATAATTGCGAAAAACTTAGCATTCCCATTCACTTATTTTGAATGTTCAGAAATAAAATTTAAAGATATTTAATTATTATTGCCAGCCAACTCTATCCATAAGTTTTAAGGCATCAGAATTATATTTTCCAAAGTTAGATACTTCTATATCATCTTCTTTAAAACTAATTCCAAACTGAGATATCAAAACACTTGGCTTTACTTTCAGGTTAACTGGATATTCATAAGTGTTTTCTACCAGATGTTTTTGCGCTCCTTCAGAAAGCATAAATTCTAAAAACTTTACAGCGTTATTATAGTTCTTAGAGGACTTCAATATTCCCGCTCCACTTATATTTATATGGGCGCCATTTTTATTCTGCGAGGGAAATAAAATTTTTACTTTTTTTCCTGCGCTTAACTGTTTTTCACCTTTTTTTCCTGAAAGCATCAATCCAAGATAATAACTATTTGCTATGGCTAAATCTGCTTCATTATTTGCAACTGCAATAATTTGAGCCCTATCATTGCCTTGAGGTTTTCTAGCGAAATTTTTTACTAAGCCTCTTGCCCAATTTTCTGTATAAGCTTCGCCATATCTCGCTATTAAAGATGCCACTAAAGATTGATTATATAAATTATTTGAACTTCTTATAGCAAGCTTTCCTTTCCACTGCTCCGAATCTAAAGCTTCATAACTTAAATACTTTAGGTCTTCGAAAGTATATTTGTCTTTGTTAAAAAAAATTACCCTAGCTCTTTTAGCTAAAGCAATCCATTCATTATTCTCGCCTCTATATTTTTTTGGAACAATAAGATTCACTTTGTCAGAATCAATTGACCTAAAGAGACCATAATTTTGTACTTTCCATAAATTACCAGCATCAACAGTAATAAAAACATCAGCAGGAGAATTTTTTCCCTCTGATTTTAGCCTCTCTATTAAAGCTTTACCCTTAGCAGAAATAATATTTACTTTAATTCCAGTTTGATCTGTAAAATCCTGATAAAGCTTTGTATCAGAATCATAATGTCTTGAAGTGTAAATATTTACTTCCTCGGCAAATGCATAATTTAAGGAACTTAAGACAGCAAGACTAATAAAGATTTTTTTGATTTTAAGCATATTTTTAAATTTAAAGAATCTAAATGATAATGATTCTCATTAATTATACAAGTTATATTTTATTTTTATAAACTGAATTATTTTTCATCATATATATCGACTTATAAATGACTTTTGATGTACTATTTACTTATATTTTTACAATCTCAAGGGGGGATAAAAAATGACAAAAAAAATTCTGTTAGCGGGGGCTTTGTTCTCGCTCTTTTCAACAGCAAGCTTTACTCAAGATGAAGAGGTCACGGTCATTGGTTCTTTAATTAAAGGCACACCAATTGATACTGGATCTCCAATTTCTACTTTTGACGCTGCATCTATTGCATCCCAAAATAATCTTAATATTGTAGAGCTTATTAAAATGGTTCCTGGTAGTTCTGGAATGGATGGTGAATCAAACCAATTCGGTTCCAATGCTTCAGAGGGTGTATCGAATATTAATATGCGTGGTCTAGGAACAAATAGAACGCTTGTATTAATCAATGGTAAAAGACAGGTCACTGTACCAATTAGATCTGGTGCTGGAAGATCTGTGAACCTTCACGATTTACCTATGGCTGCATTAAGCAGAATAGAAATATTGAAAGAAGGTGCTGCAGCTACTTATGGTTCTGATGCCATTGCAGGTGTTGTGAACTTTATTACCGACTCTAATTTTGAAGGTTTAAAATTTAACCTAGGTGCTAAGCCGCAATCCGGCGCAGATAGCATGGGGAGTGAGTTCTCAATAACTTATGGAACAAAAGTTGCTAACGATGCAAACTTCTTACTATCTCTTGGTTACCAAAATAAAGCGGAAATTGCTGCAAGAAATACCGATCATTCTATAAAACATTACATAGAAAACCCTTTAGGTGGCTGGTCCACTTTAGGAAACCCAGCAACTTTAGTTATACCTGATGCTGGAAGAGATGTTGTTACTGCAGCTAAAGGATTTTTAGGTGGTTTTGCTGCTGTTTCAGACCCAGGCTGTAATGCTGCAGGTGGTCTTCAAACTGCAGTTACTGCTCCAAGTGGAGCTCCTATTACATCTACAACAAGTCAATTCAGAAGTCTTGATGGATGGTGTCGTTATCAATACACTTACTTTGATAATGTTCAGGAAGATCAAGAAAATACTCAACTTTGGATGGAACTCAATGGGGATGTTGATGGTCATGACTATCACGTAGAGTTCGCTTATGGCAAAACTGATGTTCCGCACTGGGCAACCTCTCCTGCTTATCCTCCAAACGATCCTTGGGGTAACAATGTTCCTGACTTCCACCCTGGATATGTTCAATTAATAAGTGACTTTCCTCTTCTTGGACAAGCTATGGCAGTAACGGAATACGTAGATCCTGAAGCCGGCCCTTCAAATGCTAAGAGAGTAAGAACCAGAGCGATGGGTGCTGGTGGAAATCCAAATGGAAACTCTAGAGGAGCTGAAACTGAATTCAGAGAATATGACACTTATAGATTTGCTTTTAGCTTTGAAGGAGACCTAACTGAAGACATTCAATATTCAGCGAGCTTAAACTATTCATTAAGTGAAGGTTCAATTTCGTCTTCTGATACGCAACATCACAAATTCCTTGCTTCTCTATGGGGTTACGGTGGACCTAACTGTAATGTTGAGCTTACTGCCCTTAAAACTGGAGCTGGAAACTTAACACCTACTTTTAAGGATAAAACTACTGGAAACGCGATTGCTGCTAACGAAGTTGCTAATGTAGCTTCTGCAACAAGAGCTGGCTGTAGCTACTTGAATCCGTTTTCTAACGCCATTGAACATGCGCAACAACCTTTCCAAGGTTATCAAGAAACGACTCAAGGAGTTGCTACTAATCCTCTTGGTTTAGATTTTGTTGCTGCGCCATCTCAGAGCATTAAGGGAACAGGGGTTAGATCTAGAGTTGGTCCGAACCCTTACTACAAAGCAAACCTATCCAACAGCGCAGAGTTCTTGGATTGGTTGATTGACACCCGTATCACCGATACTGAGTCTTCTCTAATCACTGCTGATTTCACCATGCAAGGAATGCTTGGTGCTTTAGCTGGTGGTGATGCTGCTTGGGCATTTGGTTATGAAAGAAGAGAATACAATGTAAATGTATCTCTTAGAGCGGGTAATGACTTGCATGACGGAGCTAAATATCCTTGTGTGACACCTACTCAAAATTCAACTGCAAACGGAAGAGCTGGTTGTGCTGCTAACCCGGTTGGTTTATTTATGTTCTTAGCGCCTACTTACGCTGAAGACCAAGATCAAACAACCGACTCTCTATTTGCTGAATTTGCATTACCAATTACCGATGAATTTGATATGCAACTTGGTTTGAGATATGAGGATTATGGATCCAAAGACTCTATAGATCCTAAGATTGTCATGAGATGGTCTCCTATGGATGCTCTAACATTTAGATTCACTGGACAGACTACTTTCAGAGCTCCTCACCCAGATGAAATGTCACAAACTCAAGTCACAGCTTTAGCGTATGTCGCTCAAACAGGGGCATTTAAAGCGGTTGATATTTATGGAAATACCAACCTTGATCCTGAAACTGCTACTACTTTCAATGTCGGTGTCATATCTGATTTTGGAACTGATAACTGGACAATGACCTTGGATTATTATGACTTTGTTATCGATAATCCAATCCAAAACCAAAACTATGCTCAATTGGCAGCTGCTTATGAAGCTGGTGGAGCTGCAAAAGCAGCCATTCAAAGCCAGATCTATGGCGGTACTACTTTAACTAATGATGGTTCTTTTGCTGCATCTTCAATAGGTCGTATAAGATCTAACTTTGTAAATGGATCTGAGGTTCAAACTAATGGTCTTGATGTATTTGTTAAATACGAAACCGACTATGCTAATGGAGTTCTTTCTGCTGGTATGGAAGCAAATTGGATACTCAAGTATTCTACCGATGCATACAAAATAGGTGCTGTACAAATCGCAGCAGCTTACGATTGTGACGGTTACTTCAATATCAACAACTCTTGTCGATCCATGCCAGAACTAAAAGCGAAAGCTTTTATTAATTATATTGCTGATAAACATAATTTTTATGGAGCAATTAATCACATTAATGCATACGACGACAGAAGGACTGGTACGGAGATTCAAGCGCAAACTACTATAGACGCAAACTATACTTATAGTTTTGACGATCAATCTAGTATGACTGTTTCAGTTTATAACATTACTGATGAAGAGCCGCCATTTACTTTCTGGGATATGAGTTATGATCCAAACACACATAATCCTTTAGGTAGGAATTTGAAGGTTGGTTTCACTTATTTAATGGACTAAATAGAAACTCATATTGTTTTGAAAAAAGCCCTTCTTTCGAAGGGCTTTTTTTTATTTTAGAAACAATATTAATTCTTTTTTTAAAAATCCTGCTATTTTAGATTGAGCCTTGGTGTTGGGATGAATCCCATCAAATTGCATAAGATCTTTATCTAATGCAATTTCATTCAACATAAATGGGATGAGAGGAATGCCTTCCTTTTTAGCAATCTCTTGAAATACACTTTCAAAGGCAATGGTATATTTCTTTCCGTAATTTGGAGGAATTCTGATTTGCATCAAAAATGGTTTTGACCCATTTTCTTTAACCTCTTTTATAATTTTACTTAAGTTGTTTCCTATAATTTTTGGAGGATAACCTCTCAAGGCATCGTTTCCACCTAATTCAACCAAAACAAATTCAGGATTAAAATTTTTCAATGCGGTTTTAATTCTCGAAAGTCCTCCTATGGATGTATCTCCTGAAACGCTTGCATTGATAAGTGTTATATTTAAATTTTCCTTATCAAATTCATTTTGAAGTATCGTGACCCAATTCTCTGATATACCGATACCATAGCCTGCTGAAATACTATCGCCTAAAATCAAAAGCTTCTTTGTTTCTGCAGTGATAGAATATGAAATAAACAGGAATAAAGTTAAAAATACACTTGTTCCGATTTTTTCTAAAAAATTCATCTGATGATTATAGAAGCAAGAAATTTGTCTAAAAAGGTTATTTTTAATGATCAAGAAATAGTCATTCTAGATGATATCAATCTAAAAGTAAGCGCTTCATCATCATTAGCTGTTGTGGGTCCCTCTGGCTCTGGAAAATCAACATTATTGGGAATTTTAGCAGGTTTAGATTCTCCTTCATCTGGAGAAATATTCATAAACCAGAAACCCTTGCATAATCAATCTGAAGAAATTAGAGCAAAAATTAGAAAAGAGTCTGTAGCTTTTGTTTTTCAAAATTTTGAACTCTTATCAGGACTTAATACTCTTGAAAATGTCTTGCTTCCCTTGGAGCTTAAGAATAAAACGAACGCAAAAGAAATCGCGGAGAATTATCTAAAAAAGGTTGGCATGGAAAACCGTCTCATGCATTACCCTCAGCAACTTTCTGGAGGAGAACAGCAAAGAGTTGCTATCGCTAGAGCTTTTGCTTGCGAAGCTGAAGTTTTGTTTTGTGATGAACCGACAGGAAATTTAGATTCTCGCAATAGCGAACTTATTGCAAATCTTATTTTTAACGCCTTTCAAGAATCTTCTAGTGCTTTGATCGTTGTTACACATGATCTTGATCTTGCAGATCGATGCGATCAAAAAATAGAGCTTATTGATGGCAAAATTTTATGATGATTATTTCTCTAGCTTCAAAGATTTTTTTTAGAGAGCTTAAATCAGGTCAATTGCTTCTAATGTTTTTATCACTGTCTTTAGCAGTAGGTATTGTTGCCTCGATAACGTTTTTCACGGACCGCTTGGATAGTTCGCTAATGTTTGAATCTAAACAGTTTTTAGGGGGAGACCTTAAATTTGAATCAAGTACCCCCTTGGATGAATCAGTATTTCCTGATGGAGATTATTCTTATACGACAGTCTATGAATTTGGTTCGGTCCTCAGTTCTGATAAAAACTTTCAACTTGCTTCTATTAAATCAGTTTCTTCTCCTTATCCTTTAATAGGAGAAATAGAAATTCTAAATAGCGATAGCAAACAAATAGTTAGAAAAAATCCACCCGCTATTGGAAAAGTTTGGCTTGATGCTCGTTTGGCAAGTCTTTTAGAAGTTGCTGTTGATGAATTAGTTAGTATTGGAGAGAAGAATTTTTCAGTAAGTGGAATAATTCTATCTGAATCAGATCGAGGAGCAGGATCTTTTGCTTTTGCTCCAAAAGCTATTATGAATTCAGCTGATCTTGAAGAAGCAAATGTTATACAGCCCGGTTCAAGAGTTAGATATTCCTACACTTTCTTAAGTTCAATTGAAACTATAAAAACATTAGAAACTTTTTTTCAATCGATAAAAAAGCCAGGTGATGACATAGAAATGCCTAATAACGAAGCAAGTCCATTAGGCAGAGCCATAAAAAGAGCATCCAATTTTTTTCTTCTAGGGGCATTACTTGCAATAATTTTATCGTCATTAGCCATAGCAATTTGTTCTATGCAATTTATTAGAAGGCATGTGGATTATGTTGCAGTTTTTAAAGCCCTTGGGCTTGCTCCATCTCAAATCAGAAATACTTATATTTTAGTCTTCAGCTTGATTGCGTTATTTTCATTTTTAACTGGCGTTTTATTTGGCTGGATTGTTCAAATTTCATTTACAGAATTATTAAAAGATTATTTTCCTTCTAATTTGCCACTGCCAGGTTTAGAACCATACCTAATCTCTTTTATTACAGCATTTTTATGTTTGATTGGTTTTGCATATCCAATGTTAAGAAACCTTTTTGGTCTTGCGCCAAACGTTATCTTAAGGAAATCCGATCGTAATTTGAATTACTTTAGTTCCTCGTTTTATGTAATTGGCGGCTTATCTTCTTTTTATGTTCTGCTTATTTTATTTATAAAAGATTTTTCGCTAACGAATATAATTTACTTCTCAATCTTGGGATTTGCAGGAGTTATATTTTCTTTAATATTTGGCATATTTAGATATATAAAACCATTGGGATTAAACCCTCTTAAACCATTCAAAATGCTTGCCTTTGAACTTAGCAGAAGGAAGCTTTTTAATTCCTTACAAATAGTTGCCATGACAGTATCCATTGCATTGTGTTTGGTAGCTTATTCTGCCTCAACTAATTTAATTTCTGCTTGGGAAAGCTCTCTTCCAGAAAATACACCTAATAACCTTCTCTTTAATATTTATGAGGGAGAGAAAAATAATCTAATTGACTTCTTAGATGAAAATCAAATTGATTCTAATTCTGTTTATCCTGTAACTAGTGCAAGATTTCAAAGAAAATCTTCTGGAAAAGAGATTGATCGGACTTTTAATTTTACCTGGATGCGAGAGCTCCCTGTCGGAAACGAAATAATTGCTGGTAATTGGTTTAAGGATACAGAAAATGGAATTTCAATCTCAACCGAGATTTCAGAAGAATATGATTTACGAATAAATGATGAACTTGTAATAGACATTGCAGGAGAAAAAATTGAAAGTCGCATTCAAAGCATTAGAGAAGTTAATTGGGAAAATTTCAGTCCAAATTTTTTTGCTATTGGTTTTCCTGAAAATTTCAAAAATATTTCTTCAACTTACATAACCTCTTTTCATATTCCTGAGGAAAAAAAATATCTTTCTTCAGAATTAATAAAAAATTTTCCAACAATTTCATTAATCTCATTGGATGCGATAATTTCAGAGGTTCAGTCTATAATCTCGAAAGTATCTCAAGCACTAAAACTAATACTGGGACTGACTTTGATAGCAGGTCTATTTTTAATGCTAGCAACAATTCAAGAGAGTTTTAAGCAAAGAGAAAAACAAAATGCCATTCTTAAAACCTTTGGTTTAAATAGAAAAGTTATGCAAAAAAATACCTTTCTAGAGTTTTTAACAATTGGATTTTTTGCTGGGCTGCTTGGTAGCTTTTTAGCTGTGATAACAACCTTTTATATTGAAAAAATAGTCTTCGAAATCAATCCTAAAATCTACTGGGAAGTGATTTTAATTGGAGCAACAAGCTCTCTATTAGTAATTGGAATCATTGCTGCATTATTTACTTTCTATCTGAATACAAAAACTCCTAAAGATGTTCTAAGAGGTGCGGATGCCTAACTCGAGAAATATTATTGCAATTGGTGGTGGTGGGTTTGGTGGAAATCCTGGACAAGGAATAATTGAAAAATATATTCTGAAACAAACAAAAAAGAAAAATCCAAGAATTTGTTTTATTCCAACCGCCACAGGAGATAATGAGGCTTATAAAGTAAATTTTTACTCCACGTTTAGTAGACTTGACTGTCAGCCATCGCATTTAGACTTTTTTAAAAGAACTCCTGATTTAATTAAATTAATACTCAATCAAGATGCCGTCTTTGTTGGTGGAGGAAACACAAAGAGCATGCTTGCTGTTTGGAAAGAATGGGGATTAGATAAAATTCTAAAAAAAGCTTACTTGAATGGCGTAGTAATGAGTGGTGTTAGTGCTGGAGCGATATGTTGGTTTCAAAATGGCATAACTGATTCATGGGCTTCAAGTCTAAAAATTATGCCTTGCCTAAAGTTTTTGAAGGGTACGTGTTGTCCTCACTATGATGAGGAACCTGAGAGAAAACCTGTTGTTAAAAACTTTCTTCTTAAAAATAAGATCAAAAGTGTTTATGCGGTTGATGGAGGAGCGGCACTACATGTTAAAAACGAAAAAATTTTTAAATCAGTAATTTTTAAAAAAAATAAGAATAGTTATCTAGTTGAAGTAAAAGAGAAAAAAATAAATGAGAAAAGTTTTAAAAAAATAATTCTTATTTAGTAAGATTAATTTGATTTAATTTATTAATTTTGAATTTAAAAATATGAAAAAAGGTTATTGGATTGCTAAAGCTAACATCGTATTTCCTGAAAAACAGCAGGCCTATGGGAAATTAGCAGAAGAAGTTTTAAAAAAATATAATGGAAAATTTATTGTTCGAGGCGGCCTTCAAGAAACAAAAGAAGGGAGAGATTATATGAGAAATGTAGTGGTTGAATTTCCTTCTTATAAAATTGCACTACAGGCCTACGAAAGCAAAGAATATCAAGATGCTTTGAAAGTCCTCGATGGAGGGGCAAACAGGCTTTATGCTGTTGTAGAGGGATATTAATACTTAATATTATGTTTTACTTTCTTCTAATTGCTTGGTTAATGGCATCATATATGGCCTTGTTTTCTTCTAGAATGAAAGACAGTCCTTTAAAGCCCTATGGATGGTCGATATGGTTTGTGGTTACAGTCATAGTTCTAGGTAGTTTGATAAGTGAAACATTAAGGTAAAAAAATGCAAAATAAAGAAAAATTAAAAAAATTTTCTGAGGAATTCTTTGGTGAATCAATGGAATTCTTAAGTCTTAAGTATGTTGACTCTAAAGAAGATGAGATGATTTTTACATGCCACTTTAAAAAAGAATGTTCTAACCCAATGGGATTTGTTCAAGGAGGTATGATTACGGCTGCGTTAGATGATGCAACTTCAGCAGCAATGATTTCTGGTTATGAAGAAAAAAAGGCACCTATGACAACAGATTTACATGTCTTGTTTCATAGACCTTTGCCAATAGGTTCAGCGACAATGAGAGTCAAAATTATAAAGCTGGGAAGAAACAGCGCCACCTCTGAAGGTAGAATTTATAATGTAGAGAATAAATTAGTCGCAACCCTTCTTCATACTGCACAACCAGTAGATACATAAAAAAAATTATTTTCTTAACTTGAAGATTGCTAGCTGATTAATGCTTATACAACACTGTTTTGATTTTTCTTCGAATAAATTTACTTCCACTTCAATAAACTCATGGCCTTTCTTTTCATAAAAATCGATGACTGACATTTCAGCGATTAAGGTTGTCCCTAACGATACAGCTCTATAATTTTGAGATTTTGTTTGAAGGTGAACCCAAGGATTCATAAATGCGTTGCCAGCTAATATCCAGTTAGCACATCCCAAAAGGAAACT
>Ga0066856_10000218_pt1 | contig 20874 bp, 16 predicted proteins | sample ETNtaG_5_FD_65605 | JGI IMG/M metagenome (GOLD analysis project Ga0066856, IMG submission 65605) | Marine microbial and viral communities from oxygen minimum zone, Eastern Pacific Ocean - ETNP201406SV205 | ecosystem: Environmental > Aquatic > Marine > Oceanic | place: Pacific Ocean: Eastern...
AGGCCTCATTGAGTTGGTACAAGTGATGGTTGGCTCACTTTTTCTTCAATTTCTATCTTGATCTGCTTCACGAATTGTTCAAGTGGGATATCTGCTACTTGATCGCCATTTCTAGCTCTAAGACTGACCGTATTTGAATTCATTTCTCCATCTCCAAGGATGATGATGTAGGCAGGTTGTAGTTTTCGATGGATCTTGATTTTCTTTTTGATATGAGCATCGGTTGCGTCAACCTCTACCCGAACATCCTGTTCTCGTAAAGCATCAGCAACTTTGTTGGCGTAGGCTTCATGGCGTTCTCCAAGGGTGATAATATGGCATTGTGTTGGTGTAAGCCATGTTGGAAACCGCCCTGCAAAGTGTTCAATCAACACGCCACAGAATCGTTCCATTGAACCAAACGGTGCGCGGTGAATCATGACTGGGCGATGAAGTTCACCGTCACTTCCCATGTACGTTAGATCAAACCGTTCTGGGAGATTGTAATCAACTTGAACTGTGCCGAGTTGCCATTCTCTTCCAATAACATCTTTGACAACGAAATCTATTTTTGGACCATAAAATGCCGCTTCGCCCTCTTCTTCAGCCCACTCAACACCCAAAGAGGCTGCAGCAGAACGGCATGCATCTTCTGCTTTGTCCCATCGCGCCGGGTCACCAACATACTTGGTGGAATCGGGGTCTCTTAATCCAACGCGCACCCGATAATCGGCCATTCCAAGTTTGTCAAATATGATTTGAACAAGCTCGATGCAACCAAGGACTTCTTGAGCAAGTTGGTCTTCAGTCACGAAGAGATGAGCATCATCTTGAGTAAATCCTCTTACCCGAGTCATTCCTGAGATCTCTCCAGATTGTTCCCATCGGTAAACGGTACCAAACTCTGCCAAACGAAGCGGCAAGTTCCTGTAAGAACGAGATTGACTGGCATAGATCTTGATATGGTGGGGGCAATTCATTGGCTTGAGCATGTATCCATCGATTTCGCCTGAATTCATCAGATTGGATAAATCGCCACACGTACAACCCTCATCGGAGAGTTTTTTCATCAAATCACGTTCAACAAGCGGCGGATATTGGGACTCTTGGTAGTAAGGGAAATGACCAGATTTTCGATACAGGTCCAACTTCCCAATGTGAGGTGTAAACACCTGTTGGTACCCCTGTCTCCGCAAATGTTGCGAAATAAAATCTTGAAGCTCTTGACGTACAACCGCCCCTCGGGGCGTCCATAGGATGAGCCCTTGGCCAACCTCCTCATCGATGTGAAACAACTGCAAATCTTTTCCGAGTTTTCTATGGTCTCTTTTCTTTGCCTCCTCCATACGGTGAAGGGTTTCTTTGAGAGCGACCTTTGTTGGTTCAACCAATCCATAAATACGAACCAATTGTTCTCGGTCTTGGTCGCCTCGCCAATATGCAGAGGATACTGATGTGAGTTTGATGAACATCAAACGAGAGGTGTTTTGGACATGCGGACCCAAGCAAAGATCGTACCATTCACCCTGTTTGTAGATGGTGGAGCCGTCGCCATCCTCAAGTTTGTCATCGATGATTTCAATTTTGTAAGGATTGTGTGAAAAATGCTCCCTTAGCTCTTCTTCAGACAATTCAACCCGCTCAACGGTAAAATTACGGCGAGCAAGTTCATGCATTTTTTTCTCAATTTTCTTGAGGTCCCCTTCTGCGATAGGTTCCATCGCGAAATCATAGTAAAAACCCCTTTCTATCGCTGGGCCAATGGTCGGTAAAGCGCCAGGATAGAGTTCCATGACCGCCTGTGCAAGAAGATGGGCTCCCGAATGGCGAAGAATATGCATTCCTTCTTCTGATTCAGAACGGATTCCTTCAACCGAACAATTGTCGTTGAGTACGTGGGAAAGGTCAAATTGACTTCCATCAACTTTTGCAGCGAGACAACCATGCTTTTTGCCCAATGCGTCAACGATAACCTCTGCACAAGTGATACCGGCAGCGTATTCGTTGACCGTTCCATCAGGTAATGTGATGTGAATCATACTCATTAGCGGTCTCCCCCAACCCCTACGGGGTTGCACCCTCGCTATGAATCCCACACATTGCAATCAGTCATAAGCAGCGAATGTTTAGGCTACCATTCAACATCAAAATCGTCTCCAAGTCGGGTTGTCGGCTCTTTGAGGATCTCTTGTTTGGGTTTGGCAGATTCCTCCGATTTTTTATCCAACGACGGTGAATCCTTGACTGGCGCTGTTACGACGAAGGATTCTCTGTCCTCTTCAGCATGTATTTTCTTGGCATATTCAATTTTGTGAGCGGGTTGCGAAGAAGGTTCTGGAGGCTTTTCCTCAGGGGTATCAACGACGATATTGCCCTCACCAATTTTCAACTCAGCAAAGCCTTTTTGCATCACATCCTCGATATTGGGCCCACCTTCATTCCGACCTTTCATGAAGAAACCTTAGACATTCAACTTCATCAATGCTGGGGTGAATTTAATGAAGAAACATGAGATTATTGTAAGCAGGGCTATTTGAGGGGCAGACCCCCAGCCAGCATCATGCGCATAGGCGTGGTGGTGAATCCGGATGCTGGCCTAGGCGGTCGATTGGGGTTCAAGGGTAGCGATGGACGAGCTGCTGAGGCACGAGCCGCTGGAGCACAGGACCGTTCAGGACCACGTATGATGGCGTGTCTTACCCGGCTTGACGAACTGTTGGCATCCTCGCTTAACCGCACGAACGCAACGATAACGCTCGTTCATTGGGATGGGCGAATGGGTGGTTCTTGGATATATGCGAATTCGTTAGAACATTATTCAGAATGCATAGGCTCCTCGCCTGAGGCAACGACTGCGTCGCATACTGCACATTTAGTGCATGAATTAATTGAAGCCAATGTGGATGCGATTCTCTACGCAGGTGGAGATGGAACAACTCGGGACATCGTCAATGCGCTGAGCACTCACAGCGATGCTGCTCAAAGTATTCCACTGATTGGAGTACCGGGTGGTGTGAAAATGCATTCGGGTTGTTTCGCCACAACCCCCAAAGCAGCGGCTGAGGTGATTTTGGCGTTCGTGCTTGGAGATTTACGAACCTCCATTACCGAAGTGATGGACCTTGACGAAGAAGTATACCAAGAAGGGGTATGGAAAGTCAGGATGTATGGAGAGGCTTGGACGCCTTCCTCGCCTCGCTTCATGCAGGGTGCTAAGGAGCAAGTTGAACGGGCAAGCGAAGAAGAAACCATTGAAGGCTTGGCTCAACATGTTGAGACTCTATTGGAGGACCGATCAGACTTGATGGTCGTATGGGGCAGTGGAGGCACACTGCGACGAATGGGGGAGCATCTTGGCCAGTCACTCACATTGTTAGGAATTGATATCTATCATGACAACACCCTTCACTCCGACCTCAATGAGAACGATTTGATAAGGATTATTTCACAACACACGAACGACAAAGGTGAACCTAGGCCGCTTCTTCTTCTCCTTTCACCAATGGGTGGACAGGGCTTTCTCATCGGCAGAGGAAACTTGCAACTTTCTCCCGATGTCCTTCGTTTGATCGGTCATTCAAACATTCTCGGAGTCGCCACCCCCTCGAAGTTAATCGGTTTGGAAGCGGTTAGAATCGATACCGGAGATGATGCCTTGGATGACCTCTTCCAAAACAAGCGATTCATCAAAATCCTCCAAGGATTTAGGACTACAAGGTTGATTCGTGTCGCCGAGATGTGAGTTGGTTGCAACCCCATCACGGTCAAGCAAGTTGTTGGGAGACTTAATATCGGTTCAAACGCTCATTGTTTCATGGAGCAAAGAAAGGTTGTCATTCTAACAGGAGCTGGTATCTCGGCTGAATCTGGAGTACGTACATTTCGTGATAATGGTGGCTTATGGGAAGAACACCGAGTTGAAGATGTCGCAACCCCGGAGGCATGGCGACATGATGCCGACATGGTTTGGAGGTTTTATCAGGCAAGGAGAAGGCAACTTTCAGAAGTCAAACCCAACGAAGGACACCTTTCCCTCTTTAGATTTCAATCTGAAGTTGAACACGTTACCCTGATCACGCAAAATGTGGATGATTTGCATGAACGAGCCGGCTGCACCGATGTTATACACATGCATGGAGAACTGAGAACATTGAGATGCGAATTTAGCCACGAACGCGAAGTTCGTATGGAACCTTCAGACCTATCCGATGATTTTGCCTACTGCACGTGTTGTACTCATCAAAGCCGTATGCGTCCAGATATTGTGTGGTTTGGTGAAACTCCAATGGAGATGTCGAGAATTATTGAAGCGGTAGAAAGTTGTGACCTTTTTGTGGTCGTTGGTAGTTCTGGACATGTCTATCCGGCTGCTGGATTGGTCAACCATGCAAAGCATTCTGGAGCACATACAGTATTGGTTAACTTAGAACAACCCGCAAACGCAGAAGCATTTGACGAAGTGCATCTTGGACTTGCAGGAGAATTGCTACCAACGCTTGTTTCAACATGGGTGAAAGAATTCAACTGAACGCTTAGTTTTGTTTTGCAGCCGCACGAAGCAACCCAAGGAACGGTGGACTCGGACGATTTGGTCGCGATTTGAACTCAGGGTGATACTGCACGCCAACATAATACGGGTGGCCGGTGAGTTCAAAGATCTCACAGCGCTGTCCCGATTCATCTTTCCCGACAAATACCAACCCAGCCTCTTCAATACGCTCAATCAAATCCGGATTGACCTCGTAACGATGGCGATGGCGTTCATCTACAGCCTCTCCAGAACCGTACAAGCTGCGAATTGCACATTCATCAACCTGCCATAGCGTAGGTCGACTTCCTAATCGCATGGTGCCGCCAAGATGCGTTTTTGATATCTCAGGCATGAAAACAACGGCTGCATGCTCTGGGTTATCTTCAAACTCAGTAGAATTTGCTCCTTCCAAACCGAGGACGTTCCGACAAAATTCAATGGTAGCAACCTGCAATCCGAGACAGATCCCCAGGTAAGGTATGTTGTTGGTACGAGCGTGATGAGCCGCTAGGATTTTCCCTTCTACACCTCTATCGCCAAAACCGCCAGGGACCAAGATACCATGCGATGATTTCAGTGACTGCCAGGCAGCGTTGTGTTCATCGGATGATTGTTCCGACCACGTCGCTTCAAGGTGGCTTGCTTCAATCCAATTAATGACCAATTTGCGATCTACTGCCATGGAGGCGTGTTGCAGGCTTTTGATGACTGAGAGATAGGCGTCGGACAAATCGGTATATTTTCCGACCATTGCAATCTTGACTTCTTTGGACAAATTATCAACATGGTGCGCCATTTTACTCCATTGCGCAAGCAAATCTGTTTTCTTACAATCCACGCCAAGAATCTCACAGAGCCCTTGTTCTTGGAGCATGAGGGGGACGTGGTAGATGTTCGGTACATCATGAGTTGACATGACCGCTTCTGGCTTAACATGGCAAAAGGCAGCGAGTTTGTTACGAGTTTCATCATTGAGCGGTTGTGATGAGCGACAAACAAGGATATTGGGCGTAATTCCTAAGCCCCGAAGTTCTTTGACAGTATGCTGGGTTGGCTTGGTTTTCTGCTCCCCGACTGGACCTAAGACAGGAACCAGCGAAACATGTACGAATGTGATGTTTTCTCTTCCAACACGGAATTGGAATTGACGAAGTGCCTCAACATACGGTGCCGATTCGATGTCTCCAACGGTCCCACCAAGTTCAATGATGCAAGCATCCGGTGCTTCATCACTGCCATCTGCAGGGCGCAATGCAACCTCTTCGATCCAATCCTGTACTGCGTCTGTGATATGAGGGATGACTTGAACGGTCTTTCCAAGATAATCACCTCGGCGTTCCGCTTCAAGTACTTTCGAGTAGATTTTCCCAGTGGTGAGGTTGTTGTCCCTTGAAAGATTGATGTCAAGGAAACGCTCATAATTTCCAAGATCCAAATCAACTTCGCCACCGTCATCAAGAACAAATACCTCTCCATGTTCAAACGGAGACATCGTGCCCGCATCGCTGTTAAGATAGGGGTCTATTTTGATGGAGGTGACCTTCAGGCCAGCGCTTTTGAGAAGTACTCCGATGCTGCTCGCGGTCACGCCCTTTCCCAAACCAGAAAGCACGCCCCCACTAACGACTACGTATTTCATGCACCATCAACGGGCTTTTAGGCCGTCGCGCCTCCCTAATCAACATACCTCAACATCGGGATTGTTTGCCAACTCGTGGAAAGATAGTGCTAAACCCCGTGAGCGAAGGATGAAAAGGTGCCCAATGTAAACACAAACGAGGGCGAGCAATGAATCATGTACCAAAGGCCATGGCCGCTTGGACAAAAAGTCGGGACGAAGTAGGCGGGTTTTCCATTGAACAACACCCTGTCCCTGTTCCTGCAGCCGGAGAAGTCCTCATCAAAACAAAATCCACATCGATATGCGGAACCGATTTACACATTTGGAAATGGGATGAATGGAGTCGCGAGAATGTGCCTCTTGGTACTGTAACCGGCCATGAAACATGTGGCGAAGTTGTAGCTTTAGGTGGAGGAGTCAATACTCACGCAATCGGCGATATTGTGGCAATAGAATGCCACCTCGCCTGCTGGGATTGTCCAAGATGTGATGAAGGCAACGCTCACATCTGTGAAAAGGGCTCTATTTTTGGAGTCCATGGCAACGGTGCCTTTGCACCTTATTTCACCATACCTGCCATCAATGCACGCCATGTCCCTCAAGGACTTGAACCGGGCCATGCATCAATTCAAGACCCTCTGGGCAATGCAATCCACACGCTCACTGGAGGACCGGTGAAAGGAGCAACTGTTGCTGTCCACGGGCTGGGTCCTATCGGATTGTTTGCAGTCAGTGCTGCGAAAGCAATGGGTGCAACCACCGTGATTGGGGTTGATTGGGACAACGAATACCGTATGCAGCTTGCCCGCGAATTGGGAGCGGACCTTGTTCTTGGCAAGGACAATGATGTTGTTAAAGAAATTCTTGAGGCTACTGAAGGGAGAGGGGTCGACAATTCTTGTGAGTTCTCTGGCTCCCCCGCTGCTCTAGACAATGCGGTTCGTTCAACACGGATGGGGGGATACGTCAACATTCTCTCCGTATACGGGCAAGAGATGACGGAGATCCCAATGAATGAAGTGGTATTTCGTTACCTCCATCTTAAAGGAATCAATGGACGGAAAATGTGGTCAACTTGGGACAAAATGCATGAACTTCTTGAAGATGGAAAAATCAACGTTGAGAAAATAGTGACGCACAGGATGCCGGTTTCAAATTTTGAAGATGGAATTAAACTCGCCATGTCTGGGAACTGCGGCAAAGTTGTTTTGGACTTTGATTAAGCACCAATCCAACGGTACCTTCGAGCCCCTTCATCAACGCCCTCATCCCCAATCTCAACCAATGCGAATTCTCCTTGGGGTTCTACAACACTGTTGTCTTGCACTCCCTTGTGGAGGTTTTCGTATGTTGCATGGTCGATTGCGATTCGCCCTGCTAGGCGTTCAAATAGATGCCACCTGGAAACCACTTCTCGCCAACGAGGACTCACGGTTCCTGCAAACACCTTGGCTTTAGCACCTGAGCCGTACCCGCATAATCCAAATTTAGTATCATCAAGGTTACAGTTTTCTTCTAAATCTGATTCAAACGTTGACATAAGGGCTAAGAAAATTGACCCAGTGTATTGGTTTCCAATTAAACTGCTCGCACGTTGGCCTTTCTCAATTCGGCTTGCATGGAATTCAAGATATTCAGGGGTTTTAGATATCGCCCGACGATATACATCCATCTCAGATTCCCATGCTGCAATTTTCGTTTTGTCATCCGAATCGGGAGATTGGGGCATCGGCCCGATGTTGTTCAACACACTCTCCCACATTTCAGAATCCTGACGGTCATGGCGAAAGACATCGGGGAACATGCGTTTTGCTTGGAATGCATAGGGCAAGTGCATGATGATTCGGGACCATTGTTCGGTCAATTTTTCCTCTGCTTCAGGGTCAAATAACCCTTGACGTGATGCTTTTTTAGAATAATCATGAAAAGCTTGACGAACTGCTGTTTGATAACAGCGATTTGAAAACTGGCCATCGAAAACTGGGTCGTCTCGGTGCACATTTACAGATTCTTCTCCGTGGGCAAAGATGCCCAGTTTACGCACAGTTGATTCAGGAAGATGACGAATCATGCGGTCAATCAAACCCTTTTTTACAGACTGGCCCGTTTCTTGAGCGAGTTGCAATACATTTGAGATGACGGAGCGGAATGTAACTTTCCTACGAGGTTTGAAAAAATCGTGGACCGGGGTTGTAGAGACTCCGATGCAATCAGGAATTTTCAGCAAACGTGGATTCCTACGAATTAGAAGCGCTCCTCCGCCTGCACCCTGTGTGTATTCACCGGAGGATTCCAGAGCATACTTGGCGTTGTCTGAAAAAATGACAACGCCTAATCGTTCATCGTGCTCGGTTGACCTTGCAACCCAATCAAGAGTTGTATGCATTGCATCAACAGCACCTATACAAGCAAAAGTCATATCGACGACATCGCATGTTTGGAAGCAATCGGCTCCAAAACGCTCAGAATAACGTTGAGTCAACATGTCAAGAATGTATGTTGCAGTTGGTTTTGCACCGTCAAGAGCCGATTCTGTTCCAAGATACATCCGCCCGATATCTCTTGGGTCAAGCCCATTGCGGTCGATCAACTGCATTACCGCCATTGCACCCATTGTCGCTGTATCTTCATGAGCATCTGGAATAGCCATGGCTTCAAGACCAAGTCCTTTGTTGAGTTTTCCATAATCGGCACCACGCAGTGTTGCAAAATCCTTCATGTCCATGTAAAGACGTGGGAAGTGAATGGCAATGTCATCAATGCCCACTGGAGGTTCACTTATGGAGTCCATAACCGGTGGGGATTAGGTTGGCTATTTGAAAGGGCGGACTGTAAAATAAAACAAAGGCGCTTTATTCATTACCGATGCCATCGGGGACAGTAGGATCTTGTTTAGCCCACAAGACATCATCGATTCGAAGAACAGATAACGCCGCTTCAGTAGCACCAGCAAGGACTTGGCGGGTAATCCGCAAGGGTTCGACGACTCCGGATTCTTTCATGTCTGCAGGGCCACGATCAACGACATTGAGTCCGATGCAGTGCGCATCATTTGACGACGATGTGCTTTGTTTTGCGACCACTTGTAACAGGGTATCAAGAGGGTCCAAGCCTGCATTTTCGGCCAACACACGAGGAATGACTTCAAGTGCATCAGCATAGGCTTCAACTGCAAGTTGTTCACGTCCAGGAATCGTCTCAGCGTGCCGACGGAGAAAACGTGCAAGTGCAATTTGTGTGGCTCCGCCTCCCGGTAGGAGTTTGGGCTCCTCAAGAAGTTGACAAGCGACCCCTAAAGCGTCTGCAAAGCATCGTTCAACCTCACCAACTGCTTCATTGGTTGAACCCTTGGCGATGAAGGTAGCACCACCTTCTTCCGTTTCTACAATCCAATGCATAACTCCGTTCCAACGCTCATTTCGGCTTTTGATGAAGACACCCAAGTCTTGGGCGCTTAAGCCCTTGATATCATAACCAAGTACGGCACCTGTGCCCCGAGCAAGAAGGTCCAAATCAGAGCGAGAAACACGGCGATAAGCCTGAATCCCGGCATCACTCAAGGCCTTGTGCATGTCATCATCAATGCCTTCTTTACAAGCAAGAAGCGTTACACCAAGTTCCACAAGCAACTCAACTTGAGCATCGAGCATCTCTTTTTCTTTGGCTCTGAAGGACTCAAGTACACCCGGGCCGCTTACATTGAGCGTGAGGTCGCTCATCATATTCCGTCGTTCTAATCCACCGTCAACAAGAGCGACCTTGCCCGCCTTCAAGATTTTGGGCATACTTCGGATCACCCTCTTTTTAGCAAGTACCAATCCAGTGACCAAATGAGAATCGGTCATACTTCCTCCGGTTTGAGTTAGAATTTTCACCCGAGTTGGGTCTGCAATGGTTCCTGTAGAGCCTTCAGACACAATGGCTTTCGCAGCCTCTACCGCCAGCAGGGCAAGGTGTTCTTGCATAGCCTCGTGAATCTTTCCTGCAAGCGATGTGTTTGCAGCTTTTTGTTGCATGGCATCGTTTGCCTCAATGGTCAACGATGGAAAGTGTCCACGACATGCTTCTTCCGCCAACCGATATCCACGGGCAATGGCGGAGGGATGGACTCCTTGGAGTACCAGTTCCCAAGCATTTTGAAGCAGTTCTGCTGAAAAAAGGACGGCGCTCGTCGTACCATCTCGGGCAATGCGGTCTTGAGTCGTAGAGGCATTGATGAGCATCTTTGCGACTGGATGTTCAACCTTAGCAGACTCAAGGACGGTCACACCGTCATTGGTGACCATTGTACGACCTTCATCATCGATCAAGAGTTTGTCCTGGCCTCGGGGGCCGAGTGTAGTACGTACTGCACCTGCCAAGGCCATGGCGGCTGTGATGTTGTTGCGGAGGGCCTCACGACCCGTGGAGCGGGTTGTTTCCTGAAGGATAGGGACCTCGCTCATGCACTGTCCACCTGCCTCTTACCCATAAGCCAAACGCTCTAAGCGCAGAGAAGGGAAGTTCAGTCTTCGTCTTCAACGACTTCGAAGTCAGCATCGACTACGCCGTCATTTACACTGATATTGCCGTCTTCACCGTCTTCACCGCTTTCCTGCTGAGCCATCTCGGCTGCTGCAGCTTCGTAGAGTTTTGTTGAGACTGCATGCATAGCCTCTTCAATTTCTTTGACTTTTGCTTGAATTGCTGCATCGTCCATGGCGTCGATGTCAATTGGTTTGCCCTCTTCATCCTGAACCATGCTTTCGAGTTCATCCAAATGGGCCTTGACCGGGTCAACTTCACTGTCATCCAGCTTATCTGCTGATTCATCAAGCGTACGTCGGGTCTGATAAACAACTTGGTCGGCCATGTTTCGCAACTCAACTTTGCCCTTGCGTCGTTGATCTTCTTCGGCAAATTTCTCTGCTTCTGCGATTTTGTCTTGGATTTCGTCCTCGGTTAGAGATGTTGCAGATTCAATCTTGATGGATTGTTCTTTACCAGTGCCCATGTCTTTGGCGCTAACGTTGACAATACCGTTTGCATCAATGTCAAACGTCACTTCAATTTGTGGAATGCCACGAGGAGCCGGTGGGATTCCAACCAACTGGAATTGGCCGAGTGTTACATTGTCCTTTGCAAACTCACGCTCGCCTTGCAACACATGGATTTCAACAGCAGGTTGGTTGTCTGATGCGGTGGAATAGATTTCTGACCGTCGTGAAGGGATGGTCGTGTTTCGCTCGATCATGGTCGTCATCACTCCGCCGAGTGTCTCAATTCCCAATGTGAGCGGGGTGACGTCGAGAAGCAATACATCGGAAACGCCCTCATCTCCTGCGATAATTCCTGCTTGAAGTGCTGCACCTAGAGCAACGGCTTCGTCGGGGTTGATTCCTTTGTAAGGGGGCTTTCCTGCTTCTTGTTCCACTGCATCTTGCACAGCAGGGACTCGTGTTGAACCACCAACAAGGATGACTTTGTCAACATCTCCCTTTTTGATACCTGCATCCTTCATAGCTTGCCGTGTAGGCACCATTGTTTTCTCCACAAGTTTAGCAATGAGGTCCTCAAATTTAGCACGGCTAAGGGACATGTCCATGTGTACAGGTTGGCCGTCAGCCATTGAGATAAAGGGCAGGTTAACTTGGGTTTGCTGGGTTCCAGAAAGTTCAATCTTGGCTTTTTCTGCTGCTTCTTTCAACCTTGACATGGCTTGTTTGTCTTTCGAGAGGTCAATTCCTGTCTCTTTCTTGAATTCAGCAACCATCCATGCAATGATTTTCTCATCAAAGTCGTCTCCACCAAGTTTGTTGTTTCCAGCAGTTGCCTTGACTTCTATCTGAGGTTGGCCATCAACTTCGTAAATCTCAAGGATGGATACGTCAAAAGTACCTCCACCCAAGTCGTAAACCAGAATGGTCTGGTCTTGGGTCTTGTCCACGCCATAAGCCAGAGCAGCGGCTGTTGGTTCGTTGATAATTCGCAATACATCAAGTCCTGCAATTCGCCCTGCGTCCTTGGTTGCTTTACGTTGAGCATCTGTGAAATATGCTGGGCAGGTGATGACGGCTTGCGTCACTTCGTGGCCGAGGTAAGCCTCTGCTTCGGCCTTGAGCTTTTGTAAAATAAATGCAGAGACTTCTTGCGGAGTGTATTCGGTACCATCTACCTCGGTCTTCCACTTTGTCCCCATGTGACGCTTGACTGAAATCATCGTTCGGTCGGTGTTTGTCACAGCTTGCCGTTTTGCGGTCACGCCAATGAGGCGTTCTCCACCATCTTTAGCAAAGGCCACGACAGAGGGTGTTGTTCGTGCACCCTCTGCATTTGGGATGACAACGGGTTCTCCGTTCTCGATCGTTGCTACACAGCTGTTTGTTGTTCCTAGGTCTATTCCAATCACTTTACTCATGTTGTTTCACTTCCTTAATTTCAAAAAATAGGGATTCCACCATCATCTTCGTCATCATCGTCGCTATCATCTCCAACGTCAATGCTGACTTCGTTTACGGCAGGAATATCATCGTCATCGTTTGATGACTCAAGGGCTTTGCCTTGTGGTGTAAGTTTCAATGTTATGTCGAGGATGCCGTTGTTTAGCGTCCACTCCACTACATCGTCACAGGGATGCGGCAATTCGACCAGGGCCAAGGGTGCTGGTTGTGTTGAACGCATGATTTCAATTTGTGAACCGCCCTTGATGAGTTCAATTTCCAACTGCTCGGTTTCAATGTCTCCTTTCAAGGTGAAATCGATGGTAACCGACATGTTCCATCCATCAAGGTAAATATCTTCAGAGGGGAGTTTCATGGTTTCTTCTTCGCTTTCGAGGGCTGTGGGATCAATTTCAACCGGTGCGATATCAACGCGAACATCTACTCCGAGATTTTTCAACATGTCTTCCAGAGAACCACCCGAGGTAAACATCTTGGCAATATCAGACATGTCGAGGTTGAAATTAGCATCGCCTTTGGCAAGTTGCTCTGGGTCCAATCCTAGAGCGCCTATTTGGTCTCGGATTTGGTTTAAGAGGCCGCGAAGTTGGTCGCGTTTAAACGGTATGCCCATGTTTGAGAGCATCTCTTCGAGCTTGTTGAGCAAGTCCTCTTCCCACTTGTCGTCAGCCATCTTCACCACTACTAAACCATCGGTTGTATAGTCCCAGCGTGGCACCCCATATAAATCTAATCAAATCAAATCAACTGATACAGGGTTCAAAAACACCTCAAGAAGAGGTGATACAGAGGTGTTTGAGAACGCTAATTCTTCATTGACCGGTGATGAATTTCACCATGGTTCGCACGTGGACTCCAGTCGCACCGTGGTTGACCATCTTGTTTGTTTTCGCGCCCCAGTAAGTTCCTGCAATGTCCATGTGAGCCCATGGGATGTCCTCTGCATCATCGCCCTCGCCGCGTTGCGGTACGAATTGCTTCAGGAAGGCAGCGGCTGTATTTGCTCCGCCATATCGACCGGCACCCAAGTTGCGGGTATCTGCAATCTTTGAGTTGGTCATTTCCTTCTCAAAAGCTGGGAGAAGTGGCATTGGCCAAGCAAGTTCGCCAACATCTTTGCTTGCCTCATGAATACGGGTTCGGAAATCGTCATCGTTTGACCAGAGGCCTGTTGCCTCGTGACCCAATGCTACGACACAGGCTCCGGTGAGCGTTGCGAAGTCAATGATGTATTCTGCATCAAAATCAGTTCCAGCCTTCCAAAGTCCGTCGGAGAGAACCAATCGGCCTTCTGCATCGGTGTTGAGAACTTCAATGGTTTTCCCTGAGAGGGTTTTGATAACGTCTCCAGGGCGCTGGGCGTTTGCTGCAGGCATGTTTTCAGCCATGCATGTGATCGCCACGACTTTCTTGTCGTAAGCGATTGCAGCAAGTGCTTGCATGGTTCCGAAAACCGTTGCGGACCCGCCCATATCGTACTTCATTTCATCCATGTTTGCACCGGGTTTGAGGGAAATACCTCCAGTATCGAAGGTGATTCCTTTTCCGACCAATATCGGGTGGCGACCTTTCTGGTCTCCATTGAGTGTGAAAATCACCATACAGGGTTTGCGAGACGAGCCCATGCCCACAGCGACCAATCCACCCATGCCGTGTCGCTTTGCAGTCTCATAATCGATAACTTCAACCTTGACGTTGTCATACTCTGCTGCCCATTTTTCGGCCATTTCAGCGAAAGCCATGGGGTACATGTCGTTAGGCGGGCAGTTGCCCAAATCCCGTGAAAGATGAACGCCGGAAACGACAGCGCTTGCACGGTCTATCGCGAGCGTCAGTGCGGAGGCATCGCCTTCGTTGCAATTGATGCGAGCGGTCAGAGGAGCTTTTTCATCATCATCTTCCGCCTTTTTGTAAATATCGTACTTGTAATCCCTCATCATCATGCCTTCAGCGAACGCGGTGATGGCAGGAACATCTGATGTATGGAACACAACAGTGAGTTCTGAGTCATGTGAGGATTTATGTTGAGCAACGACCGTTGCTCCGGCTTCTCTGTAGGAATGAATGTCGCTTTTTTCTTCTTTACCAAGACCGACGAGGATTGCTTTTCCGCCCTCGGCGCCGTACAACGACATCACGCTGTTTGCTTTACCCTTGAAGTCCCCATTGTTCAAGACACGGTTAATCTGACTTTTAAGCGCCATAGGCACGCCTTCTGCATTATCGGTAATCGTTTGCGACCCCTCAAAAAGAGGAAGGACAAGGGTGCCGTTGATGTTGTTTCCTGAACTGACTGTTACTTGCATGGTGTTCACCTAAAACTCCCAGTCCGTTTTCCCTCTTGAAACCTCGTCCTCAATTCAATGAAAAAAGAACCGTGATATTGGCAGGAAGGTGATGACTCAAAGGTATTAACTGAGTTCTTCTGTGTCTTCAAGTCCTAATATCTCGGGGTGGCGTCGATGAAGTAGGTTGGCAACTGCGACAAACCCAACCATGATGCTGAGCGGGTGAAAAATACCGTATCCGATGAGGAAAGAATCGTCGGTTTGTTCGTTGAGCAATAGGGCGCCGGGAACCACGCTTTCGTTCACCCATTGAGAAGATTCAATAATTCGCTTTTGGTAATTTAGATTCCATGTTCCCTCCGAAGAAAACTCGAATCCTCTCACGTTAAACATCTCTTTGCTGCTGTTGGTTGCATTGACGCTGAAAAGTGGAGAGGCCCAAACGACTTCTCCATTTTCGCCAAGATATTCCAAGCTCGCATTGTTTGTTGTTGCTTGACCGTGATTGTGTATGTCCAACGACAATTGTCCATCGCTGATTTCAATACTACGAACATCAAGACGCGCCCTCCAATACCAGACGTTGTCGATAAGATATCTCATAACATCCATTTCTTCACCCAAACGGTCGTTCAAATTTTCAAACGACCCTGGAACAAATTGCTCATCATCTGTTTCAAAAGTAAAGGTTGGATAGCCCATTACTCCGTATCCATAGTCTCTGCTGGTCCCACAATTTGGATACAATCCTTGGTTCGCATTTTGGATTGGGATACTTGAGATGTTAGCCTGAACATCCTCTCTGATTTGCCAAAATAATTCCCAATCTGCTGGTTGGTAGGACCATTTGCCCCAGGGATACAACATGATCCAGACGCCGGTGTGCATGGTGACATACAGATCTGCGTCGGCAACTTCGGCGTTCATGTAGTTTGAATTCGCCGTGGTTTCAGCTTCGCTAAAGGCACTGCTTCCAGGCTGAGTGGTTGGGCAAGTGTTCCAATAATGGTCGTAATTTCTGTTCAAGTCAACTTGGTTGATGTTCCATCTTGTATCGATATCATTGCCATCCGGATTGAGCATAATCAAGATGTGAAGTTCGGTATTTTCCAATACATCAATCGCTTCTTGATTTCCTTCTTCCCATCCATTGATGTACCACTTTGCAGATAACCACGCCAAGGCTGTACCCAAGTATTCGTTACCGTGATGTCCACCATCGATGTAGACAATTTCTTTTGGACTTCCATCGGCTTTCGTTTCAGATGACCAGTTTGAAAGTCGGACCACCCACAACGTCTTGCCCAATTCGGAATTCCCAACATCGGCCAAGTCAACGATTTCTGGATAGTCATCGGCCCAGCCGTTGACTTCAAGCGTCAGTGCTGCCCAAGTCATGTGAACATGGCCATCAACCGGGTCGCCTGGCCACGCCTCATCCTCATCAAATCCGGATTGGGCAGAGGATAATGGAATGCTCGGAAGCAGCATACATAGGATGAGACCTATTGCAACTCGCATAGCCATCCCTAACGACTAACCAACAAAAACGCTTTCCTAACCGGTGACATTACCAATCGCTGGTAAAGGCATTTGGATTGGATACCTTTTCGGCCTCACGCGTCCATATACTCGGGCCGTCGGTGCTGTAAATATCTGCGAAGGGGTCAATGTCTTCTTCCTGAAGGTTTCGTTGCATGTACGCTTCAACACGCTCACGAAGGTCGGGTTTGAATTTCCAATAGTGAATTCTCCATTCTCGGCCGTCCCACAATGTTGTTTCTTCCGACTCAGTGGTCAAAAGATCGTAGTCTTGAAACATGTAGAAGAGGTTACGGTCCGTGGGCTCAAGAGCATTGTCAATGATGCGATTGTAGAATCCAAAGAACCCAAGAGCGTGTTCGGCCATCCCCTGAGCGACCTCGGTGTCCATCTCCAAATCGATATGTTGTTGAATCGCTTTCGTTAATTCTGGTAATGTCATTCCCATCTTATTCACCCTGTCCGGGTCTCCCTATGCGGCCAACATAGTACTCCCGTTGCTATTTTATATTGTACTCCGACCCATATTAAATGTTCTACTCATATTCATGAAAACTGTATTTTGAACGGTGAAACCGGTAACTTTTGGTGCATCGGCAACATCATGAAGGTGTCGTTTCCCCCTCGGCTCTAATGGATGATGTCTTTGAGGAGGGGCAGTTCCTCGGTTTACCTCAAACCGAAGGAGATGTTGATATCGTAGTTCTCCCATTGGGCTTTGAGTTAACGACCTCATACGGCATGGGAACTGCTGAAGGGCCTATGGCTTGCATTGAAGCAAGCGGCCAGGTTGAACTCTACGACCCTGTACTCAACGAGGATCTGCCAGCTGGCGCTGTGCTCAGCACCCAACCCTTGTGGGAAGGAAGCGCTGGAAGTCTAATGGAACAACTCGACGAGTTGGTTGACCATGTGCGCCCTTGGTACAACGGTAAGTGCTTTCCAGTCTTTTTAGGAGGCGAACATGGAATCCTACCGCCAATCGTTCATGCTGCTAGAAACCATCCACTCGTGAACAATGAACTCAACACCCTCACCGTTGTCCAAATTGACGCCCATGCGGATTTGCGTGAATCCCTTGATGGGGAGCCATTCTCCCATGCTTGTGCTGCCGGGCGCACTCTTGACCTGGGAATCGGAAAGTTGCTACAAGTTGGAATTCGTGCCTATTCACTCCAAGAAGCCCAACTCATTGAATCGGATGACCGCATTACAACCTTCTTTGCGAGAGACACTCAACACCCGCCCGTACAAAATGAGTCATGGAAGAAATGGCTTGAAGCACTAAGGACGTTGTCCGGACCTGTGCATTTGACCATTGACATTGACGGTTTAGACGGCGCATTGGTACCCTCCACGGGAACTCCAGTACCTGGAGGTCTCTCGTTCTGGCAAGTCCAGGAGACCGTTGAGACATTGTTCTCAGCCCCCAATGCCACGGTGATCAGCGCAGATGTCAATGAAATCGTTGCGCAGGAAGGAACTTCACTCACACAATTTACTGCTGCATCAATAGCGACAAAGGTCATTGCGTGTCATGTTGGGGCTCGAAAACAAGGTCGTTGGAATCCAATCAACAACGATGCCATCGAAGATTCACCATCACAGTATTTCCAAACATGGGAGAGAACCGCCTCTTCATCAAATTGAAAAATGGAAGGCAGAAGCGACAACAAGGTGGGACCATGACAGACTATCAATCCCACGGCAAACATGTCTTTCTTGATTACAACGGCTACAATTACGATGAAGATAATCAGGGCAATTGGATGCTCAAAGTCTTACAAAACGCTGTTTCTTATGCGAACGCAAGAGAGGTCCATGCCCATGTATCTCCATTTGATGGAAGTGTATCTCCCCTCGGATTCGCAGCAGTTGTTCTTATCGACGAAAGCCATGTTACTGCCCATTGCTATTCAGAGCGAGGTTGGCTTGCAATCGACTGTTTTACATGCGGGGAAAGTGACCCAAACATCATGGCCGATTTCATTCATGAACGATTGAATGAAACGATGCCGAACATCCAACTCATGCAACGGCAAGAAGTAGAGCGTTTTCTCCATGGAGTGTGATCTCATGTCAATCAGAGCATTTGTTGACGAACATTACCATCACTTCAATGCAGGTGTGGTTCAACGAGCATCAAATTCAATTTCCAATTTTCTTGAACAAGATGGGAAACTGTTCCTCACACTCGCTGGAGCAATGAGCACCGCAGAGATTGGACGCAGCCTCGCTGAAATGATACGACAGGGGCACATTGCGGCCATTTCGTGTACCGGAGCCAACTTAGAAGAGGATGTGTTCCACCTTGTGGCACAATCTCACTATGAACGAATAGAAAATGTGGAGAATTTGAGCACAGAGGATGAGGTCGAACTCTTTGAGCGTAAACTCAACCGAGTCACGGATACATGCATTCCTGAGGAAGAGGCTATTCGTAAAATCGAAGCCCAAATCCTGTCATCATGGAAGCATGCAAGCGATGAGGGGGCTTCTTTCCTACCTCATGAATTCCTCTATCGGCTGCTAACTGAGGGGCAATTGCATGATGCATACGACGGAGACCCGAAGCATTCCTGGCTTTTGGCGGCAGCAGAAGCAAACTTACCACTTTTCGTACCCGGTTGGGAGGACTCAACTCTTGGCAACATCTTCGCTGCTCGGTGTTCTGAAGGGATCATCAATTCAAATGTCATAAAAAGCGGTGTTGATTACATGACTGCATTGATTGAATTTTATCGTAGTAACACAATACCCTTGGCCTTTTTGCAGGTCGGAGGAGGTATTGCTGGAGACTTCCCGATTTGTGTTGTTCCTCTCTTGAATCAAGACCTTGGAGAAGATGTTCCGCTATGGTCTTGGTATGCACAAATAACTGACGCGTCTCCTTCATACGGAGGCTATTCTGGCGCTCCACCAAATGAAAAAATCACATGGGGGAAACTCGAAGCCGATACTCCCCGTTTTAGCATCAACAGCGATGCCACGATCGTCTTGCCCTTGATCTTTGGATACATCATGGACCTTTAGCCGCACATTGTCCCCAAAGTTTTGAAGAGGAGCGCCACCACCTTTTGTTCATGAAGCCAACGCGAAGAGTCATCTGTTTCGGAATGTTGTTCGTGTTTCTGTTCTCAACAGTACCCATCCAAGCACAAGTTCCAACAGCCCCTTCTGTCATCATTACGACCCAATGGACCAATGATGGAATCAATGAAAATCTCCATGCTTACAAACTAACATTCTCAGATAACGGAACGTATGAATTTAAGTTTGAGATCAATCATGAACGCAACGGTCTGTTTTTTTACACTAGTGATGATAGCTGGTCACATCAGTGGGGGTATGAAAACGACCAAAGGACAGCACTGGTAGAAGTAAACACCACGCTTGAATGGGCAGATGTCGTATCCTTAGAGGTGACGATAACAAAACAAAACGGTCAATCTCTACCTCAACCGATAACCGTTGAACGGCAATTTACTGTTGGAACCTGGAATCAGCCTATGGCCGACCACGAAATCATGTTGTCAACATCATGGGATCTTGACCAAGGATATCAAAACGATGAAGGTGACCAACAATTTATTCTCACTTTTGACGGTCAAGGATGGCAACAACGAACGGGTCAACAATTGGAATCTTGGGAACTTGGAAACGGTACATTCCGTACAGTGGAAACCGTTGACGGAACAGAGACGGAGTTGGACCTCATCTTTACACAACTGTGGAAAAACGAAACGATTGTTGGTGGTGTATTAACACACCAGATTTTTGACGCACAAGGTTTTGGAACACTGAATCTGACAAATGACGAAGATGGAACCATCACCGAGATTCATGCCAATGTCTCCGAAGCCCACCTCAATCGGTCACTCAGCAACGGGATTGTCGAGGAATTGTTGTTGCTTGAAGCGACAGGAACTCTTGATGTGATGGAACAGGCAGATGAAAATTCTTCTTTGGATATTAACGGCGAACTTTCCGTGTTCTTTTTTGAATACCACGATGTTGACGGGGTACGTGTTTTACAACACAATCAATTCGAAGCCATGGCTGACTTTGTTTTGATCGATGAAGGAACTCGAATGGATGTCTCGTTGGACGGATTTGTTCAATTGGAGCGTTGGGAAGATGGTGTTCGAGTCGCCCACAAGGAAGAATTGTGGGGCTCTGGAACATTTGGTTTTGATGATGAGGACGAAAATTCAACCCTTGTCGTCAATGGAACCATTCTTGAAATCCGCTCTAAGGTGGAGAACGGTACGACACTCACGGACAACCTCCATGTTGACGGAACATTATCGGGCGATGTCCAAGGCACCTTTGGCATCCTCAGAGAAATTGAGGAAACGGATGAACAAGCCAATGCGAGCGGACAAGTGTTTCCAGTGAATGTCATACATCAGGATTCTTGGTTTAACATCACGGGTGTTAACGGAGGCAATTTCTTTGATGGTGCGGGAATTG
>Ga0066856_10000220_pt1 | contig 20852 bp, 12 predicted proteins | sample ETNtaG_5_FD_65605 | JGI IMG/M metagenome (GOLD analysis project Ga0066856, IMG submission 65605) | Marine microbial and viral communities from oxygen minimum zone, Eastern Pacific Ocean - ETNP201406SV205 | ecosystem: Environmental > Aquatic > Marine > Oceanic | place: Pacific Ocean: Eastern...
CTGCTAGCAGGCACGGTATTAGTTCTCAAGCACGCAGAGAGTGGCGCAGAAGACGAGTAATCGACGAGAGATCAAAAACTCGAAAAAGTCGTGAACGAAATCTAGTAAAAGCCAACCAAATGATTCGCGATAAGTCTGGCCTACCAAAATCTATGCAAGAAGAAACTGCTAGATTGTACCGAAGACTCAGTGGTGAAGGTTTCGTAACAGGAAGATCGATTGCTGGTGTCGCCGCTGCTTGCACATATTTGGTAGCTAGGGAAGAAAATCTACCAAGGCAAATACCGGAAATTTCGGAAAGTTATAACATTACTGAAAAAGAACTTTCAAGACTGATAAGACAAGTATCAAGAAAACTCAACCTGCACAAAATCACTTCACCAGATGAATACTTTGACAAGTTCATCTCTGATTTACAATTACCACCAAATATCTTTACCCAAGTAAACCACTTATGGTCGAAGATACAACCTCACGAAGACATTTGGCAAGGCAAGAAACCAATGGGTGTTGCTGCTGCACTGATTTACAAAGCAGCATCAGAATCTGGAACATCGAGGACTCAATCTGATATCTGTAAAGTAGCTAACGTATCGGAGGTAACCTTACGCGGATTACTACGAATATTCAATGGATTATTGTCGCAACTTGGAGAAGCATCCAAGCAATGAGACCCTAAAATTCAAGAAGCCCTCTCAACTGGGTTGGATATGGGTTTCAAGGCAAAAGCCAGAAAACATCGAAAAGACGACGGCTCTGATAAAAAAGACAAGAAACAAAGTCGTAATCAAGGTGAATTGGCTTGCGGGATAAATTCCTGCGAAAAGTTTGCCGACAAGTCATTAGGTGGTAGATCACTGTCACTAGACAACGCTATCGACATGTGGGGCCAAGGTAAATTTGCTGCAGCAAAAGGCCGCGTTAGAGTCTGTAAATCCTGTTATCGTGCTTGGAAAAAGGAAAACAAGAACGAAGACACCTACTGATTTCACTTTCACTTCTACCCCAGGGGTGTGAGAAAAGTAACTCTACCCCCGGCTATCATTAACAAAGTATGTCAAGTGGAATAGTAGTACGCAGCATGATCTTGTCTGCAGGTTATGTTGTTGCATTAGATGATGGAATGATTAGCTGGAGGCCCAACTTTGGTCGAAGAACGAATTACCGAATGCAGTACCCGGCATCAGTTCTTTTGGGAATGAAAGGACCAACTGGGGATTGTGAATCAATAGTTATTGGTGATGTTAAAGGTAATGTGATTCGTCTAAGTTTACCTCGCCTAGAACTACTAGATGTCTATGAAACTTCTACAACGGTGGTCAGATCGCTATGTCGAGTAAGTTCAACTTCTGATAAAATATTAGTTGGTAACGAGACTGGAGATGTATGGTTAGTCGGAAGAGATGTGCCAAATCAAGTCGTTATGTTGTTCAGGCATGAAGATAGCATCACAAGTATTAGAACAATCGATAATCAAATTATCATACAAAGTGGTTGGTCCAAATTCACCTATGATTGGGAGGGTTTGATCATATCAAATACCAATAAAAATGATATCTTTGAAGATAAAATCCAACAAAGAAGTAATCGAAGGTCTAGATTATTAGAAATGAAGTCGGAACGTTATACTCACGGCAACATACTAGATATGCCGATAATCAGCTGACTTCTTCACGCTCAGTTAATGGCCAGGGTGGATGAGGTGTTAGCCAAATTGCGGTCTGTGCGGGCCTAGCCCAAGACTTTGGCGACTGACCGTCATTACTAACACAATGTTCAAAGAAATCAATATGACGTTCAAGTACTTCTTTGATGTGAGCAACTCCCTTTATTGCAGGACCTTGCAATGGAATAAGAGTGTCAAGGTTCAGTTTGCTAATCTTCATCAAACTCTCAATCACATCTGGTAAACAACCTGTCGGCAAATCCCATCGAGTTGGTCTGTCAGCTCTGGGTAAAATTGGCCCAGTAATTAGTAAATCTTTTTCTTTGACATAATATCCAAGGCCGTCTGAACTATGGCCCGGCAAAGAAATTACACTAATTTGTCCATCCCCTAACGGAAATATGTCCTTATCAGTCACTGATTCAGTATTAGTAATCGGCATGTCTGAATCAAAACGATTAGCCCATGTTGTGAAAAAATCTCCTTTTGCTAGGGCTGATTGCCCTTCGGGGTGAATATGAATAGTGCAAGAAGCGAACTCTCCAGCAATATGAGCCGCACCACCTGTGCACGGATATCTCCTTGAAGTGAGTAAAACCCTGTCCAAAGACTGATCACCAATTATTCCTTTGATTCGCTCAACTTGTAGAGTTTGGTACCAAGATGTACCAGCATCGATTAGTATATTTCCTAATGTGCCTAATGCCAAAACTACGTTCGAATCGTGATGGATGCCAGGAAGGCGCACAATTCGCATATCTACTGCTTGTGAAATAAGTGCTTCAATGTACTGTTTCTAGTTAAAGCACTGTAGAGTGGTTTGGTGGTGATTAAATAGGGGAAGTTGGTGGAGTGGTCATGGCACGATTCCCAGAAGCAGAAGCAAGAATGCTTCGCCGTAAAATTTGCATGAAGTGTAATGCAAGACTTGCTTGGCGTGCAACAAGTTGCAGGAAGTGCAACTATAAGGGGCTAAGACCCAAGAACATCGAGCGCAAGGGTGCTTGATTTCCTGCTAAAATCAAATACCTACATTATGTAGTATTAGAGCTGTTATATCGCCGAGCAAAGCCATTGGTATTATTACCGGGAATAAAAATACTAACAATGGCAGTTTGTAACTTACCCAGACATATTCGATATCGTGTTGTTTGAGTTCATTTATTGATTTAGCCAGTTCCTCTTCAGTTGGTGTTCTGCGTGGCGCTCTAGTTTTGTGATAGGCTTTGGTATTTCCATCCGGCATTTCAACTAGTGATGTTAATAGCCAAACATGTCGCTTTGCTACCTGATCAATTGGCATTATTGTTGAATGCCAAAACATCCGTATATCACCTAGACTCCTTACATTGCCCTGATATAAATTCTTCATCATTAAGATAAATGGAATCATTAAGAAACTGACTCCACCCCACATCAATAGAGATATAGCTGGGGGAAGCGATAAGATTAGTTCATCCCCATAATCCATCATTACCGGCATAGTTGACCAATTTGGAATTAGTATAGCAACCCACATCAATGCTTTAGCATCCGCTCCACCGTGAATCATCCGCAATCTCCAACCTAAATCAATGGCAAAAATAACTAACAGACCAGATAATGTTGACCAGTATAATGCCGCCATTCCAATCTCATCTCCTAAAATAACATCCAGTAAGTCAACATCACCATACTTACTGAAGCCAATTACAACTCCAATTAGGCTAACTAAATACCAAATAGCAACTGTGAGATCTAATTTGTTTCCAGACCTAATATCGCTGAAGGTTGGTCTGCCAATTATTGCAACTGAGGCATAGGCTACGACTGCTGAGGCTGTCAAATAGATGGTCCAATCTGCTTCTCGAGCAATTAATTCCAAACACCAAAGAAAAATTGCTGGCTTGACCCAAACCAACCAATGTTCATTTTTCACTCGCCTGGTCTTGTGGTCCATCCATGCGGCCCAACCCATTCCAAGCAGTAAGACACACACTCTGCTCCAACCTAGAACCTGTTCAGAGGTTAGTGCCATGACATGGCCATGTCGCCAGTGAATTTAAAGACGGCCTACTCGGTGGACTAATTGGTCAGCGTTGAGGGTTTATCATGGATGTAGAAACAAGACTTCAGCAAGTAGCGACTGTCATTAATCAAATTGATGACCCTAAAGTCCCAAGAAACATACGTAGGCAAGCCAAAGAAGCATGTGAACAATGGCTGCTAAATAAGGCCAAAAAATTGGATGTGCGTATTGCAATGTCCCAATCAAAACTTGAAGAATTGTATGAAGACCCAAATATCCCACCAGAATTTGGAACATTAATTTTGATGATTAATACTGAGTTAGAGAAAATCTTGACTGAAGTTCTATGATTCTTCTAAAATATCGTGTGAAATTACTTTAATTCGCGAAGATAAAAACGCGGCTAACAACATTACTATGCCGCATAGATGAAATGATGTATGGTAATCAAGGGGCCAATCCTTTGAAACTGTAAATGTCCAAACGATACCGCCAGTCAATGGCCCTAAAATACGGGCGAATGAACTAACTGATTCTTGTGCCCCCATTACGACTCCTAAATTGATGCCTTCTCGTTTGGCTGTAGTGGTAAGTAGTGAAGATGACGTGGGTTGGAATATACCATTACCGATCGCGATTAAAATCACTACCACGAATAATTGAGCAAGTGCCCAATCAGCTTGTGTATATGGTACTAAGACCAGACCTAAACCAGTAATCAGACATGAGATTGGTAGTAATTTCTCAGGACCGAATCTGCGTGATAATGGACCGATTAATACGCCTTGGGTAACAATGCCTGCGATGCCAATTATTGCAAAAATTCGACCGTTTTGGGCTTCATTATACCCAAGTCCGCCCGAACTAATATCCATTCCAGTATACAAAATAAATACAGCATGCATAATTGTAAATCCAAAAATAAACAACATAGTGACCCAAATGATTAGCGATATCGAACCGGTCTTAAGCATAGATGTGGTTTGTGAAATGGATTTTCTAATCCTAGCATTCCACCCCAAACCATCACTCTTAGAACGTTTTGATTTAGGCAATGATTCTGGTAATTTCCAATAAGCGAATATCAAAGAGAACATCGATAAAGCACCAGCTGCTAGACAAGGTAATAGATATGGATATGTTTCAAATATAGTTGATTCGAAATAGTTCCATCTTACAGCAGGATTTGATAACTCTCCTCCGATAAATGGTCCTATGGTAAAACCTAATCCAAATGCTGCGCCTATTATTCCCATCCGAGTAGTCATCTGGGCTGGACTGCTAACATCTCCTATGTACGCTCTTGCAACAGCTAGGTTACCGTTAAAGACACCAGCAAGAAATCTTGCAGCTAACGCTATCATTAAGGTATTAGCCAATCCAAACATCGCAAAGAACACAGTATTTCCGATTAAACCAATCATCAATACTGGACGACGACCTATCCGGTCAGATACTGAACCCCAAAATGGTGAAAACAAAAATTGTGCTGCAGAGTAGGATGTCATTAACAAACCAACCCACAGCCCCACTTCAGCAATACCTTCAGCCGCTGCTAAATCTTCTACTAGGTAGGTTAGAAATGGGATGACTATCCCAAATCCAATCATGTCAATCATTGTGACTAAGAATAGCACAAACAGTGCTGCAGCACTTGCCTCAACAGTTTGCTGAGGTTGTTGGCGTTCAGTCATGGCGTTCCCTAATACTCATCATTTTTGTAGTCAACGCGCTCAAGCAACTTAAACTAGCGAATCAAGCGGATGGAGAATTCTTGGAGACTTCAGGTGTTAATCGATCAATGACGTTACCAAGACGTTCAACAAGCCCAGCTTTGTGATCGTGTTTGATTAGTGCATGTTCCATCACTTCATCGAGCGAATCTACTGGAATAACTTCCACAATCTCAACATATTTGTCATCAAGCAATACATCTTGCATATTAGCTCTAGGGATTACTACTGTCTTGACTCCTGCTGCAGCGGCCGCTTCTATTTTAGCAGTAACTCCACCAATTGGCAGTACTTCTCCCCTAACTGATAAAGAACCAGTCATGGCTAAATCTTGTCTAATTGGTATTTCCTCTAAAGCAGATATTACTGCTGTTGCAATAGTTATTGACGCTGAATCACCATCTACACCATGAGTATCAACGAATTGAATGTGTATATCATAATCAGAGATATCCTTTCCAGTCAGTTTCTTAATTACCGCACTGACGTTAGTGACGCTTTCTTTGGCTAAGTCAGATAATCCTCCTGTTGCATGAATCTTACCGCCGCCGCCTTGCGATGGGGTGACCAGTGCCTCAACTGGTAACATTATTCCACTAAAATCAGACAATCCGGAATTAGCACCTAATACTGCTAGACCGTTTACTCTACCGACACGTTCACCTGAATTGACTAGTAAAGAGTAATCTCTTCGGCGTTCAATCATTCTATCAGCGACTTGTTGCTCCAATGGTTTGGCAATATTTCTTGCGCCAAGAACGTGTGCAGCGGTAGTTAATTGAGAGCCATCTTCACTAGCAAGGTCACCTGCAATTCTAATTAGACCACCTAATTCTCTCAAACGAAGTGATAATTTACCTCTACGACCCGCTCTTCGTTGTGCTTCTCTTAATATGATGCCAACTGCAGACTTATCGAAGTGTGGTATCTCTCTGTTTGTACCTATATCTCTAGTGACTTCTTGAGCAATGAAACGTATTAGTCTTCGACGATTTCTAGAAGTGTCTGGCATCTCTGAGTTAACATAAACCTCATATCCATATCCACGGATTCTACTTCTAAGTGCAGGGTGCATTCCTTGGATAGCATCCAAGTTTCCTGCAGCAATTAAGATGAAATCACAAGGAACTGGTTCAGTCTTTGTCAAAGCCCCTGAGGAGCGTTCTGAACGACCTGAAATTGGAAATGCTCTCTCTTGCATAGCTGTGAGTAATGCTTGTTGCTCTTCCAGTCTAAGCAGATTTACTTCATCGATGTAGAGCACGCCTTTGTGAGCACGGTGGATAGCGCCAGGTTCAACCCTATCGTGAGCTGGAGTTTCCATACCTCCAGATTGGAACGGATCGTGTCTTACATCTCCAAGCAATGAACCGGAAAGGGTTGCAGTTGCGTCGATAAATGGTGGTAGTTCGTTGAGTTCATGCTTTACCAGTAATTTAGGAATTCGACTTTCGTCTGACGCACCTAACCTACCTCTGATGAACATATAACCAAACATAAGTAGGAATCCACCAAACAATAAGGTGATAATATCACCAGTTTGTAAGGTTGCTATTACCAATAGGAAACCTATTGCTGCAAAAGCAATCAGTAGCATCTTTTGCGAACGCTCTCTTTGCTGCCTAATAGATTCTCGTTGTAACTTTACGATTCTATCGCCACGAGATGCTGGAACGCACCTAACTCTTGGAGCATTTTCGTCATCTTCATTAGGGTATATTAGAACATCTTCTAAAACATCCTTAGGCAATAACTCAGTCATTGATTTTGCCAACATTGATTTCCCGGTTCCGGGATCCCCAATCATCAACATATGTCTTCTCTGCTCAGCAGCTTTCTTTATGACTACTGACCCGGTTTCTTGACCAATAACTTGATCAACTAAGGTTTCAGGAATTGGAACTTCTTCAGTGGATGAAAAATCAACACCTTCAATCCATTTATCAACGGCTAATGTCATTATTTCATCTGTGCCAGTCGGCTCAGGAGCCCAAACGGTTACCTCTTCTTGAGTAGGTTCCTCTGGGTTGATATCTTCACCGCTCACAACTATCCCTCACACTACTCCCCTTTATGGGTTTAGAAAGTTACACAAGTCAAAAATTCCTCAATTCTGCATTCGGTCAAGGTACTGCTGACCGTAGTATTCCCATTGATCCATGGACCATCCTGAAGGAAGGCCGCCTGGAGGGAATGGTGGACCTCTATGAGCTTGAATCGGTGGACCAGCAGGTCTAGCAGTTGGTTGTGGAGCATGTTGGATTGGTTGAGGTTGCTGATAATATGCTTGTTGAGGTTGACTATATTGAGGTGCAGATAATTGTGTTTGGAAGATTGCTTGAGTCCCTCCATACATCGAATTTGCCACTGCATCTCTTGCTGGAAGTGTGGTATCGGCCCACTTGAAACCTTGTGACTCATCATAACTACGATTATCTCGCATTAGGAACATGCCACCCAGTAGTGCAACGATGATAATTGCTGCAACAATGCCCAAAATCAACATTGTATTATCATTAGACTTAGTATCATCAGTGGATGTACTTGAGGTCTGATCTTCGATACAATTTACTCTTGTATCAAGACATGCTAGCTCAAGTTCTGCTTCAGCATTAACCAATTCTACTTTCAAACTGGTTGTATCACCATCTGTACTTGTCTCGATGTCATTCTTTATTTGGTCAATCTTTTCATTGAGTTTATCGATATGTGAGTTAAGCATGTCATCGCTCATTTGTGATGGTGGAGGCAAATCTTGCGTAACTACCCATTTGTATAATGGCTCAGCAGCTCTTATTGTTTTGTAGTTGTTATTCATCTCATCAACACCATCAATCATGATGTAGAAATAATCGCCATAGTCATAGCCATATGGTCTTGCTGGCAAATCTGGATTCATAGCATTCGGTATATCGACATCAATTTGCCATCCTTGAGCAGACTTGGTCATATCTAAATCATAAATCCACATACCATCGCAAATACCTTCATAGGTACAAGTTTGCCATTTCACCGTCATCGAGGTAAATAATGGGGCATCTTCGCTAAGATACATATTCGCAGTTGGAATTTGTCCAATATACATATTTCCTGCTTCAACAACCATGAAACCATCTTCAAGTGGAGTTTTAGCAATGGTAAATTCAAGAGAATCATATACTTCGATAGTAACAGTATATTCGGTTGAATCGTAGGTGTCAACCACTTTGATGACCACTTCTTGATCGCCAACATCATTAAACTTCAATTTCATAAAGCCAGTTTGACGGATGTATTGTGCACCGCCAGGTTCTCCTGGAGAGGATACTAGAATTGTCACATCATCTATGCTATTGTCGACATCGGAAACCAATGATTTGAGGTCGATAGACGATTCAGTACCGGATTTTAGTCGCATGCTATCAAATTGTGTAATGTCAATTACTGGAGCATCATTGATTGGATTGATATTAACCAGTAAAGTTTGGTCAGAACATTCGTTATCGGCATCACATGCTCTGATCGTCAAGGTTGATTGGCCTGCTGCATCGGTGCCGATGGTTTCAAAACCAAGTACGCCATTTTCAATTCTCGTCGAAATCAAACCAGGATTAGTCTGTGATACTACATCAAAGACAAGTAAACTAGCAGAACTTGGTTGTCCGTCAGGAGTTGTATCTGTCACGTATTGGAGTAGTCGTAAAGTACCATCAGAGTCAGAACCTTCTTCATCAATAGATTGTGTAGGTAGACCTAACCATCTTGGCTGACCATTTTCAATCACGTTAAACTTGAGGGTACCATATGGCATATTGTTACTTGTGTAACTACCACCATCATCGACAGTCACCAGAATACTCTTCTGACCTAGAGGGCAGCCCTGAACATCATCAAAAGAGAAATCAACAGTAATCGTTGATGAAAGTGGATTCCAAGAAACAAAGTAAGGACTGTCTGAACTGACAACTAGGTTTGATAGTGGTGTTTCTGGGTCGCTGATGTGATTAGTCATATCAATGTCGGTAGATACATCACAAGTGACGGTAGGCACCGGTTCAGCAACTACCTGTGGAATCCCGTTAGCAAGACTAAAGGCATCAGGAGTTACTCGCCACTGACTTGATTGACCTCTGCTGTCTATTGTTTTAGATCTTAAATCATAATTACCAGCTGGCATGGTAAGAGTTGGAGTCATTGTGTATTCACGGCCTTCGTTAGATGTACCTTCGTTGACGATATTTTCACCGCCTGAATCTATGCTATCATCCCAAACATTTTGCCCTGCTAGAGATACTTCCAATTCGAAGTTCATCGATTGAATAGTATCTACATAATCGTCAGCAGTACCCTTTGCGATGACAGTGAATATAGAACCTCTTTCAATAACATTGTCACCACTTACAGTTGCTTGTTTAGCGGTAGGAGGTCGGTCATGATTAAGTTCTTCAACAAGCAAATTGTTGTTTGAAGAACGGTCACCTATCAATCCAGTTAGCCTTGCACCAAATCCAGTTTTCCATGCATTACTTGGCAAGTTTGTCGTATCGATATTCGCAGTGTGAGACATTGTACCTTGAATTGCCAGATTAGTTAGTGACTTTGTGGAAACTACTACTGGACTGTTGCCATCCATGTAGATAATCTCGAGAGTGCCGCCGTCAGAATAATCCAATCCGCCAATATTTTTGGCAGTTGCACTAACAGTCAACTGATCTCCGTTAACATATCCATTTGAAGATTCAGGGTTTACTACAGTAACATCGGTAACTGCAATTTCTAGCTTAGGTCCCATAGATGCATCTGCAGCTGTGTAGACACTGTTGTATGTGTTGTGAGGACCGTCCATAAGAGCAGCCACGGTCAAGAAGTTATCAATTGCTGAAATCGAAGCACCGGCATCTGTAGTTGCTGCCCTGACCGTAGAAATTGGTTTGGACCAAGATGTTGACACTGGATTATTTGGTGTCAATGTTAGTTGAGTAAAACCGTTACCTCCAGAATTAAGCAACCAGTCTCTAATCACATTGTGTGGTATGTTTCCGTTATCATACGGTTGAGCACCGTAGTGCTCGGTGACTATACCTTGTAAATATGCGGTAATAGATGGTGAGGCTCCAGTATAGGTTACTGAAATTTCAATATCCATATTGTTGCCATTTTGTGATTGTGAAATAATCATGTTGAAATCATTTGGGCTTACCATATTACCGCCAGTGCTGAAAGCATTATCGTACATTGAACCTGAAGTTCCACCTCCAACTATGTGATAAGTAGAAGATGGGGCTTTCACATCACCAAACTTAGCAACAGGAATCCCTCCCCCGCCATCCATGACGTGACTAGAACGACCTAGCGGGTCAGGTGGGTAGGCTCCGTTGTAACTGTAATGAGAAATGAAAACCATATCATCAGGGTGTTCACTCTTCAATTCATTTAGCGATGGTGAAGCACTACTCATGCATGGACCACACCAATTTGCCCCAACATATTCCGCCCAAATCGGGTGACCTGGAGATGTAGGAGCATTCATTACTTGAGTTTCTTCACTGAGAATTTCAGTTTGATTTGTCGCAATTGTTGCAGCAAAACTACCAAGGAACAGGGCGACGATAAAAAGGGAAATTGACTTTGCATACAACTTCATATTACTTACTAGGTTAACACAGTATATGAAACCCTCTATTTTTGGTGCAATTTTCAACACCTGGCAATTGTTTAGTAGCAATTAAATGAGAATGTAACTCAGCAGTAACTGTGAGCACTGAAAAATGGCTAGCCTTGGAAGAAGAAGGCGGTAAAGTTTTCTTAGTTCAAATAGTAGATGAAACTATCAAAATAAAAGGTCTTGGTGTATTTAATCCTGGAGAATTATTGGCAGAAAAAACTGTCGGAGAAACCGTCATAATTGGCCAAAAAATCTTGACAGTTTTAACCCCGAGACTACCGGAATTATATCGTGGAATGAAAAGAAGAGCTCAAACTATTAGTGCTAAAGATGCTGGAATTTTTATCACAAAATTAGGCATTGGTGCCGGTGATGTAATACTTGAAGCAGGACTTGGCAGTGGCGGTTTATCGCTTCACTTAGCAAGAGTTCTTGGTAATTCTGGCACACTGATTACCGTTGAAGCCCGAGATGAACACGCAGATGTTGGTTTAGAAAATCTAAGCCGGGCAAAAAACTGCTTAGAAGAATTTCCGATCCACCACCACATCTCAGGAGATATTGTCGATATTGCTGAACAAGTTACCAAGATTTCATCCGGAGTCGATGGCATAATTCTCGATTTACCAAATCATGATTTAGCAATTAATGCTGTAGTTGAGTTGCTAAATCCTGGTGGAAGAATTGCTTGCTATTGTCCAGTGACTAGTCAAGTTGAACGAGCTTGGCAGACTTGTGAAGACAATGGCTTGGTTGTTGAATGGGCTGGAGAGTTAATGGAAAGAAAATGGGGCAGGGCTTCAAAAGGTGGCATTAGGCCAGTAAATGGTCCGTTTGGACATACTGCTTTCTTACTGATAGCCCACAAACGCTGATTAGAATTTTTGATTCTCTACTACTCTAATCTTCTTTTCACATTGAGGACAAGTGAACTTGAACGGTGGCACACTACCTCTTGGAACACCTAACTTAGCATCGCAGAATGGACAATTGACTTTGTTATCTGGAGTCATTCGACATTCGTTTGATTTTAGTTGATGAGCTACTACTTGCTTTTCTTTGGAGTTCTTATTTGGTTTGCCAGAATCTTCAGAACCATACTGTGATGATTCTTCAACAGTAGCATTGAGTCTAATTGACTTACGACGCTTCCTTAATGCATTCATTAGTAGTAATAAGAGAAGTGAAAATACCCAGCCTCCAGCCATTATGGAAATAGTCTGCTCTTCATCAAATTCGATACCAAATGGTAATTCAATGCCATTGGGCGGCAACTCTGGACCATCTACCATAACTGGTAAATCTGTAGATTCCTCCGTATAGGTCACTCCATCTATCAATAGGCTAGCTGAGACTCTCAAATTTGCAGATTCTGATTCTGAGACTCGTGAATTAATCAACAATTCAAATACGGTAGTTTGGCCATTTGCCAATGAAAATTCGTTAGATGTCGTATTAGAATTCATTGGCCGAATCGTGACGTCAAATAGTGATTCATCTGAACCGAGAATGAATAGACTCCCAGATAATGGAGCATTTGCTAAATTTTTCACTGTAACAGTAGTAGATGAGCCACCAGAGGATGCCATAGAGAGCATGCTGTCGCCGAAACTAATTTCGAGGATTCCATCGCCACCCCAATTAGGTTCTACAGTAAATATTTCGATCTGCTCAAGAACGTAATTGCTGCGTGCATTACTGGTAACTCTGAAGTTAAATGATGACAATCCAGCAGATGCTGTTTCTTCTATTAGACAACTCCACTCAAACGCCTGTGATGAGGAGCCTGCAGGAAGTGTGAAAATTTCTGACAAGCCACAATCTTGCCCTACTGTAGTCAGCAAAAATTGGTCTTCCCCTGTCCCTGTATTAGTTACGACTACATCACCACTAATGCTCTGCCCGGGTAATGCACTATTATCGTCGGCAAGAATCGTCAATTGAGCGCTTGCTTGTATTGGAATTATCTTGAAACTTATCGATGAAGAAATTGTATCATCGTTGGAAGATGTAACTATAATGTCAACATCACAGCCATTAGCTGGAGCCCCTGCTAATCGTTCCCTTAATTGAATGGTCACGGCTTGTGTAGAAGATGAATCTAGATTGATTGAGGTAGTAGATAAAGTGGTATCAAACCATGTTGAAGCATTATTCGAGTCATCAAAGCCTAAACTGACAAAGAAGGTATCTGAAGCGGAACCAAGGTTGGTCACTTCAAAGGTATACGTGACTTCTGAGATAGGTCCTGCAGCAATATTATTGCTGATTGAATTAACAGTCAAGCCAACACTTTGTGCAACCTGTAATTCTAAGTTCAAAGATTTGGTAACTTCATCAGAAGAATACGTAATGTTAATTGGATAAGAACCAGATTGGGCAGTTGAAGTCATGCTAAGACTCATGGTGATAGTTTCACTATTACCAGCATCCAAATCAACTTCAATAGATGAGAATATTACTTCTGCACCTGTTGGCAACCCTGAGACAGATGCTGTTAGATTTAGATCCATTGTACCGCTATTAGTCAATTCAATGTCCACGTCAACTGAAGAACCTGGCTTAGTAGTAATTCTTCCATCTAGAGGCCCACTTACAGAAAGACCTGGGACGGTTTGTATGTCAAAAGTAACCACATTATTGCTCGTGATATTTTGATATGTTACAGCAAAATTTTGACTCATCAAGCCAGTATATCCTTGCCCAATATCAGTAGACAAGTTCCAAAGACCAACTTGGCCAGATTGGACATTAATATTAGTCGAAGATAGTAGATTAGTTGTCAAAGGAGATTGTGATGTAAAGTCTAACAGAAATTCTACCGTTTCGCTACCGTTATTGTACAAACGTAATTGATATGATTCTGCAGTTTGAGGAGTTAATGAAATGGCTTGCGAATATGTATGCGTCAACTCAAAGGCGACCAATTCATCAACATTAATGGTGAATTCGAATGGTTCTGCCACATAGGCATAATCTCCGTGCAAACCTTCACCGTTGAGTAACAGTTCACAATCGTGAGATTTATCTGCACTTGAATCTACTCCAACCATAAAACCAATGTCGTTAACATCACCAGGCATGAATGATGTTGAGGACGCATCGATTAGATTCACAGTGCAAGGACCTGACTGAGAAGTTAAGTTCCAGTTCAAATCTAATTCAGCATTTCCTGTGTTGGTAACTTGAAGTGAAGTTGTAATTGATTGCCCAGGAATGAAATCATTAGCTTGGTCTAGGAAAGAGAAACTCAAATTATTTTCTGGCAAGACCTCAACTACAAAGGTGTAGCTGTTTGAATTATTGCCATTGGTTGATGCTGAAAACAAATTGAACCCATAATAACCCGGCTGAGCATTACTTGGAACTGAAACCTGCAAGGTTGTTTGAACATCGCTATATGCAGGTACATTGCTCATCTGTGAGTCGTCAAACACCAAGTTCCATCCTGGTGGGACAACTCTATTTTGACTCATGGAAGTAGTTTGGGAACCATTTTCCCATGGATAGTCAATGTTACTGGTTTGGTTAAACACAGTGTCGTCAGCCGCCTGCTGTAGTTCGAGTTTGAGATTGGCAGCAATAGCGATTGAATCATTTACCTCGATTGCTGACTCGCCAGTAATTGTAGCATACAGTACACAAGCAGCTAGATACGATCCAGTCATTGATGGGTGGCTGCCATCTGGATCGTACAGATCGTAGAAGGTGTTTCCTGGTAGAGTAGGCGTCGAGCCTGAATCTAGGACATTGTAGTAAATGTTCTGGAATGCTAGACCTACTGGGGCAATCCAAACATCTCTACTAGGATTAGTCATATTATCGTGGAAATCGGTATATCCACTCGCTAATTCGTCTTGCATGTTGGTAAAATTAGAGTATCTTACTGGATTGGATGGGTCACCACTTCTGCGACCCCAAGTCATCATCAGGATAACTTCAGAATTTTCGTCTTCAACTGCATCAGCGATCAAGACTGCTGAGTCTTTACTATCGATCCATTCTTGATTAGTTCTTTGAAACCCTGGAATTTGGCTTTGGTCTTGTAGCACCACGTAATCCCAATCATGCCCAGAATCACGTAATGAGGTATTCCAAGTATTACCGCTAGTATTGATGTTACTCCAATGTTGAGGAAATTTCATCGAACCAGCAGTATTAGCAATTGTTGAGTTATGTTGCCCAACAGAATTGAAAATTTGCGCTAGTATTGAATCAACATTATGGGTATAGATGTAACTGTTACCATACATCAAAACGTTAGCTGGGACGGTGACGTTAGTGCTAGTATTGTTACTTGTGTTATTTGAGTCACTGCCAGAATTATTGTTTGAGTTATTTCCAGTATTGTTGTTGAAATTTGCCCAGAATGCAGCAAGGTCTGGTTCTGCATCTACATCTAACAATATCGTATCTGGAGCGTTTCCGTCATTAGATACATCAATGGTGAAATTGGTAGTAGTGCCAGCATTCATTTGTTGTAATGGACCATTTACAGTGTTGAAGGAAATCGATGATGCATATGATGGAGAGACTGTCACATAGACGCTAATTAATGAATGAATGTCACTATCTTGTTCTGATACGTTGATGACAAATGAACCGCTGTCGCTTGGTTCCGCACCTACATCTAGTCGTACAATTAATGTTGTATCCACCTCGAAAGTTGGAAGAACTCCATTTACTGACTGGTTAACTGATGTAATATTCCACACATTGCTTAAACCTGCTAAATCTAAACTAATGTTGTAAGATTCTATTGAAGAACCATTGTTTTCAATTGTCATTGTTATGTTCTCTGAGTTGCCACCCTCTAGGACGACATGGGGTTTGTCTAGTGTTAGAATAATTGCAGAATGGGCACTGACACTTCCAACCATTGGAGTAATTGTGGCAAAAACCATCAAAAATACAAAGAATATTGCTCTGTTTGCATTGCGCGCCATAAGACCAAGTCAAGCCAACATCACATCCCTCTTGAGTGAATCGGAGGTTTGGGTAAGATTTTGGCCATCACTGGCTGGTTTGAAGCAACTCAATACGGTCTTGGTCAATAACTTCCCAGGGGAAATCTCCTGCTCCGCTTGGAGTTCTGCCAAAGTGTCCACCTGCAGCGGTAATTGAGTAAATCGGTTGTTGTAAATTGAGGTCTCTAGCAATTGCTCCTGGTCTAAAGTCAAAGACACTTCGAACTCGCATTGCTACCTCTTGCTCAGAAAGTTGTGAAGTTCCGAAAGTTTCGACTCTTACACTAACAGGTTCTGCAACTCCAATAACATAAGCCAATTGGATTTCACAACGGGATGCCAATCCTGCAGCAACTACGTGTTTTGCTGCCCACCTTGATGCGTAAGCAGCCGACCGGTCAACTTTAGATGGATCTTTACCAGAAAAGGCACCACCACCATGCCTGCCCATTCCACCGTATGTATCAACTATGATTTTTCTTCCTGTTAATCCTGCATCTGCGTATGGGCCACCTGGGTCGGCAAATCTTCCAGTACCATTAACAACCAACTTATATCCGTCTGCTAATAATTCTGCAGGTATTGAATGTTCAACAACATGAGTTTTTATTTGTTCTCTAACATATGCAAGTTCTGCTTCTTCAGAATCATTAAATTGTGATTTTAGTTCATTATCGTGCTGGATGGCAATTACTACTGTATGTACCTTGCTTATTTCGCCGTTAGCATCGTATTGAACGGTCACTTGAGATTTGCCATCAGGCCTAGACCAAGGTAACACACCTTGTTCTCTTACGGCTGATAGACGCCTGGATAATCGTTGTGATAATGCTGCAGCGAGTGGAAAGTAACGGCCTTTCAAATCATCATATGCTTCGGTTTCTTCACATGCATAACCAAACATCATACCTTGGTCACCAGCTCCTTGGTCAAGTCCATCTTTATTGACGCCTTGGGCGATGTTTGGCGACTGAGTTGTTATGTGTACTTGAACTTCACAAACCTCTGGATTAGTGGCATCCATGCCGATTGCATGAGAAGTGTAACCGATCTTGGCAGCTGCACTGCGAGCAACAGCCTCGTAATCAGGAGCTCCACCAATTAGAGATACTTCTCCAGCCAGCACTATTAGACCCATATCTTGTTTTCCTTTGACACATGTTTCTACTGCAACTCTTGCGTTACTATCAATTGCTAAACAAGCATCTACTATGGCGTCGGAAATTGCATCACATAGTTTGTCGGGATGGCCACTAGTCACCGATTCAGAAGAAAATAATACATCAGTCATAACTCGGGGCGGCAAACTCACACTTATGAATGAATCGTTAAAACGAGTACTCGAATATTCTTAAAAGTCATAAAATTGACATTAATCTCTATTAAATAAACTTGTTAAACTAGCGAACCTTTGATGACCTACGGCATTTCGCACAGTTTCATGAGCACCTATGTCGCGACACACTATCGGACACATACCCTTGGAGAAATTCAATCTAATGGGGCTGAATTAGTCGATAAAGAAGTAACTGTAGCTGGATTTATGGAAGCAAATCGTGGCAAGGGCGCAATTTGCTTTGTTGACTTGAGAGATGGAACCGGGAAAACTCAAATTTTCTTGAAGGCAGATAACGTCGGTGATGAGGCATTGGATATGGTTCAAAGAATGACTCGGGAATCTACTCTTCAATTTACTGGAACAGTTTCACAAAAGCGCCCACCAAAGACCAAAGAAGGCGAGGAAACTCCTCCTCCAGCATATGAAGTCGTGGCTTCATCTGTCACAGTGATAGCAAGAGCTGAAGCACCACTCCCTCTTGGTGTCACAGATACTGTTCACGTTGCTCTTGATACAAGATTAGACAACCGTTTTCTCGATTTGCGTCGATCTCATGTTGCAGCAATGTTCAGACTCCGTGGAAAGGTATTACAATATGGTAGAGAGGCTTTAATCAAGGAAGGTTTCTTTGAAACCCATACTCCAAAAATAGTTGCTACTGCTACTGAGGGAGGTACTGATTTGTTTCCAATGAAATATTTCGATATACCAGCATTCCTTAACCAATCACCACAATTATTCAAACAATTATGTATGTCTGGAGGACTTGAAAGAGTATTTGAAATCGGACCTGCCTTTAGAGCAGAAAAACACGATACATACCGGCACCTTAACGAATTTATCTCCTTTGATATCGAATGTTCTTGGTCTACCGATGAGGATGTAATGGGAGTCCTAGAGAGAATGATTCACCATATGTGGGATTGTGTTTCTAAAGATGAGGAATCACAACAACATATTGCAACAATTAACCAGTATCGTGCAACTCAAGGTGAAGAGCCAGTTGAGGTAATTGTACCTGAATTACCGTTCCCAAGAGTATCTTACTGTGATGCCATTGACATCATTAAGAAGAAAGGTGGAGAAATTGAATGGGGCGATGATATCGATGCTGAGAATTCAGACTTGCTAGCAGAAGACCTGCCTCAATTCTATTTCTTGCCAAGGTGGCCAATGGATTTGAAACCGTTTTACATACACCATGTAGAAGGCGAAATTGGATCCACAGGCAAACAACTAAGCCGTGGGTTTGATCTTAACTTTGGAAGAGACGAACTGACTTCGGGTGGGCAACGTGAGCACAGAATGGATGTATTGATTGAGAATTTGAAAGATATGGATTTAGATCCTGAAGAATTTGAGTTTTATGTTGCAGGATTCAGGCATGGAGTCCCTCCACACGCTGGATGGGGACTTGGTGTTGAAAGAATTTTGATGAAATTAACCGGTGCAAAAAACGTCAGAGAAACTGTTTTGTTCCCAAGGGACAGAAAAAGAGTCAGCCCTTAGAACCAGTCTTCAACTGTGTTTGACCCAATCATTACCATCCCAATAGTAGTGGCTACCATCACTCATTTTGCGCCAAGTATAACCAGACTCATCTGTCCATTGGTTTAGGATTTGTAGTTGGCTTGGTGTCGCTTCCACGACTGGTTCCATGGTTGGCTGTACTGATGAATTACTGTAGCCATATTCTTTGACCTCTGGCTGTGAACTAGCACTACGCTTGCGGACAAACATGGTTACTCCAAGGGCTACGATAATTACCGCAACAACTGCAATAATAATCATATTTCGACGTTTCTCATCTTCCTCTTTTTGTTTGGCTGCTGCTTCTTCAGCAGCTGCTTGAGCAACATCCCCAACACCATCACCATCACTATCGAGGGTTTCATTGGCATCGTTAGGGAAAGCATCGGCATTGTCACCGACCATATCGCCATCCGAATCTTGTGTTTCATTGGAATTATTTGGTGCCCAATCAGCATTATCCCCAACTCCATCTGAATCTGAATCCATCGTTTCTGATGAGTCATTAGGGAATGCATCTGAGTTATCGCCAACTCCATCCATGTCCGAATCAACTGTCTCCAGGGAATCATTAGGGAAAACATCGCCATTATCACCAACTCCATCACCATCACTGTCAATGGTTTCATTGGCGTCATTGGGGAAAACATCGGCATTGTCGCCGACCATATCGCCATCGCTATCTGCACTTTCAGACGCATCATTTACTGCCCAATCGGAGTTGTCGCCCACTCCATCACCATCACTATCGAGGGTTTCATTGACATCGTTAGGAAAAGCATCGGCATTATCACCAACACCGTCTTCATCAGTATCTACAGTTTCAGATGCATCGTCAGGGAACACGTCAGCGTTGTCACCAACTCCATCGTTGTCTGTATCTGCTGACTCAGTTGAATCTGTTGGAGCCCAATCAGAGTTATCACCGACTCCGTCACCATCAGTATCTACAGTTTCAGATGCATCGTCTGGGAACACGTCAGCGTTGTCACCAACACCATCTCCATCAGTATCTGCTGATTCAGAAGCATCATTAGGCGCCCAATCAGAATTGTCACCCACTCCGTCACCATCAGTATCTACAGTTTCAGATGCATCGTCAGGGAACACGTCAGCGTTATCACCAACACCATCACCATCAGTATCTGCTGACTCAGAGGCATCATTTGGCGCCCAATCAGAATTATCACCCACTCCGTCACCATCTGTATCTACGGTTTCTGATGCATCAGTAGGGAATTCATCGGCGTTATCACCAACACCATCACCATCAGTATCTGCTGACTCAGAGGCATCATTTGGCGCCCAATCAGAATTATCACCCACTCCGTCACCATCTGTATCTACGGTTTCGGATGCATCGTTAGGGAATGCATCTCCATTGTCACCCACTCCATCTCCGTCAGAATCTACAGTTTCAGATGGATCGTTAGGGAATGCATCACCATTGTCACCCACTCCATCTCCGTCAGAATCTACAGTTTCAGATGGGTCGTTGGGGAATGCATCACCATTGTCACCTACACCATCTCCATCTGTGTCACTCCACTCATTGGGGTCGTTCGGAAAAGCATCATCTCCATCATTAAATCCATCACCATCAGTATCAACGTCGGCTAATTCCGGAATAGTAAAACTTGTTGTTGACCAGGCATCACCATTGTTACCACTTGCCTGATTAGCGTTCATTACGGCAAAATTAACAGTCACATCACCGCTACCTGAAGCCGGAGGGCTCCATTGGAACGTCCACGATGTTCCTGCACTACCTGAGTGAGTTGCACTAGAACCACTAATCTGCATGTTGGAGCCTGGATTGGAAAGTGTTCCTGCGCTTATTTGTAGAGAAAATCCGCCACCTGAACCACCATTGCCGCCATTAAATCCAACTGTAACGGAGTAGCTTGTTGTTGCAGGATCGTATTCTGCGGGAAAATTGTGTGTGGGCGATATTGCACCGGTTGC
>Ga0066856_10000224_pt1 | contig 20633 bp, 23 predicted proteins | sample ETNtaG_5_FD_65605 | JGI IMG/M metagenome (GOLD analysis project Ga0066856, IMG submission 65605) | Marine microbial and viral communities from oxygen minimum zone, Eastern Pacific Ocean - ETNP201406SV205 | ecosystem: Environmental > Aquatic > Marine > Oceanic | place: Pacific Ocean: Eastern...
AAAAAATGGTTCGTCTGTGAGGATACTTAAAGAAGTTGCGCCATTTGTTTCATAATCTTCTGCAATCTTTTTCGGCTCAAAGTCTTGCCTTATAAGGCCTTTGCTGGGCGATGCCTTTTTAATTTCAGCAATAATAGCTGTTTCTTCCTTCGAAACCTTCGTCGAAATTGCTTCAATAAAGCCTCTTTTCTCATATTTTTCAAAATCTTCCTCTAAAGAAGAAATCGGCCTATAAGAACTAGACTTTTTGACTGTTTCTCTAGTGTTTTCTATTATTTTATTAAGCTGATTCATTGAAATTATTTGAAAAAGTAGCTAATTCCTTAAGCTTATCTAGGCCTGATCCTGACTTTATTACATCAATTGCCGTCTCAAATGCTTTTTCAAAGCTAGTTACTAAGTCTGAAACATAAATTACAGCTGCAGAATTTAGACTTGTTATATCTTCGCCTGATTTAAAGCCTTCATTTTGGAGAGTTGTTTTTATAAGATCTAGACTTTGTGATGGAGAGCCTATTTTAAGATCATTCAAATCTTCATGATGAATATCAAAATCTTTTGGATCAATTTCATACTCTTTGATTTTGTTATTTTCCAATTCCGCCACAAATGTTTTTTCTACTGAACTAATTTCATCAAGACCATCATTTGAATGAAAAACCATCGCTTTAATTGTTCCAAGATTTTTTAGAGTTTCAGCAACAGGTAAAACCCATTTAGGATCATAAACTCCAATACATTGTCTTTTTGCACCTGCTGGATTTGTAAGTGGTCCAAGCAAATTGAAAATAGTTTTATCGGCAATTCGTTTTCTTACTGGCATGACATATTTCATTCCCGGATGAAAATTTTGAGCGAACATAAATCCAATTCCAATTTCCTCAATACATTTAGCAACTTGATTTGGACTAAGACTCAAATTCACATTTGCTACTTCTAAGACATCAGCGCTGCCACTTTTTCCTGTTGCTGTCCTGTTACCGTGTTTTGCAATTTTTACTTTCGCTGCGGCTGATACCAGACCTGCAGTTGTAGACACATTCATCATACTTTTCCCAAGTCCTCCTGTTCCGCAACAGTCAACAAGATTAACTTTCTCTTTCAAATCAACTTTTAAAGACGCAGCTCTCATTGCCAAAACAGCCCCAGTTAATTCATCTGATGTTTCTCCTTTTTCTGAAAGACTAAGAAGAAAGTTTTCAATCTCTTGATCTGAGATCTTACCTAAAAAAATTTCTTGTATCACATGTGCACTTTCTTCTTGAGAAAGGTTTGTTGAAGAAACTTTAGATATGATTTCCTTTGAATTCATATTGTATTTAAAAAATTAGAAAGAAGTTTTTTCCCATCCTCGGTCATGATTGATTCTGGATGAAACTGAACTCCGCTAACATTCAAATTGGAATGTTGAATTCCCATAATAGAGCCATCTTCAGTTCTCGCATTAACTATAAAATCTTTAGAGAGGGTTTTCTCTTCAATAACCAAAGAATGATATCTTGTTGCAATAAAGTTTTGAGGCATACCTTCAAATAAGAAGTTTCCATCATGACTTATTTCAGAGGTTTTGCCATGCATGAGTTCTTTAGCTTTAATGATATTTGCACCAAAAACTGCTCCAATGGCTTGATGTCCCAAACATACGCCTAGAATAGGCTTTTTTTCCTTAAAAGAATCAATAACTTGCATTGAAATCCCAGACTCTTTTGGGGTACAAGGTCCTGGGGAAATAACAATAAATTTAGGATCCAGTTTCTCTATTTCTTTTATAGTTATTTGGTCGTTTCTGAAAGTTTTAACCTCTTGGCCCAACTCTCCAAAGTATTGGACAAGGTTATAAGTAAAAGAGTCGTAATTGTCTATCATCAATAGCATTTAAGAACCTATATTATTTATTGCTTTAACTATTGCCATTGATTTATTGTTCACTTCTTCCCATTCCTTCTCAGCGACAGAATCGGCAACTATGCCTCCACCAGCTCCAACATATATTCTGTTATCTTTGATGACAGCACTTCTGATGACAATAGCAGTATCCATATTACCTGACCAAGATATGTACCCTACTGCTCCGCCATATATTCTTCTCCTTGAAACTTCCAGCTCATCAATAATTTCCATGGCCCTAACTTTGGGAGCGCCTGTCAAAGTTCCAGCCGGGAAAGTTGCTCTTAGTGCATCTATCGGAGAAATGTTGTCTCTAACTTTTCCAACTACATTGGAAACCAAATGCATTACATGAGAGTATCTTTCAATAATCATTTTTTCATTAGTATTTACTGAACCAATTTCAGCAACTCTTCCAATATCGTTACGGCCTAAATCTATCAGCATTAAATGTTCTGCTAATTCTTTCGGATCATTTTTGAGTTCATCTTCAAGTTTTTGGTCTTCTTTTTCGTTTTGTCCTCTAGGTTTTGTTCCGGCAATCGGTCTAACTGTAATATCCCCATGCTCAAGTCTTACTAAAATCTCTGGAGATGATCCAACTAATTGGTAATCTCCAAAATCTAAAAAAAACATATAAGGGGAAGGATTTAATTTTCTAAGAGATTTATAAAGTTCAAAAGGAGGAAGATCAAAATCTGCTGATCTTTCTTGAGCAAAGACGACCTGCATCACGTCACCTTCAATTATGTAATCCTTTATTTTTTCAATACACTTTGAGTATTGTTCGAAATTCATATTTGATTTGAAAGTTATTTCATTTTTAGACAGGACTTCTTCAGTTTTACTATAATTTTGAGATTCTAGTCTTTCTATCAACTTATCAATCTCACTAAATGTCTCTGTATATGAATTTTCTATATTTGGATTTGAATAAAATACAACTTCTAAAGTTTTTTCTAAGTTATCAAAAATCATTACTTTGTCAGATATAAGTAAATTTATATCTTCTATTTCATGAACTGGATTTTTTGAAGTATTGTGAAGTTTATTTTCTATTAACCTAATGGATTCGTACCCAAAAAAGCCGACTAATCCTCCAGAGAAAATTGGTAAATCTCCTGTGTCAGGATAGAAATTTTCTTCTAAATAATTTTCAATAAATTTTAAAGGATCGGATGAGGATATTTTTTCTTCTATACCCTTTAAATTTAAAGAAATTTCACAATTCTTAACTTTAATTGAAGATTCAGAAGGTAATCCAATAATCGAATATCTGCCCCATTTCATGTCAACTTCTGCAGATTCTAAAAAATAAGAACCTTTTGACTTAAATTTTTCAAAAACATCAATAGGTATAAGCCTTTTAGCTTGTATTTTCTTTGATAAAGGTACACGGTTATATGTACCTTTTTGACTGTAGAACTCTTTTTCTTTCATTTAATTTAGGACTATTTTTGAATTGTTCTCAATATTATGTGAAGAAAACCAACCTTTAGAAAGTTCTAAAGCATATTTAGCAGGTTCAGATGAACATACTGATTCAAGAGATCTTGGAGTTAAATCCTTTACTTCAATCAAAGTCATATCTTCCCTGAAGAAACCAAGGTCTAAAGGAATGTAAGTATTTTTCATCCACATACATCTTTTATCTTCATTCTTCCAAATGAATAACATTCCATCTGAATTTGATAAATCTTTTCTATACATGAGACCTTTTGATTTCTCTCTTTGAGAAATAGCTAATTCTACGCATAAATTTACTTTCTCAATAGAAATGAAACTGCATTCTTTATCAACACTTGTAAGAGTTTGAGAAGCAAATAAAAAAAGAAAAAGTAATTTAATCAATTAAAGATTTTAAATTTGAGATTGTATCTTTGTAATCTTTTGTATTAAAAATTGCAGAACCTGCAACGAAAGTATCAGCGCCAGCCATTGAAACCTCGGCAATATTTTCTTTCGAAATACCTCCATCAACTTCTAATCTAATTTCTTTATCTAGAGAATCTATCTTTTTTCTTAGCTTTTTAATTTTAGGAAGTGTTGAGTCTATGAACTTTTGTCCGCCAAAACCAGGGTTAACACTCATTAGAAGAACCAAATCTAATTCAGGCAATATTGAATTTATTGTGCTTAAAGGTGTAGCTGGATTAAGGACCATACCAGCTTTTAAATCATAATTTTTTATCGTTTGAACACATTTGTGAATATGTTCGGTAGCTTCTGGATGAAAACTTATTACTGATGCTCCTGCTTCAGCAAAATCATCAATCAATCTTTCTACTGGTTTAACCATTAAGTGCACATCAATTGGAGCTTTTATTCCATAATCAATTAAAGACTTACATACCATAGGGCCAATAGTAAGATTTGGCACGTAGTGATTATCCATTACATCAAAGTGAACCCAATCGGCACCAGCTGTTAAAACAGCTTCAACCTCTTTCCCGAGCTGAGAAAAATCTGCAGATAAAATTGAAGGGGCGATTACATTCTTTTGTTTTGCCATAAGCAGAAGTTTACTATTCGACTACCAAGGCGTCTAACAAGTTCAAATCTTTTTTTGAGTTTAAATTTACTAAACTGCCTGAATAAATCTCTCCAGAAACTTCATTTTGTTTTACATACTTTTCAAGTAAATCATTCCACAAATCATAATAGCCTTCTTTTAGGTTGTTCAGAATTTTTGGATTTATGACAGCTATGCCTGCATAGGTAAGATTATTTTTTGTTTTTGAATTTTTTACAATTCCCGCTTCTAGATGAGCATCTTTTGCATTTCTATCTTTTATAAAAATTAAGTGAGCTGCTTTTTTTAATTTAAAATCCAAAAATTTTTCAAAAGGGTAATCACTCCAAAGGTCTCCACTTAATAGTAAAAAAGGTTCTTTTTGAATAAATCTTCTAGCTGTTACTAAAGCTCCTCCAGTGCCTTTAATTTCTTCCTCATGAGAATATTTAATTGTTAAACCATATTTTTTTCCAGATCCAACTGATCTAATAATTTTATTTGATAAATAATGAGTGTTTATGACTATATTTTTAAAGCCTGCCTGTTTGATTTTTTTTAGATTCCAATAAATTAGAGGTTTTTTTTTAATTTTTATTAATGGCTTAGGCAACTTTTCTGTAAAAGGTCTGAGTCTTTTTCCAAAACCAGCTGCCAGAATAAATACTTTCATAGTGTTTTTAACCTTTGTTCCAAAATCGGTATTAAGTTTTTAAAGAAATCACTATATCTTTTTGTCTCGCCATATTCTAAAGAAGTAGTCATTAAGTATTTAAGAATCGTTTTGAAATCTTTCAATCTCTCTGACCTCTTTAATTCTATAAATACTTGAGATAATTTGCCTAATATCCTTGTCTGTCTCTGAAGACTAGCAATATCAACCATTTTTTTTACTTCTGCGGTTTTAAGTGAGGCGCTTTTAACGACTTGAGAATTTTCAACATAAAAATCAAGCCAGTTGACTATTTCTTCTTTAGTCCATTCTTTATAAAGATCTTTAAATATAGAGGCTAGATCTATTCCTAAAGGACCTATCAAAGCATCTTGAAAATCAATTACACCAATTTTTTTTTCTGACAATGACATTAGGTTTCTTGATTCAAAATCATAATGGTTTATGACTTTTGGATGTTCTTTAAGTTCAGAGATTAATATCGAATAAAATTCATCAATTTCTTCTTTGAAGTTTTCAAACTCAGGTACTTCCAAAAATTCTTCCAAAAAAAATTTTTTAAATAGGTGTAAATTATTTTCTGTAATTTTTTCAAAGTCAGAAAAAATACTTTCATCTAATTCTATTAGTTCAATGTGATGAATTTGTTCTATAGCTAATTTGATTAATTTATTTGAATTTTTCTTATTTAAATAAAATTGCAAAACGTCATCACCAAAATCTTCAACGATCAAATTTCCTAGCGTGTCATTTTTATGATAAATATTTGGCACATTGACATTTGCCTTTTTGAAAATTTTTGCTTTTGTGTAAAAAGACTCAATACTTTCATCTATTCCCTCAGGAACCACCATTAATATAGAACTTCTGTGTTTGAAAGGAATTCGAAAAAATGTCCTTTGACTAGATTCTATTCGAAGTTTTTGGCCATGAGACAGAATATCTTTATGTGATTCACCAATACTCTCGGAAATCCACTTAAGGGATTCAGCAGAAATATCACTTGGCTGAATCAAGATTTTTAGGAGTCTATCGCTGCTTGAGGAGGAGGAATGTCATCTGGCACAAAAAAGTCTGGTGCTAACTGAGCAAAAGGTACTTCGGCATATTTTGAAAAATCTTTTACTCCATTGTCGGCTAGCAAATTATCATCAATACAGAAGTTTCCAGTGAAATCTTTAGAATCTTTTGTAAGAATTACATAGGCTGCATCAGCCATAATTTCAGGAGTTCTAGAAACTTTTACAGTTTCATCTCCGCCAAGAATGTTTTTTACCGCTGCTGTTGCTATAGCTGTCCTAGGCCATAAAGCATTTACTGCAACGCCCTGTTCTTTAAATTCCTCGGCCATTCCCAATACACAAAGGCTCATCCCAAATTTAGCAATCGAATAAGCCACACTGTTTGCAAACCATTTAGGATTCATATCCAAAGGAGGAGACAAATTCAAAATATGAGGGTTTTCAGCTTTAAGCAAAAAAGGTAAGCATTTCTTCGAAGTTAAAAAAGTTCCCCTGGCATTTATTTGGTTCATCAAATCATATCTTTTCATATCGGTTTGGAGAGTATTAGTCAATTGAATAGCACTAGCGTTATTCACACATATATCAATGCCGCCAAAATGATCAGCTCCCTTATTTACTGCTTCTTCCAATTGATCTTCAAACCTTACATCGCATAAAACAGGAAAAGCTTTTCCTCCAGCTTCTTCAATTTCTTCAGCGGCTGTATAAATTGTTCCGGGAAGCTTCGGGTGCGGTTCAGCTGTTTTAGCAGCTAAAATCACGTTAGCTCCATCTTGAGCTGCTCTTTTAGCAATTGCTAGTCCAATTCCTCTTGAGGCTCCTGAAACGAATAAAGTTTTGTTTGTTAATTTGCTCATAAAAGTTCCTTTTCAAAAGAATTATTTTAAACAGAATTAAAATTCTGTATATCTCTAATATTAAATACTTTATAAAGGTAAAATAGTATTCTTGAATAAGATATTTAATTTTCTTTTTTTTACTGCTTTTTATTTTGGTAGCATATTTGCTTCTAATATTGAATTTGAGGCTGATAAAACTTCTTTTGATACTAAAAATGAACTTTTATTATTAGAAGGCAATGTATCCTTGAAATTTGAAAATCTTTTATTCAAAGCTGACCAAGTAAGTTTAGATAATAAAAATAAAGTTTTTTCAAGTGAAAAGATCAGTTTTTCTACCTTAGATAATTTTCTTTATGGGCAAACAAAGTTTGTAAGCATTTCTAAAGATGAAACGTTTATGACGGATGTAGAATTTTCAAGCTGCCCTTGTGAAGATAAAATTTGGTGGATTGAATCAAGAGAATTAAAGTTTCAAAATATCGATAACATCCTTTCAGCTAAAAAGAGTAAGCTTATAGTTCAAGGCAAAACTCTAGCTTATTTGAATAGTGCAAAATTCCCCATAAGCGCAAAAAGAAAAAGTGGCATTCTTCTTCCAGAAATCTCTATAAACGAGAGATCCGGCCTTGACGTAAAAATCCCAGTTTATCTTAATCTTAGAGAAAATCTTGATTTGACTTTAGAGCCTAGGCTGATGACTCAGAGAGGCTATGGGATAACTAACGAACTTAGATATTTGGGAAAAAACTACGAAGGATATTTTAATTCTTCTTTCTTAAAAGATGATGAATCATCATTCAAAGTTCTTGAATCAGATGATTTAAGGTGGTCAATTAATTTTTTCCATGAGCAGATGTTTGGAAAGTCAATTTTCTTGAATTTTGATATTTCTTCCACAGGGGATCCATTTTATTTTTCAGATTTAGGAAGTTTTCTTAGCGGCTTATCAAGAACTTACATCTTGCCTCAAAAAATTAGTTTAGATTTTTTTGGAAAAAATTTTAAAATCAAAACAGATTTTAATTCTTTCAAGCTAACTAATCCTTTAGCAAAAAATCAATTTCAAAGGCTGCCAGGAATAAAGCTGGACTACTTTGTAAACAAAGATAAATTGAATTTTCACCTTGATATGGATTTTGCCTTTTTTGGTAAAGGAGGCGCTTTTAGAAACGACGATAAACAAAATCTCAAAAGAATCTACCTAAAACCTAAAATTTCTCATGCTTTTACTAAAAATAATTATTTGTTACAAACTTCAATTTCTTTTAATTATGCTCACAAAAATTTTGATAGCCTAAATTCAAGTAAATTTCTATCAATTTTAAATTTAGATCAATCTTTGATGTTTTTTAAAAAAAATGAAAACGCAAAAATTTTCATCGAACCATTTTTAAATTTAGCTATATCTGACCAAAAAAAAATTATTAACCAACTGAATGTTGACTCTGGTTTAAGGCTCTCTTCTGTAAACGAAGTTCAGACATTTGGAGACATGTTCATGAGCTATCAAAAAGATATAAATGTTGGAGCTAAATTTTCTCTTTTTAATATCAATAAGAATCAATTAAATATTAAGCTTGCAAAGCTTTATACGATAGGAACAAAAAATTTATTTTATGAAAATTTAAAGATAGATTTCCCAGACCCATTTTCTTTGGAAATGGATTATAGAACTAATAAAAAATTACATTTCATCTCAAAAATATCTATTGATAATGAAGATAACTTTAGCTCTTTTAAACATGCCCTTAATTTTGATTCAAATGACTACAAACTTTCTCTAAGACACAATTTAATAAAAAATATTCAAATTTTTGATTTAGCAGAAAATTCACTCAATAGAAAAGAAATAAATTCATTGGAATTTACTGCTGCTTTAAATTTCTCCAAAAATTGGAGCGCTGGATTCAAAGTCATTCATGACATTGAGTATAAAAAAAATATAAACAATGTATTTTCATTTGATTATGAAAATGATGGACTGATTCTTGGAATTGCTTACATGAAATCTTTAGAACTCGATTGGATAAGTATCTTGGAAAACAAATCTTTTAAAGATTATCATAGAGATAGGATAAGATTATTTTTTGAATTGAAGGGACTCGGTTCAATAGGAAGGCCAAAAGAAAATTATTTAAAAAGAAGAGACTTATGAAAATATACTTTTTATTGTTAATTATTTTTTCAAAATTTATTTTTTCAAAAATTGATTTCCTAGATCAAATTGCAGTTATTGTTGATGAGGGAATAATAATGGAGTCTGAAGTTAATTTAGCTCTTGAAAATACTATAAAAAATTTTGAAGAAAATGAAAAAGCTCTTCCATCAGAAAAAATTTTATTTGAAAGCGTTTTAGAAAGGTTAATTATGGACGAAATCTTACTTCAAAAAGCTGAAAGATTTGGAATAAGAATAAGCGATCAAGAACTTAATGAATCATTAAGTAATTTTGCAAAGCAAGATGGTTTATCTCTTCAGGAATTCAAAATCGAAATTGAGAAAGACAATAAGTCTTTCAAATCCTTTAGAGAAGCAATAAAGCAAGAAATGATTTTGAGAAGAGTCCAATCTGGATTAGTAAGACCAAAAGTTCTGATTTCTGATAAGGAAATTGAAAACTATATTAATTCATCTGAAGGTCAAAAACTTATTTCAATTGAATATAAAATCAATCAAATCTTGTTAAAAGATGGGGAAGTTGAAAAAGTCGACTCTATATTGGAGCAAATTTCTCAAGGACTCTCTTTTGAAGAAGCTTCAAATAAATATTCTAGACTTTATGAAACTGAAAATAAGGGAAATTTAGGCTGGAGATTTAAATCGCAAGTGCCTACCCTGTTCATGAATCACATAAGCAAAATGAATAAAAATGATGTATTCGGTCCAATCAAAAGTGGCGCTGGTATTCACATTATCCAACTTGAAGATATAAGGGGAGAAACTATAAAAACAGAAGCCCAAAGCTTAGTTCAACACATACTTATAACAGAGTCGGAAATAAGGAGTGGAAAACAAGCAAAAGATCTGATTAATGAAATTTTTAACAGAATAAATAATGGCGAAGAAATTGACATCTTAGCCAGAGTTTATTCAGATGATCCTGGATCAAAACTTGATGGTGGAAAATTAGACTGGGCTCCAAAGGGAACTTACGATAAAAAATTTGAAGAAGTAATGGAAAATTCAGACATAAATGTATTAAGCAAACCATTTAAAAGTGCTTTTGGATGGCATGTTTTAAAAGTTTTGGATAAAAGAGAAAAAAATGTATCTGATGACCTTCTAAAAGATAAAGCTTATAGGATACTTTTCCAGAGAAAATACAGAGAACAGCTTCAAAATACTTTAGAAGAGATAAGAGCTGAAGCTTTTGTTGATATTAAAATTTCAGCATCATGAGCAAAATTTTCATATCTCCCGGAGATCCCTCCGGTGTTGGTCCTGAAATAACCCTCAAGGCTCTTTCAAAAAATAAAAATATTCAAAATAAATTCGTGTTAGGTGGTGACGAATCATTTTATCGAAATTTAATAACCAAATATAATCTTGACCTAAAATTAGTTGGGGTAAACTCAAAAGAAAATGGAATTTCATTCAAACATTTTCCTTTGCAAAATAAAGTTATTCCTGGTCAGCCAAATACTTCAAACGCAAGTTATATCATTGATGTTCTTTCTTATGGCGCTTTGGGCTGTCTAAAAAATGAATTCAATGGCCTTGTCACTGGACCAATAAACAAGGAACTAATCAATCAGTCTGGATTTGAATTTTCTGGTCATACAGAATTTTTATCAGAAATTTCTAATGTAAAAAAAGTTGTCATGCTTTTAATGAATAAAAAAATTAAGGTTGCCCTTCTTACGACTCATATTCCACTGCGCGATGTACCTGCTAAAGTATCAAATACAAACTTGAAAGAAACTGTCTCAATTCTTTCTGGAGAATTAAAAAAAACCTGGAAAATTGAAAATCCATCTATATGTCTTTTAGGGCTTAATCCTCATGCCGGTGAAGGAGGTTATATAGGTCATGAGGATGAAGAAGTTATAAAACCTTTTGTAAGTTCATCTAATGAAAATGTTTATGGCCCGATATCTGCTGATACAGCATTTATTGAAAAAAATATAAAAAAATATGATGTTTTTCTTGCAATGTATCATGATCAAGGTTTGCCCGTAATCAAATCTATGGGTTTTGGAAACACTCTAAACGTAACCTTGGGATTGCCTTTTATAAGAATTTCGGTAGATCATGGAACAGCTTATGAAATATCAGGAAAAAATAAAGCTGATTTTTCTAGTATGGAAGAAGCTTTAAAGACATCGGTTTCATTGCTTTAGAATGCAAGCAAAGAAAAGATTTGGTCAAAACTTCCTTACGGATAAAAAACTTTTAGAAGATTTAGTAAGTCTTATCAACGTGTCATCTGAGAATAAATTTTTAGAAATTGGTCCGGGCAAAGGTGATTTAACAGAAAACATAATAAACTTTTGCGATTCTTACTTTGGAGTAGAAGTAGATAAAGACTTATTGAGTTTTTTAAGAAATAAGTTTCCAGAAAACAAGGAAGTCTTTATTGATGGTGATATCTTAAAGCTTGATCCCTCAGAAATTTATTCTAAAGATAAGTTCAGAGTTGTTGGAAATGTCCCATACAATATATCAAGTCCTATCTTAGATTGGTGTGAAACGCATTATAAAAAAATTCAAGACATGCATTTTATGCTTCAAAAAGAGTTTGCTTTAAGATGTGCTGGTAACGAAAATACTTCATCTTATGGCAGGCTTAGCATTATTTGTAACTATTTATATGAAATTACAATCTTAAAAGAAGTTTCAAAAGAATTTTTTAATCCAATACCTAAAGTTGATAGCTTGTTTGTAAGATTTTCTCCAAAGAAAAAAAAAGTTGATCAAAAGGAATTAAAGAACTTGAAACTAGTTACGAGAGCCTTATTCAATAAGAAAAGAAAAAAAATTTCTAATTCTCTGGAAGACATCTTACAAAAAGAAAGCTTTGATAAACTAGATCTTGATTTAAATCTTCGTCCTGACGAACTTTCTTTAAGTGAATATATTCAAATATCTTCATTGGTTAAAGATAATGGCTAATTACGTAGTCGGAGATATTCAAGGTTGCTTCGAAGAGCTCAAGAGTGGTTTAGAGCTTATAAAGTTTGAAAGTTCAAAAGACTATTTATGGATTACAGGCGATCTAATTAATAGAGGTCCAGATTCTTTGAAAGTCTTAGAATACATTTTCAAAATTAAAAATTCAGTTCACATGGTCTTGGGAAATCACGACTTACATTATTTAAATTGTTTCTTTAACGATGGAAAACTAAGCGATGATGATACTTTTCAATCTCTAATGTTTCACAAAAAAAATTTAAAACTGGCTAGATTTCTTCTACGACAGCCTTTTGTATTCTCAAAAAAAGTTCTGACTAAAAAAAAAGCCATTCAAGTTGCTATGGTTCATGCAGGTATCCCAAGAGACATGTCGCTTAAAAAAGCTGAAACTTTGTCTAAGCTATACGGGTCGCAATTAATAAATAATCCAAAAAAAAGTTTAAAAAAAATTTTTGAAGATCAAAAAAATTTCGTAACTATTGATTCTTTTAGTGGTTTAGTAAATTTCTTTACAAGAGTTAGAGTTATAAATAAAAATGGATTACCCAACTATTCTTTTAAGGGCAGAAAAAAAAATATTCCTCCCAATTTCACCACTTGGTTTAAAAAAGAAAATAAAATAATGGATGACATTGATCTTTTGGTTTTTGGTCATTGGGCAGCTCTTCAAGGAAAGACAAGCATATCCAATATCATAGCTTTAGATACTGGATGTTGTTGGGGAAAAGAACTAACATTTTTAAGGTTGGAAGATCAAAAAAAATTTATAGTAAAAAGTAAGCAAGTATGAAAATTTTTTTAGTAGGTGGAGCAATAAGGGATGAGTTATTGGGGATTCCTTTCACTGAAAAAGACTGGGTTGTTGTAAATTCATCTCACAAAGAAATGATAAAGCAAGGCTTTAAACAAGTCGGAAAAAACTTTCCAGTTTATTTGCATCCCAAAACAAAAGAGGAATATGCTTTAGCCAGAAAAGAGATAAAAACTGGAAAAGGTCATAAAAATTTTTCTTTCGATACAAAAACTAACGTTTCGCTGAAAGAAGATTTAAAAAGAAGAGACATTACAATCAATGCCATTGCTAAAGATGAGTCCGGAAAATTATACGATCCTTTTGGAGGTATCAAAGACCTAAAACATAGGAGGATTAGAATAGTTTCTAAAGCTTTCTCTGAAGATCCTTTGAGGCTTTTTAGAGTTGCAAGATTTAAATCAAAACTAGCTGATTTTAATTTTTCAATTTCAAAAGATTCTTTGGAAGTTTTGAAGAATATGTCATCAAACAATGAAATAAATTTTCTCTCCGGAGAAAGAATTTGGGATGAAACGCAAAAGGCTCTTTGTTATAAAAATTCTAGTAAATATTTTGTAACTCTAAAAAAAGTAGGAGCTCTCAAATATTTTGATGGACTTGAAAAGACTTACTATAAAAATTTAAAGTTTCTTAAAAAGATGGATAAAGAAAGAAAAATGGTTCGTGAAAAATGGGCGATTATTAATCTAAATTCTAATCGTGCAGAGATTCTTGAAAGAAAGATTAGGGTACCAAATAAAATCTCAAATTATAGAAAAACTCTTAATGAATTATTTCAATTAATTAAAAAGAAAAATATTAATGAGAAAAAACTTTTAACTAGCCTTAACGGAATGAATTTTTTTAGAAATGAATCGAATTTGTTAAGTTCATTAGACTTACTTCAAGAGTTAGAAATTATTTCTTCTAAAAGAAATAAGAATTGGAAATCTCTCTTGAATAGACTTAAGAAAATCAAAGTAAAAACTGCGGGTCTTAAAGCTGAAGAAATTAAAGAAAAAATATTTCATGTAAGATTAAAAGCAATTCAGGATAAAAAAAATGACTTATAAAACTGCCTTAATAACTGGAGGAGCAATAAGAATTGGTAAAGATATATGTAAAAAATTGCATGAAAATGGTTACAACATCATTTGTCATTACAATAAATCAGAAAATGAAGCGAAAGATCTTAAATCTGAATTAAACGAATCAAGAGAAGGCAGTTGTGAGATTTTTAGCTTAGACCTTAATGACTTTGAGCAAGTAGAAGAATTCGTAAACAAGATTAGTAATAGTTTTAATTCTCTAGATATTTTAGTAAATAATGCCTCATCTTTTTTTAAAACAGATATAGAAAATCATAATGAGTCTGATTGGAATAACCTTATTAACTCAAATTTACGAGGTCCGTTTTTGTTATCAAGGCACTGTAAAAAAATGCTTTCAGCATCCAAAGGATTAATAATTAATATATCCGATGCAATGGTTAATAGAGGAATGAAAAATTACGTAATTTATTCTATGGCAAAAGCAGGGCTTGAAAATTTAACTAAAACTCTTGCGCGTGAGTTTGCTCCCGAAGTGAGAGTAAATGCCGTTGCCCCAGGCGCAATATTGCTGCCTTCAGACGGCTCATCAGAAGAACAAGAACTACTAAATGAAATACCTCTGAACAGAATTGGAACAGAACGAGATATCTCAGAGGCAGTAGTTGGGTTGACTAAATTTTCTTACGTTACCGGTCAGATCTTAAAAATTGATGGCGGCAGATCTTTAAATTGATGTATATTTAGTTTCTTTTTGAGAAAAGCATGAATAGTAAGTTTAAAGGGGAATATTCAGGTACAAAAAATGTATCCGAAAGACATGAAATTGATCAAAATAAACTTCAAGAATATCTCAATGATAAATTAGAAAACTTTGGAAAAATAAATTCAATTGAAGAGTTCGTCGGTGGTCAATCCAACCCTACTTACCTTTTAAAAACTCAAAGAGAATCCTACGTATTAAGAAGAAAACCTCCAGGAAAACTTCTAAAATCTGCGCATGCAGTTGATAGAGAATACAAAGTAATTGCAGCTTTGAATAAAACTGATGTTCCGGTTCCAAAAGCCTATCTGCATTGTGAAGATGAATCAGTTATTGGAACAGAATTCTTCCTGATGAGTTTTGTAGATGGTGAAGTAATGTGGGAGCCCCATATTCCTCAAGCATCTAATGAAGAAAGACAAAAGATTTATCGTTCTATGAACAAAACAATTGCAATGTTACATAGTGTTGATCATGAAAGTATTGGGCTAGAAACTTTTGGAAAACCTGGTAATTATGTTGGAAGACAAGTTGCTAGATGGTCTAAACAATATGTTGCATCAGAGACGAGAGAAATAAAATCTATGAATAATCTTATGGAGTGGTTACCAAAAAACCTCCCTGCTGAAAAAGCGACAAAACTTGTTCACGGTGACTTTAGTTTGAGCAACGTCATGATTGACTTAAAAACCTTTAAGATTTGTGCGATATTGGATTGGGAACTCTCCACTCTTGGAGATCCCGCTGCAGATTTTAGTTATCATTGTATTCAATATAAGCTGAATCCGGTTTTATCAGACAAAAAACAATGTAAAGATTTAGGTATTCCTACTGAAATGGAATATTTGGAAATGTATGAAGAAAAAACTGGTTATCGAATAAAACCAGAGTGGAATTTGTACATGGGTTTTAACTTATTTAAGTTAGCAGCTATCAGCCAGGGAATAATGGGGAGAGTCAGAGACGGAACAGCAGCAGGAAAAAATGCCGACTCTTTCGGCGAAAATGCCATTATGATGGCTGATGCAGCATGGAAATTAATTAACGAGTGAGGTAAAAATGTCAAAAATAAAAATGCCAGTCGAAAAAAGTCATATCATGATGTTTGCAAGGTCAATCGGAGATGCAAATCCTAAATACTACGAAGAAAAGGATGAAAACGTTATTGCTCCTCCTACTTTTATTCAATCTAGTGCTCAATTTGATCCTGACTATTTTTTAAGACCGAAAATAGGTGGTGACAATTGGTTTGGGTCTGGGAAAGAAGCTTCGGGAATGAAATCATCAGGTTCTGGCTCTGGAGGTGGTGGAGCTGCAATGGGCCTACATGCTGAACAACATTATGAATATCACCAACCTTTGAAGGTGGGCGATGTTATTAGCGCTGAAGTTAAACCAGGAAAATCTTGGGAAAAAGAAAGTAAAAGAGCTGGGAAATTAAAATTTAGTGAAAGTGTAACTGAATACAGAAATCAAGATGGTGAGCTAATTATCACTGCAACTTCTGTTGGTGTGGTTACAGAAAAACCTGTAGAAAATTAGGAGAAGGATATGTTGAAGAAAAATGAAATTAAAATCGGAGATACTTATTCTGAAAAAATCGTAGAAGATTTGAAAAGAACACAAATTGTACAATATGCTGGAGCATCTGGAGACTACAACCCTCTTCATTCTGATGATAAGTTCACCAAAGAAATTGCTGGTTATCCAGGTGTTTTTGCTCATGGAATGTTATCAATGGGAATGACGGGTAAGATGCTTACAAACTTTGTTGGTGACGGCACACTTAAAAAATATGGCGTTCGTTTTACCAATCAAGTTTGGCCTGGTGATTCTCTAGAAAGCACCGCAACAATCGTAGATATCAAAGAAGAGGATGGCGAAATCCTTGCTGAGATTGCTATCGAAACAAAAAATCAAGACGGTGCTACCGTCATTACTGGCTCGGCTGTTGCAAAAGTAAGCTAATAAATAAGTTTAATGAATAATCCTTCTATTCCTGAAGTTGGTGGTCGTAGTGCAAAATTTGCACTAATTTTACTTGTCATTGTTTATGTCTTTAATTTCATAGATAGACAAATCTTAACCATTCTTGCTGAAGATTTAAAAGCAGACTTAAATATTTCTGACAGTGACATTGGATTCTTATATGGAACTGCTTTTGCAGTATTTTACTCAGTGGTTGGAATCCCAATGGGTAAACTGGCCGATACTTGGAATAGAAAAAATTTAATCAGCTTAGGTTTAGCTTTTTGGAGTTTGATGACATTTTTATCAGGAACTGCAAAGTCTTTTTTATCATTATCAATTTACAGATTTGGTGTTGGTATTGGAGAATCAAGTGCCTCCCCAGCTTCTTACTCTCTTTTATCAGACTATTTCTCTCCAAAAGTAAGAGCAACAGTATTATCGATATATGCAAGCGGTCTCTACATAGGCTCGGGAATAGGTATATTTATCGGAGGACTAATAGTAGATAATTGGAATGAAGCTTTTCCAATAATTTCAGAGGCTCCTTTTGGTTTAAAAGGATGGCAAGTAGCTTTCATGGCGGTTGGTCTTCCAGGAATTTTACTGGCTCTCGTAACATGGCAGATAAAGGAACCACCTAGAGGTTTAAGCGAAGGCTTAACAGAAACCAAAAAAGAGGAGAATCCTCTTAAGGCAGCTTTTGGAGAACTAGTAGGATTAACTCCTATTGGACTGCTTCAAGCAGAAAATCCACAAAAAGAGTTAATAAGAAATTTTGCTTTGCTAATTTTTGTTTTATCTGGTGCCTATTGGTTGACTCAAACAACTGGAGATTATTTGCAGTGGATTGCCTTTGGAATAGGTTTTTATATTGTATGTAATTGGATTCAAGGATTAAGAATTAGAGATAAAGTTGCTTTTGAGTTGATGTTTAGAAGTAAAGCATTATTACTTGGTCTATTAGCTTTTCCTTTTATCACTTTTGTAACCTATGCATTGGGTGCTTTTGGTCCCGCTTTTTACATAAGAAATTTTGGCATGACAGCCTCAGAGGTTGGAGTTATCTATGGCTTGATAACTGCTTTTGGCTCCATGGTAGGAGTAATCGGAGGAGGTTTTGTTGGAGATAAACTAAGAGAAAAATACATTAATGGAAAGCTGTACTTGATAATGGCTTCTGCCTTAGGTACGGCAATTACAGGTCTAGGATTTTTGTATTCTCCTGAGGCTAATGTCTCTTTTGCATGGAAATTTTTCTATCATGTTTCTTCAACTGCCTGGTTAGGTTGTGCAGCATCAACAGTAACTGAGCTTGTTTTACCAAGATTAAGAGCAGTGGCAAGTGCATTTTTTATTTTAATGCTTAGTATGGGTGGATTAGCTCTAGGACCATATCTGACAGGTATGATGAGTGATATTTATACAGTGCAATTTCTTGCTGAAGGAATGAACAAATCAATGGCAGAAGCAATTGGGTTAAAACAAGCCCTTGCTCAGTCTTTAGTGGTTTTATTAGTACCAATGGTTTTATTAGGTTTTGCTTGTAGATTTTTGAAAAAAGACGAAGAGAATCTTTTTGTTAAAGCGAGAAATCTAGGCGAAGCTATTTAACTTCTTTTTCCAAATTTCTGAGATTTTTTCTTGATGCTTCGGATGTGTCAAATCAGGGGCAATTTCTGCTAAAGGCTCTAGGACAAATCTGTATAGATCAATGTCTTTATGGGGAATATCTTTGCCTAAAGCTTTGCCTACGTATGTTCCATAAAGCAATAAATCAATATCTATTTCTCTATCGGAAAACTTTTCTGACCTGTTTTTTCTACCGATTTTTTTTTCGATGTCTTTCAATACAGCAACGACCTTTTCTGCAGAATCTTCAGTTATAAGACAAACTACTTGATTAAGAAAATCTTCACCTTCAAAGCCTTCTGATTTTGTTTTATAAGTTTTTGATTCTTTTTCTAATTGGTACTCCTGACTTAAAAGTTCTTTTGCTTTATTTAAATTTTTTTCTGGCTTAATGTTACTGCCAAGACTTAAATATATTTTTGGCATTATCTTGAGCGAAAAATTGTAAGCCCTACTTCTTTTGATCCACGAAGAGCGCCTGGCTTGGATACAGATAGAGAAAGATTTAATACCCTTTCATCTTGCATGATAATTTTTGAAACTTTTTCAGCAAGAGCTTCAATAAGCTGAAAAGATGATTTTTCTACAAATTTTATTATTTTCTTTGATGTAGTTTTATAGTCAAAAGTATCTTCTATATTGTCTGACTTAAAAGCTTTTTTGATATCAACTTCTACTTCGTAAGATATTTTTATGAGTTGCTTAACCTCTCTTTCCCAGTCAAAGATTCCTATTATGGCTTCAATTTCTAAATCATTTACAAAAATCTTATTGGACATTTTCTAAACTCCATCTTGGTACAACATCAATACTAAAATCTTTGGTCTGCTCTTTAATTTTTTGGAAACCTGCAAAGGCAATCATCAGCCCATTATCGGTACAGTGTTTTTGATCTGGATAATAAAGATTTATTGTTCCTTTATGCTTTTCTAATTCTTCTCTGAGGTATTTGTTAGCAGCAACTCCACCCGATAAAACAAGTGACTGACTACGTTCAATTAGGCATGCTTTTAGGGATTTTTTAACCAGACAATCTATTGCAGCATTTTGAAACTCAAAAGCAATATCGTTAACCGTATCTTCTGAAAGGTCTTCTTTTTCAGATAAATCCTTCACCTTATAAAGTACAGAAGTTTTTAAGCCGCTGAAACTAAAATTTAAGTCCTTAGAATCAATCATGGGTCGTGGAAAAGAAAAATGATGTTTTCCTTTAGATAGCAAAGCTCTTTTTTCAATTTCTGGACCGCCTGGGTAACCCAATTTCAATAATTTTGCTGTTTTATCAAAAGCCTCCCCCACAGCATCATCTTTTGTTTGTCCAATGACTTTATATGCATTGGGTGAAGAAACTTTAACTATCAAAGTATGTCCTCCTGAGACTAACAAGCTAATAAAAGGATAAGTTAAATCGTCTGCATCGTATTTTGCCATTATCAAATGCGCTTCCATATGATGTATTGGTATCACAGGAATATCTAGGGCATAAGATAAAGAGTTTGCAAAGCCTGCTCCAACCATTAAAGGACCTCTTAAACCGGGACCATTGGTAAAGGCAATTGCTTCAATCTCATCCATTGAGATGCTTGAATCTTTCATTTTATTTTTTAATAGAGGCAAGAGCCGATTAATGTGATCTCTGGCTGCTAACTCAGGAACTACACCTCCATACAAATCATGCTCTTCTGCCTGACTGTATAAAGCTTCGAATACAATTTGATTGGCTTTGCCGTCATATAAAGCAATTCCAGTTTCATCGCACGAAGTCTCTATTCCCAATATTTTCATTTAAATTAAAAGTTATTTTGCAAAATATCTTAACTCTCTATAGAATTGCCTGCCTAATATAAATATGCCTATTATAAAGCTAAAAGATAACGAATCTTTCGATTCTGGACTCAGAAGATTTAAAAGGTCTTGTGATAAAGCTGGAATCATTTCTGAAATAAGAAAAAGAGAATTCTACGAAAAGCCTACCTCTGTTAGGAAAAGAAAAGCTGCAGCAGCAGTAAAAAGACAAGCGAAAAGAAGAAAGTTCGGCAAAATGCCGCCTTTGAGAGCAAGAGTCTAAATGTCCAAAGATCTTAAAAGCTTGATTAAAACTCAAGTCACAATTTCTATGAAAGATGGTGACAAGTTTAGAACTACTGTTTTGAGAATGATTCTTGCAGAAATTCAAAAAATTGAAATTGAAGAAAAGTCAGATCTAGATGAACTTCAAATTACCTCAATTCTTGAAAAGATGATTAAACAAAGAAATGATGCAATTTCACAGTTCGAACAAGCGAAAAGGCAAGAATTGGCTGATAAAGAAAAACAAGAAATAGAAATCATTAGGGAATTTTTACCTGAACAAATG
>Ga0066856_10000230_pt1 | contig 20329 bp, 5 predicted proteins | sample ETNtaG_5_FD_65605 | JGI IMG/M metagenome (GOLD analysis project Ga0066856, IMG submission 65605) | Marine microbial and viral communities from oxygen minimum zone, Eastern Pacific Ocean - ETNP201406SV205 | ecosystem: Environmental > Aquatic > Marine > Oceanic | place: Pacific Ocean: Eastern...
ATTCCGACGACACATGTTGACCCCTAATTACACTCTCCGTTACCGACTGCGTTGACTTCGATTCCGTCCCGTAGCTATTGAATTTCGGTACCTCTACCGAAAAGAGGGCATCCTCCTCGCTATCTGTTATGGATTCTAATCCCGATTTGCCGTTTTGTAACCGGATAATCACCATCAATGAGGAACCCCACAACAACAAGAACGCGCACGCCGCGATGAGCCACCCACCCCAAACTACGCTCATAGACTCCAGTGCATCGTCTACGGAGTCCTCTAACTTTTCCAAAGCGTCCGAAACCATCTTGCACGTAGCTAATGCCATGATGTCCGACTCTTGATCCTTCAACGCGAGTATCACTTCCGAGTTCTTCACCATGGCATCGAACAAGTTGGCCGGGATTTGAGCTGGTTCTTCTTTGCCACACTGCTCAACCAACGCAACTTGCGTGGAATCGTATTTACATCGAGAGTACATGGTGCCAACTTCGTCAATCTTCACCTTATGGTTTCTTCCTGCAGTTTCGTTGAAATAACCTCTTTGCGTCTTGATGTATGTCTTCGTGTTGGACGGGATCAACGCTCGGCGATAAGCATCGCAGAATGCGGTATAATAATCATCCCCGGGTCGGTCAAACGCGCAATACTTGGAAGCTGCTTCTGCGTCACCGTCGTATTCTTGATCGATGAGCGGTAACGTTTTCCTCGGATCGTACATTTGAATGAAATCGTTGTAGAGAAAAACGCCGGCGGCTATGGACATGCGCGCGGTATTCATAAGTTTGACTACGTCTTTACCATCCAAGCACGGCAACGCATTTTCTAAATCCGAATCAAACGTGTAACCAAACTTTTGCGAGGCGGAATAGTCCGCCGAAGCGTACTGAAAGTCCGCCAAGAGCGTCGTCGTACTGGTGAGTATACCCCAGAACAACCACGAACAGACGAGCGAAAGAGTGAGAAAACCAGTCAAGTATGTAAACCATCGCCATTTACCGACAAGAGAGGTAAGCACGAGGACAATACCACTCAAGCCCATCACCGCTGCTAAAACCAAAGCAACATCCGCGGCATCTAATCCAACTTCCATGTATTTTTCCGTCTTTTCGTCGATTTTGGAAATGTTTGCGATAGCATCTGCTAAAGCCAAAGCCTCGGATTCCGCTTCATATGTAAACATTTTCGCGTCGTCAAAAGCTTGGATAGTTCTCACACTTCGCGCGTTCATCTCCGCTGTTGAGTTGGAAATACTGTCCGCGATGACTTGAATGTCTTGTTGCAACGACATGCCTTTGCTCCAAACGAGGAAACATCCAAGACAGGCAATTAAGGCGAACAAAATCAACTGCGCGCGCGCAAAGAACAAACCAGTTCCAGAGAATGGCCTCCAGTTGCACGCATTTCGGCCAAAGCATGACTCAAACCAGTGTCGTCGGTACCAGAAGACAAACGAGAAGAACAAAACGAAAATAGCAACGGCAATGCCTGGAAGCGATTGCCCGACTAACATCATCGTATAGTCGTCATTGACGCCAAACTCCAAATCGTCAAAGCCTTGCAAAGTGCGAGGATCGTATCGCGGGATACCAAAGAAACCATTGGATTCTTCTAAGTGGCTTACAATGGGCACGCACGAGGACAAGTCACTCGTGTCATCGCAGCTGTAATGCTTGACGAACGCTTTCGTGCCGTTGTTGATGATATCCTTCGTGTTCGCTTTCTTCGAAATGATGTCGAACCAACCGCGAATATCTTGATTGAAATTCGGCGCGTCACAAAATATGCGTTCCATGGTCGTTACCGCACCAACTTTCCACATGGAGATGTCTTGATTGAATACTCTGCTATTTTCAAACTGGTGCGCCATCACTTTGTTGTTAGAGATGTCCCATTTGTTCAAAGGCGAGTTGAAACTCGTGGCGTTGTAAAACATGTATTCGGTGGAAAGGACGCTGCGCATGTCCCATGAGTTGATATCCTGGTTGAACATAAACGTATCTCTGAACATGTAGTTCATGTACTTGACATTCCTTGTGTCCAAAAAGTTCAAAGGTTGATCGAATTCCCAAGCGCCGTCAAACATTCTGTCCATATCCTTCACGTTCGTGGTGATCCAATATGTCAACGGCGAATTGAAGCGCTTCGCCCCTTTAAACATGCCTTGCATGGAAGTCACCGCGGTGGTGTTCCAGTTGGACAAGTCGCCGTTGAACTGTTCGCGGTTGACGAAAGCGTTACGCATGTCGGTGATTTTAGAAACGTCCCATTGATCGATGGTTCCTTCTCCCGTACGCTGGGAAAATTTGAAACACTTGCCGTTCACCGGCGCCTCTTGCAAACATACTTGGATCTTTTGGTAAAATTCGGGGACCGTTTTGATCGTCTTCACGTTTTTCTTCACGCCTTTGTACACTGGAAACGGTCTTGGTCCGGCTAATTCGCTCTCCTCGCCATCTGTAGGCGCGGTGAAGCCGCTCGAGAACTCCTCGAGCAGCATGCCATTTTCGTCCGTGTTCAAGTTCCCTCGACGCATTTTATCTGTGAAGTTGGAGTAATCGTGAAACTTCGTCCACTTTGGCACGTATTTCTGTTTCTCGTATTGCGCGACGGTTGGTTTAAAGCTCTTCGCTTCTTGCTGCATCTCCTTGAAAAGCTTCTCCTCTTCGTACGTCATCCCGGTTTTCGGGTTGATCTTCGTCGATTTCGGATCAGCTTTCGCCACGCCTCCCTTCGCGTCTATCAAATTCACGTCGTTCGGCCTCGGTCGTCCATCTTGCACCCATTTCTTATACTCATTCGTCCCTGGCGTCGGCTCAATCCACGTCGCGTCCATCGTCGTCGATTTGCCTTTGGTCGCGATGACGTCATACGCCTCCGGGTTCTTCATCTTCTCGTTGATCATCTCTTGGTACGCTTTCAGCTGATCGTCCCAATCCGCTGTTCCACTTGTTGCTATTTTATGCATGTATTGCAACCTCTGCGCTTCAAACTGCTTATATAATTCGTCGTCTTTTAAATCGCCGGATTTCTCTGTCATCTCTTTGTTCATCTTCTTGGAAACCTCCGCGATGGCCACGTTCTGCGCATCTTTCGGATCAATCCCGACCGACTTCAACAGCTTAATCTCCTCTTTGCTCATCTTTTGACTCCGAATCTTCGCTTTCGCTTTCTCAATCTTCATTCGCATTCGCTTCTCTTCCTTTGCTTTCTCCATCTCGAGTTCCTTCTTCTGGTCCTCTTGCAAGTGGTACTTCCCCGGGTGCATCGTCCTGTCCTTCAATTGCTCCGTCGTCAGTTCCCGGTCCGGGTGCATCGCTTGGTAATGCATCACTAACTGCTCCGTTTCCGGATAGTCATCGACCTGTCGATTATTTTCAAAACGAGACGGAGAGAAAAAGTAGGGTAAGAAAGGGAGAAAGATGTCCTCGTCGGCGCCCGCGCGGTCCGAAGAGACGTCGATCCACCATCGCTGTTTTCATACCGCGCATTCTTCGAATCAGAGAAGGCCGCGGTTTCCTGTCGGGAAGAGCGCGCAGAAAAGAAAACGAGAAACAAAAACGATATCAAACGCACGTTATGCGCCGGATGGTCCTGCAAAACGTCCATCTTGTGTTCGATCGCCGCGAGGTAGGCATCCATGTCCTCGATGTGTCCGATGTTGCTCGCGGCGTCGCGAACTTCATCCGTGTTCAACGCCGGGTCTAAGAGATGCCGATGCGTCGCGTCGTCCTCCCCAGAAGACGATGACGACGATGACGACGACGCTTTCGTACCGCGCTTCAGCGCGCGCGCCGACGAGAGAAGACCCAGGAGGAGCGCACACGCGAAGAGCAACGACGTCGACACCGCTCTGAGCGACCGACGACGACGCATCTTCTCGTCCTCGGTAAAAGCGTCAAAGTTCTCACTTAAAGAGGAGAAGCGCCGCGGGGAGGAAACTTTTGATACCCTTTTTTTAGGGTTTAGGGTTTTATATGTCCTTTTTTTTTGTTTTGTCCGTGGGGGGGGATAAAAAAAGAGAAGTCTACTTTGAGAGTCTTTATATTATTTCAAGGCAGTGTTGTTCCCTCCGGCGCACGCGGCTTCTAACATGTCCATCGCCTCTCGACCTAAACTCGGTCGAAACTCTCTTTTCTTCACGCGCACTTCCTCTAAAAATACGTCTATGCTCGCCGAGAAGCCTTTTTTGGTTTTAGAGGCGTGTACACAAGATAAAACGCGGACGGCGAAAGCTCGACTATACGGCGGCTGGGCGAATTCGAGAAGCTCGGAGAGGAAGCGCTTGACGTGCGACTGGTCGATGTGATTGGACGTCCAGACTTCGATGCATTCATCGAGCGCGTCGGTGATGAATTCTTCGTAGAAGTCAGAAGAGCTTATTTTCTCGTCCCCGAGTAAAGATAAGATGACGTCGATGGCGGCTTTAGGGACGTCGTCGCCGCAACCGCGACCGGCGACTTCGATTGCCTTCGAAATGCACTCTAAAGCGCGTGAAAGTAACGTCGGCTGCGATTGAACACAAGTTTCGAGCAACGCGAAGGCGACTTTGTGCGACTTCTCTGGGTCACGTCGAATGGCGGATTCGATCCAGGTGATGACTGCAGCTGCGACCGGGAGAGACGATGAAAGAGTTTTGAGTTCAGCGCACTTTTCGAGAAACTCAGCCGGCGATAGCTTTTTGTTTGCCATTCCAATATTTTTGTCGTCGCTGACCAATGTATTATCGAATGTTTTCGAGGCTTGGTCGCATATTTTTAAAGCCGAGAGCAAATCGCTACGCGATGCGTTGACAGCTCCTTTGTCGTGGCAATCGCTCGCAGTCGCGAGCGCTAAAATCTCGAGACATAATGCTTTGGGAGAATTTACCGATTCGCCCGATGTCAACGCACTCACGAGTTGATGGATGTGTGAGTCGTATTGAAATGCTTCTTCGAAAAATGCTCGTAAAGCATCTGGACGACGTAACGGTGCCGCCGATGGTTTCTGCTGTTGCTTGTTCTCTTTGTCATTTTCTTCCGTCTTATATTTTCCTAAAATCTTCTTCAAGTCCCATGCGGCAAGCGCGCGTTTACCTTGCCCGGGACCACCCGCCGAAGCTGCCGTGCTGGCGGCTAAGACTAATGAACCACCTAAACCGCTACTGAAAGCGCCACTAGCAATACTACTCCCAGAACCACTCCGCAATCGTTTGCGACTTACGAATGAGGAGGAGCCTAACGCGAGACCACCGATTGGTTTCCCAGCGGCTTGTAACAAATCCGAAACTGCCGACGCGACGTCTGCATCCACACTCGTCACGCTTAACGCGGTTGCAATTCTTCTCACAGCAGTCGCGCCGTGCTTTTCCCCCGCAGTTATTTCTAAATCTTGGGAAAATCGTTTCGCGACGTCTTGGATGACTGAATTAAATGACGACGGTGATGAAGATTTGGACGAAAATTCCTCGCCGTTAATAATATCCAATAGCAAAATCTGTGCAAACATGTACGCACCTACTGTTCTCGTGCACATCTCCGTAATCGCGTTCGTATCGGTTCTAATCTTTTCCTCTAACTCTACCGGAACGACACTACTTTTCGTAGTATTCTTCGACGTCGCCAAAACGGTTTCGCACAAACTCGTAAAATGGTCAGCCATCAATTCGTGAAACACCCCAAAATAGGCGCTCGCCGCCGATCCCAGCGCCCTCACCTCTCTCCTCAAGCCCGCTCTCCACGCGTGTTGTATCGCTAAATCGATCAATAAACAATTCTGGTGCCTATCAGCCAATTTAAACAACAACGCTCTTCCTCTTTCCGATCGGAAAATCTTGTCCAACCAAGCCGGCGGTTTCCCTTTAAACTTGTCAAACACGGCGTCTGCTTTCGACGCGTCGAACGTTCGCTCAATCAACCGTTCGAGCAAACCAATTTCGTCCATTGTGGTCGTCACGTCGACTGCTTCGTTATTCATCCCTACGTTCCCAGCGCGTGTCCCGCGTAATCCTGCACCAGTCCTCATCCCATCTCTCATCATACCTTTCCCATCTGCGCTCAACAACAACCCAGTATTCACTCCTCCCGTCGGCGTCTGGTCATTCGTTCCTTTCGCTCTAATGTCGTGCCCCATACCTTCTCGCTTCTCTTTCATTAATAAATCGTGTTCCAACCTTTTAGTTTTCTCGTCCTCCTTCTCTCCATCTCCTCCAAATTTTGCGAAACTCACTTTCGCCGGACTTGTGGTCGCGTTTACCGTCGGTGGTCGCGTAATCTTCAGCCAATCGCACACCAACGAGGTCATCTGCGCGTACCCTCTGTAATTGGAACTGAGCATTTCGATGGCATCTTTCGGTTCGCCTCCGGAGGATGGATGAATGTATTCTCGCAAAGTCTCGATGACGTTGGAATCCATGACGAAATCTTTCGCAGAGAGAACGTTTTCGAGCTTTTGCCGTTTCGTCGCTCGCTCATCGACGTCGACGTCGTCGACGTCGTCGTCGTTCTCTGGCGCAGAAGCGCTGGTCATCTTCTCGTTTTGCCCTCGCGCGTGATGTATCTCTTTTTCACCAGTTGAGAGAATTTGAAGTGACGCATTGCTGCTTCCTTTTTTTTTCGTAAGAAAATGAAAGGGAGAAAAGAGTAAACAACTTGGGAAAACTCAATGTGCTTTACAATGGGCGCGCGACGTCGAAAACTGAACCGCGAACTCCTCGGGATCGACAGAGAGGAAGAGAAGGACGAGGAGTCTTTCGGATTTAAGGGTACTGTTGTTGTTGTTGTTGTTGTCGTCGTCGTTGTTGTGTTGCCGACGCTGCTCTCGTCTCTTCGTCATAAAATTCTATGTTTTTGTGTCTGGTCTTAACCGCTTTTCTCTCTTTTTCCTGTGCGTATATTTGCACACATAACAGACGCTGGACGATCATCGAGCAGACGACAGAAGTACATCGAAGCGCGCAAAGCAAACAGCGAGACGTTTGTGACAATTTGCGTTATCGCGGTGCTGATTTTTGGACTCGTTTTGTGGGCGCATAAACACCATCTTTAATAGAAGAAAAAATGGCTTCTGATTCTACCCCAACAAAGAGAAGCGCTATAGCGAAGCGCATCGAAGAGTTCGCTTCGGAACCATCCACAGCGAACGCTTTGGCGAAACTGATTTATTACAGCGCGGCGATGGTTGTGACGCCGTTAGTGACGTATAACGTGTCTATGAAAAGGTTTGTACCGTATTTGTTCGAAAAGTATGGCACCGAGTTTCTCGAGAACCCGACGACGTGTAGCGGGTTGTTGGCTATTTTAAGTGTACAAGTCGTGCTTGCGATGTATGTGATTTCGGCGTTGAGAGAGAGTAGTGGTGGTAGCAGTAGTTCGTCTCAGGCGAAGAAGAGAGAATAGTACCGTGTCTGTAGTGTGTATACGTGTTCACAAAAAAGTTAGAGAGGGCGTTCGTGCGTTACTTTAATTACATTACAACATTCATATACGTTCACCAGTACATCTCATTCCGTCGTATCCGTGGTCAACTCCTGCGCTCGGTTCCTTGTCGCCATGACGTCCGAGAAGCACGAGTTCCAAATTAATGTGGTTTGCAACCACGCCACTGGAAGCAAACTTAAGAAGAACAAGAATCCGAAAATGCATCCACCCAAGAACTTGTCCATCTCTTTATACCAAAAGTCGCCGTAGTCTCTGCACACTTGTAGTGCGTTGCGGTACCCGTACGCTACACGAGGTTTCCATCCAGACTGTTGGATCGGGTTACCTTCCGCATCAAGGCCTGTTTTCAACATGAACTCTAACGAGTTTTCAATTTGGTAGTTACCGATCAAAATGAAGGACTCGATGATGACCGAGTTGATGCATACCGCCGCGATGGTGGCGTAAAAGAGTTGGCGGAATACCCATAAGTTTGGAACGTGTTCGTACACCATCGCGCCGTACAAACCGATCCATAAGATGGCGAACGCGAAGCGAACGCCACCACGAATAACGGATATTTTCCATAGTTCATCCGGTTGCATTTTTCGGTGTTCTCGGTCCAACAATCGCGTGGAGAACAAGAATTTTTGGAACATCATCAAGACACCGACGATGGCGGACGCCATGAAGATGGTGATGCAGTTCATGGAAAACTGTTCATCTTGCGTGACACCTTCGATGAGTTCGGTGCCATGGTAGGCACCGATGAGGACAAAGATCAAGACAAAACGACCAAGTGCAGAGAAGCACACAACACCTAATTTGTACCAGACGGAAAGCATCTCGCGGTAGTTTTCCAACATGCTCTCGTGCCATTTGCTCCACGAACCGCGTGATACTTTTGGTTGATCAAACGTGCCGTCTAACCACTTTCTCCAATCTAACCATGAACGCTGCATCCAGTAGAGATTTACACTTTGCGGAGAGAACCACCATGGAGAGATGATGAGACATATGGCAAATGGCCACACCGACCAAGCGTATAAGAATGAACTCTTCACCGACGTGTTTGCATGGAACAAGAGGAGGTAAAAGAGCACCTCAAAACCAAGGTATAAGTGCGATTTGGCGTACAAACCGTACAGGACAACCATGGAGGCGTTCTGTAAGACGTAACCCCGCTCGGTAGCGATATACATAGCCTGACCAAAGACTAATGATCGCATGTAGTTGTACCCTTTCGTGGTCATTGTGAAAACGTTGAAGGCCCACGATCCGGCGAGCTGTGTTTCTAGAGTGTACTCCATGCCAGCACGAAAGCCTCGATCCATCACCATTTTCAACAGTAACGGAAGAAGCGTGAGCAATCCAATCTGTAATGCGTAGATTGAGTTGTAGTAGCCACCCTCTTCTTTCGAAAGAGATAGGGTGGTTTGAGTCTCTGTCATTTTAAAGTAACGGTAGACACGGTACAATTCCAAATCCGCGATGGCTAAACTCGCATGCGTCAAGGCAAAGAAGTAAACAGCCCAGGCAGTTTGCATGACCGAGACGTAGAAACCAGGACCGGAGAAGTACAAGGAGAAGAGTCGGAAGAAATCTAAACCGCGATGAAGCCTGAACAAATCTCTTGACATGGAAATTGTACCGGCGGAACCAGAAATCTTTTGTTCGAAACCATTAACCGAGGTGAAACCCATATCTCGTCCTTTACCGCACTCGATGAATTCCTCAAACAAAACCTTACCGCCCCGAGCGACGGCATTAACGCCACCGAAGAAATCCTCTGCAACATGGATCATCTTCGAAGCTTTGGAGACGCCACCGTTGGTGCACGCGAACGCTTTATCCCAAACATCAGGGTGACCATAGTGAAAGCGAACCATCAACGGCCATGTCATGAAACGCTGAAAGGTTTGGAAAATAAACTCGGAAATCGCGGCAAATTGTGCTACAGCACCATGCGTTTCCGAGAAGATAACCTCGGGAAACCCAACCAGCACGACGTCGTCGCGAAACACGTCCATTAAGTTACGAATCTTGAAGGATTCGCCCATGTAGTTATCTTGGTTCATATCTAATGTTTGCAAATAGGAACCGCGCGTGAAGATAATCGCATGGTTCTGGTTCTCCGGTTTACCTTCACCGATAATCGGGTCACCAGGCAGTCTGACTTTAAAAGTCAGATGCAAATTACCTTCGTTTTCTTCGTCGATACCAACCAAGCACGAAGCAAAGCCGTTGAAATTTTTCGCATCTTCTTGGACGTTTTGCCGCGGCATGTCTACGAAGCACACCTTCAGGTCGCGATGGGATTTGATTAATCGCTCAATCTCCGTCGCTTTCGCCCGATCAATCGTCCCAGGTGCAGCCTGGCGCATGCGTCCGAATACCTGACACGTGACAACGTACTCAAATTTATGCGATACTAATCTTTCGATGGATTCTTCTGGGATCCCTTCTGCGCGCGCTTGCAACCGCAATGCGTCGCCGTACAAGCATACACCTCGAATGCACCTTCCTAACGTCTGGGAACGATCGGATGCCCACCTTTGTGCTTCCTCCCAGTGATCATCAAGAATAGCCTCGTCGTCTTTATGCAAAGCTTTCACGCGTTCTTTGAAGTTTTCGTAATCGTCCGGAAACGTTGCGACGATGAGTGAAAAGAGCGTCTTTTCATCCTCTAAGTGCGCAGTGAGTTCGTGGCGTTGAAACGCAACATCTTCCGCATAATAAGGTGTGAACGCCGAGAAGCCACGCATCGTTCGAATATCAGATGGTGTTCGTAAAGCCGTGAAATGTAAGGAGTTTGCAAAAAACATAAGTTGTCTTTGCGCTTCGGACGATCTCGGCTGACCGCCTGGGTTACTTGAATTCAGCGAACGCAAGAGAGCGTCGATGATATCGTGCATCTCTGGCGACGCTGCCGAAGCCGCGACAACCTGTACGTGGTTCTTTTCTCTCAACAAGTCCGATTGTATCATATCAAGCAACTTTGAGTACAATTGCGACACTTTGTATTTGTATTGGTTGGCGTGAGCCGACCATTTCCCAGAGTCGCGTTCCATCGCGAAGGCGCAAATCTTCCTCACCGCAAGCAAGACATCGTGTAAAGCCTCCGCGACGCGCTCACCTCGCGTGTCCGAATTTTCCGGAAGCGTGATATTCTTATATCTTTTCGCTTCTTTTCTCTTGGTTTTCCGAACTTTTTTGCTCGAACCTGCGAGTTCAGCTTCGCGCTCTTCGTCTTTTCGTTTCATTTCTTCGTACGCCGCTTTTTCAGCTTCGGTGAGTTCGATATTTTCTTCAATCACAAAGCATGCAAATCTGCCGCCTTTTTCGCGCATCTTCTTCCTCGTTTTCTTGCTAAAGAATCCAGTGCATCCATATTTCAACTCAAGGTTCATCGCTTCGAGCATTTGCTCTTGTCTGGCGAGTTCTTTCTCGCGAAGCTCGCGTTTTTGACGGTTGTATCTTTTCCTCGCCAACGCCTTCTTGACACGCTCGGCTTCTTCCAATTCGCCAGCCGCGGTGAGCTTTTCAATCTTGTCCTCATCGTCATCGTCGTTATCTGACTCTGAGTCGAAGTCACTGTCAGGCGTTTCACCTTCAGCCTCTACATCAACGCCACATGCTTTTAATTCTTGGAGCAATCGAATGATAGCGTCTCGTAGAACCATGTAGCTCTCGATATCGCCAGTCTTGCGGTGGTGCATTTGCTCGTTTTCAACTTGCGCAATATCAACAATAATCTTCATGAAGTCCTCCAAGTCTCTAGGAGCGACTAAACGTAAGACATCGGTAAACAAGACCGCGAGCAAATCTTTCGTTTGTACCATCGTGCGGTAAAATGCAGGATATGCTTTCATCGTGCCTGTTTGGAAAGACACAGTTGAAAAAACAGTGGAGGTCATCATCGCTGGCATGATGACATACTCTGGAGCATGGAAAATCTGGGACATGTCTCGACCAGACAAGAAAGTGAAGCACAAGTCGTGATATTCAGCGTCGCTGAGAAGATCACGATGGCGCAAATTCTTCGCAATCGCATTCCAAGCCCTTCCAAAGTGTTGCCACTTGATATCAAGTGCGTCAGCGCAGAAGTCTGCCGGGTTGGTTTCGTAGGCATTCGGGTCTGTTTCGTCGATTTTCTCCGTAATTGTAAGCAACGCATCTTTAGAATCATCGTCTATTTCGTCAATGTGTGCTGAGTAACCACCACCAGATTTGCCAGTTCGCTTATCACTCAAACCTTTCGCCACACCTAACATTTTGTTGTTCGGGTTCTCCATGTCGTCTTCTGAGTCCGATTCTGCTATCTTCTGGATATCTCTATCGCCAGAACGAACGATAAACTCCGGCTTCGGCCATTTTCTGTTGAGGCACTTATCGCAGAAGAGATACGGAATAGTCGAGAAGCTTCGCAGAAAGAAGCTCCAGTTTTGCGCATGCGAAATTTTACCCCACCATTGAAGTGCAATGGTAAACACAGTCGCGTAAACGGTGTACCAAACAAAGGTATCACAAAAGTATGTCACCAACGCCGGTAAAACGCGCATTATGGTCATGAGGTACATCAAAACGCTACTCGCGTGCACGTCGTAATAGCTCGAAGGAATTTCACCTTCAATTTCTTCGCCAATGTAACCCAAGGAGGCGAGAGGTGTGACGTTATCCCCCCCGCCCAAGATGGCGGCAAGCTTGCCAATATTCGCCGAGAGATCAAAACTTTCCAAATCAGCAACAGATAATAACTTACGACGACGCATAGTTTTATCTTCCTCATAATCGTCGTCATAATCGAGTGGATCTAACTGTTCCGCCAATAACTCTTCTTCTTTCGTTAAATCTTGCAAGAAGTACTTTTCTCTCGCCTCAAAGTGCAAAGCGTTCTTCAACGCGTCGCCGTCCAAATTGATGCACGAGGTATACGTATCAGACTCTTTGTTCCAGCACAAGTCCGGATGTTGTAAAGCATTCACAGATTCGCGCAACGGAGGGATCAGAAGATAATGACCAAATGCCAACTTTGTCCCCAACACAAACATCCAGAAAATGGAGTAAATGCAGCGTTCGCGGAATGGCGTCGCGAATTGAGCGCTGCCACCCATGTAGGGTTCTCTCTTGATCACTGACGTCATCACGCCACACATGGCTAAAGCGTACACCACCGCCAACGCTTGGAAATATGGCGTTTTGCTATCTGGGTTGAAGGATTTTTCCAGCCCGTAAAACAACGGAATCATAATGAAAGCGAGCGATCGCGTGATAATTACGAACCAATCTTCAAAGGATTCTTGTTTCAAATTGCGAAAGGAGAGCGTAGCAAACTCGCAAATGAGCTTCAAAACTGCGTGCGTAACCGCAGCAGTGCACACGTATCCCCAATCAAAACCATGCACGAATGCGCACACGCATGAAATATGAAAGCAAACCGCGTGGAATACTATGATCGTGTTGAAGTTGACGTAAAGACTGAACCATCCGGCAACTTCGCGATGCGTCTTGAAAAACGTCGTCGCCAACCCCTCGCCGGCACCAAGCGGGTGCTTTGCTTTGTTCATCATGTATGCTCTGAGGTGCGCATACATGCGCTGATCGAGTGGATTATCGCGCATTTCCATTGGTACACCAATAAATTCGGGTTGACGGTTCTGCTTTTCCTCTTCTGACATTTCAGCTTCACGTTTTTCAACGTCTTCGTTTGCGTGGCCGTCCACCGGAGGCATGACGGCTTTGAACCTATTGTATTCCCAGAAGAACTCGTTGACGTCATCATACATGACCCGATCAACGATTGACGACTTCACACGTTCCTTCAATTCGCGACGCATGAACAAATACATCGGGGTGACAATATTGTTGAGGTAATCACACTCCTTGTATGGCATTTCAGACCCTTTTACTGGTTGCGCCAAAATAAGTTCGGCGTTAGTCTCTGGATCTCTTTCTGAACGGTTTTCAAGCGTCACCGCGCATAATGCGCAATGAAAGAGATAACACAACACTTCAGACATGTGACGCAAGTTAGCAGATTCGCCGTAGAGCAAAAACCAAATCGTCAAATGATGGGCTTTCGCGTTCGTTTCCACCTTCAAGAACTCTTCCCGATTGACATTGTTAAAGAAGACTTCGTTACTTTTACGTTGCGCCATGAAGAGCGCGAGGATTGGGGATTTCTTTTGATCAGAGTCGCTGTTATCAATCTCGAACGCTTGCACGTCCGCGTTTGCTTGAGCTTGATCCAGCATACCGGTGTAATCCACCCAGTGCTTGAAATTCAAGAACATATGGCCGTGTAAGTGGTTGATCGCTTCCGCCCATTGCGCCTCAGTCAAGCCGTCTTCAGCGATACCAGCTTCGTCGGAATACGTGGCAATGGTGTTTTCGATCCATCGCGACATGTTTTCGAGTGCATTATACATGTTCGACTTTACTTCAATAGGTTCTTCCGAGAAGTTCGAATCAGGGCACGTCTTTTGAAATCCAAACAGAGTGGCCTGTTGCTCAAATAACGGCATCAAGCGCTTCTTGATATCTTCGCATCTCGGATTGATAGCCGATCCAGAGCCTGGAACGGTCATATCACGAGGCAAATCTGGCAAAATCGTCGGTGCGGGGCGTTTGTATTTCATAGATTTCACGTGCAAGCCAATAACTTTTCGGAGGAAGAGTTTAAATCCAGAGATTTTCTGGCGTGCTCGCGACGAAACGTCCGATCGATTAATGGACGCAATCATATCGCGTCTACGCATTTCAACCGTCAACACGGCGGCGTATGCGCGGTTGAACAATGCTCTGGCATGCATGAACGATATTGGAAACAAACCAATAACGAATAAGACAATGTGTAAAATAGTACCGTTGATTATATCCAATTCTCTCGCCATGAAGTCACCATAGGAGCGAAAGGACAACATGAGCCCTCGGACTGCTCTTGGAGGCTGATCCGAGATTAGACTGAAGATTGCTGACGTACAGCTTATAAACACGTAGCCAGATATCGCGAAGACAATGGCATTGACGAAATCCCATTGATTCATTTGCGCCGAAAATAACCTTTGGCAAAGGAAATGGTGCAAAACCACGCACACGACTTTGAAAAAGTAGCCGTATATCAAAACGATGGATTGCTTCGTCACTTCAGACAGGGTACCCTTGCCAGCAAATCGCTTCGCTAACGATACTAATCTATGCGGCCACAGGAACCGCGGTGATAATGCAAAATAATATACCGCCGCTAATAACCCTGCGGCAACACCAGCTGTCAAGATAATAATTGGACGCAGGGCAGTGGTTGTAGAGGAATCTCCAACGTTCAGCGCAGCAGCCGCGGCCAAGGAAATAATTATTGGTCCAGGAACAAGTCTCAAAGACACGTGCCAGAATTTAACAGACATTGGAAGTTTTCTCCAATTGCGCATAGTGTCTGCGCGCCAAGTCCACCAGGTTGGCTTATTCCCCAACCCGCGCCTGGCGTTGACTTTCTCCTTCGCTGTGCGCTCATCATCGCCTCGAGGGATAGAGTCCAACCAGCAGATCCACTCAGCCATACCAAACTTAATCGCGCCGCTCTTGAACGTTTGCGGGTGAAACAACCAGGGAGCCATGCTTAAATTCCAAACTGCAAACCAGACGTGCCATGTACTCGAGAAGAATTCGTGTAAAGCACCGAGCGAAGAGAGGGACATAATTGCCACCGTCACCCATGCCATTTCGATAGCCGGTTTGATGTGACTTTCGGCGTACTTCGAGTACAAGCTAACAAACCCAGCACGCATGGTCATGCCACGTTTGGTCTTCATATAAGCAGCTTCGCCGGTGTTGATCGAGCTGTCCAATGAAAAGCCTCGCATTTTGGCGATGAACATGTTGAAAATAAAGCTTCCGGTTATCGTGTGATGATACAGCTTGGAAAACATATTTACAAAACCGCCATCGAGCCAGCCTTCTAACATGACCGGCCACGCCATGACAAAAGATGCTTGAACAAACCAATGCGATGGATATATGTTATGCGTCCCGATTTCTTCGTGAAAACCGATGTTGTCGAACGCATCTCCGGATTTAAAGTATACTTCGACATGGACCATGGCAATGATAAGTTTCGTCACAACGAACACGACAAGTGACATGAATAAGACATACTCCGTGAACATGATGCCTGCGGAGGATTGGAAAAACGAAAGACCTCGTAAGAAATCAAAGGACTTCGATAATCTGTGAAAGTCGCGCGAAATGAGCTGCATACCGTTACCGGTAGCAATCTTCGCGTGAAACTGGTTGGCACCGTCGAAGGAAACTTCTCTGGCTTTACCAACCATCTTGAAACCTACGTATCGCACTTTCCCTCCTCTCAAGACGATATTCATACCACCAAAGATATCTTCGGATAAGTGCAAAGATTTAGTAGCTTTGGATACACCACCGTTAGATCGGGCCCAAGCTAAATCCCAAACGTCCGGGTGACCATAGTGGAACCTCACGCATAATGGCTTCGCCATGTAACGCTGAACCATTGTCCCAAACACTTGCTCAGACAAAGCAGAAAATTGAGCCACCGAACCGTTCTGTTCAGTGATCATTTGCTCGGGAAAACCAACGAGGACGGTATCATCGGAATAATCGAAAGTACGAATGAGGTTTCGCACTTTCAACCCTTCAGATAGTTGCGCGTCTTGATTCATATCGATAGTTTGCATATAATTCCCTCTGACGTACACGATCCCGAGATTTTGATTCTCTGGCTTACCTTCACCGACGATCGGATTTCCTGGCAAACGAATTCTGTGCGTGAGCTTCATAATACCAGCAGGATCCTCCTCGTAGTCGATTCGAGATCGACACAAGTAATAATAACTTCCCGCATCTTGCATACTCTTCGCAGCTAAATCAGGCTGCTCGTAGTGCGTAAGTACGGTGTGTGGATGCGCCTTGCACATCTCAACGATTTGTTTATCTTTGGATTCCCAGCCTTTGACGCCATACATTTGGCATGATAAAACGTGTTCGTACTTCAATCGAACAAGTGCTTCAATTTCTTCTTCTTTCGTGCCTTCTAATCTCGCCAAGATCCTCGTCGCGTCCGCGTAAGAGGAGAAGCCTCTCACCGTGCGTGAGAGCGTCTGCGTACGTTCGGACGCCCAGCGCGAGATTGTCGCAAGAATAGCGACATCCTCTGCTGTTTCTGCATTCGTTTCGCGTCTTCCCGCGAGTTCGTCCAGGAATGCTTCGTAATTTTGGTGCGGCAAATGTAACTTTGTTCGCTCAAGCACGTTCGCCCATTCGCGCGGAAGCATGCTGGTTAAAAATCGAAACGTAGAGACGTTCTCCCCGTCGATTTGCTCCCTTAAATCGTTCGTCGTCAATTCAACTTCTTCGACATACATGGGGGTCAAAGTAGACAACGCCGGCGTTTGTAAAACACTTCTAGCTTTCTGCAATTGCGGGTCTGTGAGAGATTCCAGGAAAAATCTCAAAATTTCCCGCGCTTCAGCGCAATCTGGTTCCCCCGTAGGATTCGCAGTGGAGAATGTTCTATGAAGAACGTCAAGGACGCGTCTACCCGGAGCACTTACCAGAGCAGGTTTTACTCGCGATCGCACATATGACGCATCTTCTAATTTATTCGAGTCCGAAAGCACCTTCAACAACGATTCGCAAACTTGGCCCAACACAATGTTGGTTTCTTTGTGCGCAGCAGATAACTTTTCATTATCATCCGCGACGATATCTTTGTTGATTAATTCAATCGACTTTTCAATGTTTTGCTTGAATACTTTACACGCATCGACGAGAGAGCGGCCGGAAACATCTTCGTCGTCATCGCGCGCTTTGCGAATCAACTGGATACCGTCGTGGGCCAATGTGCGAATATCGATGAGCCATTTTGGCCCGCGCGTCGACTCACGACGCAGGACGATGCCCATCAATTCCGTTGCTGATTTCAGTAACGTGCAAAACTCCGCACGTTTGCTCGAATCTACGACACCTAAAATACAAACAAACATAAACGCCGATATATCAATCATTTGCGACATGACTGATTCCAACAAGGCGTATTTCATACTTGCGTTGCGCTCTGCGCCAACTTTCGAAAATACCGGCGCGGTTAACATTGTAGGAAATAACATATAAGTATCAGAATCACCTCCGAGGAAACCCTTCACTGTTTTCCCGTACAATGGAGCAAATGAAAGTGCACTACGTTCTTCGTCACTCAATAAATCGCGCTGACGCAAAGATTTAATCACCGCGTTCCATGCGCGCGCAAATTCTCTCCATTGCTCGGAAGCAGCTTCCGCACATAAATGAGTTGAGGGCGATGATACTGGCATCGGTTTAAGCCGCTGAGTAGATAAAATCTTCTCACCAAATGCGGTAATCTTGAGCGGAAGCTCACGAACAACTTTCGACCATCCGTCCTCTACGCCTTTCCAGCGCAAACGGTCAAAAGCCGAGGCGATACCCAACCCGATGAGGTACCAGAAGAAGGTATCTGCGTAGTACAAGAGAATACTCGGAAGCCATCTTTGTAAGACGACGAGATATTTGTATGTGTGGCGTCGGAAAACACGGACGATGTGAATCATAAATTCCGGTAACAAATCACTGTAATCGTACTTGTCGCAATCTTCACCGGCAAAGTCATAGCCCCAGCAGTACAAATCGAGCTGTAAAATAGCTCTGGTTGGTGTTTCGAGCGGCGTCAGGATAAAAAAGAAATCAAAGGAGAATTTAGCTGTCAACACGACAACCCAGAAGAGGCGATACCGGAAACTGTCGCTTCTGTCTATGCTCACATCCTCTTTTCTGCCCAGGTATTCTTTTTGGCCGCCCATCGGAACAAGTCCACTGAGATCAATCAAACTGATCGCGATGTAAACATATCCAATTGGCGCAAATATGTTCAAAGACATGATGCCATAAATAGTTAGAGCTGTTACAATCAACACCGCAGAAGAAACGGCAAGTTTTGCAATACTCATAGTTTTGCTCTTGAAGAGTTCTCGTCGGTGCACGAAGAGGACTTGTAATTCAACGAAGAAGTCACACACAGCCGCGACGCCAGCCAGGTACGAGTAATATTGCCACTGTAGACCTGCGAACAAGTAAATAGTCATTAATGCAAACACATTTGTCATAAACGTGAACATTCGGTGGAAATTCAAAAGGACCATGCTCCATCCAAGGAACTCGTTGTGCGTCTTTTCAAAGATGGCGCCAAGAGTTTGGTCAATTTCCGCCGCAGTGCGTGCTCTGCGCATGTAGTTTCTGTAGTTTACGTAAGATACCGTCGTTCCATCCCCGGTATCGTTCGATGTCATGCGTTTTAACTTACTTGGAATCAGGTAGCACTCGTTGATATCGTCATATCCGAGTCTGCGGTACACGCGTAAATCCGAGCGAATTTGCGTAGCAAGGAACTCCGTCACAGGCATGATGATAGACTCCAAGAAATCACCTTTCTCAAACTTCATGACTTTTGCGTTTACTGGCTTCCCGTTCGCAGAAATTGCGTTGGAACATATGTGAAAGAGGAACGCAATCATTTCAGGCATACAGCGACAGTTAGCGGCTTCGTCCAAGATGCATTCAAAGAGCACGAGGGATCGCAGCTTATTCTGCCCCATTTGCGACTCTAACGATCCAGAGTGCATAATGCCTAAATCACCAACAAAGTTACGCCATCGAACATAATTTCGGAACGATTTCGAGTATCTCCGTTCGATGACAAAATCTTCACCCCTGCCCTTAGATTCCTCGGTAGAGGCAATGTTCCAAAGTTGTCCGGCCAACCGATCCGCGACGTTTTCAACCGTCGCCCCAACATTATCGTCTCCGGCGCTTTGGAAACCAAACACTGACGCGAGTTCTTGCGCGATGGGTAAGATTTTATTTCGCCATTTTGTCACGGCGAGCTCGATTTCAGACTTGCCCGTCGGCTCTGGACCGCGGCGTGTCAAGTCCTCGCCTTCTAATTCTTCTAAATCTTGTCCACTCGTAGTTGATGGTTCAGAAGCCAAATCGGCGGCGAACCTTTGCGAAGAGGGAGGGTTTTTCGTAGCTTGCGCGGCTTTTTTGGTGAGTTCAATTTCTTCTGGTTCGTGAGATTTCGAAAACCACGAGAACACAGGGGTTTTCGCTCTCACCAGCGCATGAAATGCATCTCTCCAAATTCTCCCTAGCTGTTTTCGCTTCAAACCGAGAGCGATCATGATATAGCCAACAAATATGAGTTTGACCCACGTTTGGAATCTAAGATCAAGCACGCTCAAATCGTACACGTCAGACCCCGGGCACGAGGTATCCCCGGGCTGCGTCCATGTCGAATTTTCTTTTTGAATAAACCCTTCAACGTCGAGTGCGAAAGTCGGTGGTGCCGGACACACGGTCGGCGACTTTTGGTGTACCAACATTTGGTGATGACATGATAAGTACGGCGACTGTAACGACACGGCAGTTGGATTAATGAGACCCGGCGGGTGCGATAGAATGGCCGAAAAGTTTTCGAAAAACGCAAACTGTGGCACCTGCTGTCCCGGCTTCAACTTAATTTGATGCCACGCTTCGGCTTCTGTGTGTGCAAACGCGTGTACGGACGCATTGTGCGCATCGTTGATTGCTTCCCCACATTTTGGAAATTTGAGAGGATCGTACGGCTGGAGTTCTTCGCCTCCGTAAAATGGTGTACACGTGCCACCCTTTTTCCAAAGGAATTTCAACATAAAGTAAGACGCTCTCGGTCGCAGTAAATCGACGTGATTCACTTTGCACCTTTTCTTTACCGCCATTATCCCAAAATACTCCTCAGAGGTGTATAAATCTGGTTGTGTCGGCGACATGTATCCGCACGGCGAGTGTAACTTTTCTTTCAAACTCGGGCACACTTTTTCGATGATTGGAATTCTCTCATCCGTTGTGGGTACCGCGGT
>Ga0066856_10000231_pt1 | contig 20302 bp, 14 predicted proteins | sample ETNtaG_5_FD_65605 | JGI IMG/M metagenome (GOLD analysis project Ga0066856, IMG submission 65605) | Marine microbial and viral communities from oxygen minimum zone, Eastern Pacific Ocean - ETNP201406SV205 | ecosystem: Environmental > Aquatic > Marine > Oceanic | place: Pacific Ocean: Eastern...
GTACCAAGACCTTGGCAAGATATGACTAATCCTAAAAATAACGATACAGATGGTGATGGACAGCCTGATGGATGGGAGATGCAAGTAACTAGTACAATGGATAATAAGAAAACTCACTCACTATGGATTTCTACAGGCAATTGGCTACCACCTGGTTGTGAAGTTATGTCAGAGTGTGGGAAGGGACCCGGAGGTTGGTTATGGGATAATTTCAGAACTGGATTCCAATCTGGTGGAGACCGAGATGGTGATGGCCAACCTGATCCGAAATATTTTGTTAGTGAAATGAATCTTAGCGGATTCAATATACCACAAAATGGACGTTGGGCATTAAATCCTGCTGAGAATACACCTCCTGATCGATTATACGATATCGATAATGATTCATTATTGAATACTCAAGAAGTTCCAGATAGGTGGGACACCAATCCTGTTAACGACGACTCTGATGGGGATCGATTACCTGATGGATGGGAGACTGCAGCTACTGAGGCTGCTTTGAATGAAGGACTAGTTGACAATATGTCATTGGAACTAATTGGAGCTAGAGGCCCTCTTGATCCTAGAATGCCAGATTCTGATTTAGATGGAATATTAGACGGAGATGAAGATTTTGATAATGATGGTCTCAATCGTACTGCCTTAATGAATCGATATTGCCCTTCATGGAATGGTGGTACTGGGACATGCCATATTGATCCTAATAGTCCCGATGGTGTTAGTTTCTACGATGATTTAGAGAATTATACTAACTATGAAGAATATCAAAATGGGACCTCTCCTGTGTACAATGACTCTGATATGTGTAATGGTGATCGATGTCCTGATGGATTGTTAGATGGATACGAAGTGTTTCACAAGGATTCCGATGGCGACACAATGTGGGATGGTTGGGAATATTACTTCTCTTTCGATCCTATGGACCCTAGTGATGCTAACATAGATAGTGATGGTGACGGTATAAGCAACCGATGTGAATGTGATTATAATTCAAATCCTAAAGATAGTAGTTCATTCCCTAAACAAGGTGAAATCTGTGATGATTTTGCTTAATCGAACATTTTGAAGTAATTGTTATTGCCATAATGGGTAAACGTAGCATGTGGGTACCAAGCTGACTACCATCATTTTGGCATCACTGATACTAACATTGGTACCATTTTCATCGGATGAATTGGTTAGTGATTCTCAAATTCATTATTCAAGTGAATCACTAATTGATTTTGATGATGGATATTACCAGGTATTCACAGAAAGCGGTGTTATCAATATATCATTGAATATGATGTCTACAAGTATTGTAAATATTACATATTCAGTAATAGATGAAGGAACTATTCGATATAATGGATCAATAGAGATAAATCAATCAATTTCAAACTACAATATTCCTGTAAATCACCATATTATTAGTCCATGTCTATGTATTATGGAAATTTATTTACATTCAGAAAACGGTGATGAATCAGTTCATCGATTAATTATTGAAGCAAATAACGGTGAACAAACCAATACTCGAATGACATTACCTATTCATGATATAGATATAATCACCACATCAACAATTGAAATTGCAAGTGTTGTTAATTTTCCAAACACGATTGAACTATACATTCTTCGATCATCAATAATTAGTAATAATGAAAATAATGAATACTGTAAAAATGGAGTACTAAATCAAAATTCTATTACCTTAGATAACATAAGTACTGACGACATTCAATTATCAAATATTGATATTGTTAATGGGAAGTCAATGATTTCTTTCAATCTTTCATCATATGACGATGGATGGATTTCTATTTTCTATCAACTAGGTGACGGAAATAACTGGAGTAATACTATTGGATGTATAAACTCAAAATTGGATTTATTATCACCAATTATTGATATCGATGCACCTTCAACAATTAATGAAAAGATAGGATTGTTGATTATTGATGCATCTTCATCATATGATCCTAAATGGGGTAGAGAAAATCTTCAGTATTTTTGGTCATATCAGCAAATAGATGATCCATATTCAACACCAATTTCAGTCATTGGAGATTCTAATGGAATATTTACTTACGATGCTAGTAAATCTGGAAAATTTCAATTCAATCTAACAATAATTGACTCAGCATCTCATTCAACTACGCAATCAATCATAATTTCAATCATAAATATCAGACCAGAGGCCAATATTAGGATAGATTCAGTACCTGTTGATGATGGTGAAGTAATTAGGTTAACAAATGAACTTAGTTGGAATGTTGATGCTAGATATTCAACTGACACACAAAACGATATTGATGATTTAACATATACTTGGTTCTTAGATGGCAATCCAATGATGTCCGGAATCGATAGAATTCTATCACGTCCCGATAATGATAATCAGATGCATGAATTAACTCTCATGGTCGAAGATGACGACGGTGCGGTTGATTGGGTTACAGTCACTATAGGTATTGCTGGTACGCCTTCGGATCCTAATGATTCGTCAACCCCTACTAAAATTGTTGCAGGAATTTCAGTATTCATTTTATTATGCACAATTATCTCATTCTTCTACATGTCACGTAAATCATCTAAAACACCTATTATTCGACAATGGAATTCATCTACAGTAGAAACCACAGAATCAAGAACAGAAGACTAGTGCAACAGTACGGTGAGCGAGTGATTCTTCCATTTTCACATGATGAATACTGTAGTAGACAAGCAGCGTTCCTTGATCAATTACCTCTGGGATCATTAGTTATCATTCCAACTAATAACAAGATGCGTCGTTCTAATGATACTAATTTTCCTTTTCGAGCTAACTCATACATTCTATATTTATCTGGATGGGACAAACCGGGATCAATTTGGGTTGCCCAGAATCTTGAATCTGGATGGAAAACATCATTGTATGTTAAAGAAAATAATACTAAATCAGAGATTTGGGAAGGCAGGATTCTTGGACCAGATTACGCATCTAGACAAATGCCAATAGATGATGCGTACAGTATTAATTCATTTAATGATGATTTTTTACAGTATATTCAATTGGATAATTTTGAAACTGTTTACTTTTTGGACGGTATAAGTGAAAAAATTGACAATCTAATTTACGATAATAATGTCGATTGTTTAGATGCTAGACCATTTATTGACACACTGCGAATAATAAAATCTGAAAGTGAAGTTGAAATTATGAAAAAGTCTGCAGAATTAGCATCTGAAGCCCATATACTTGCAATGAAATCAGGTATATCTGGGGTTAGTGAATGTCATTTACAATCTGTAATTGAAGGATATTTTGTTTCTAATCGAAGTCGATGGGCGTATCCATCTATTGTTGGCGGTGGTGATAATGCAACAATATTGCATTATTCTACTAATCAAGACGATATTAATGACGGAGATTTAGTATTGATTGATGCAGGTTGTGAAATTGATGGTTATGCATCAGATATTACCAGAACATGGCCTGTTAATGGTAAATTCACTGAACCTCAAAGAGAAATTTACAATTTAGTATTGGCTGCAGAGAAAGCTGCCATTAATGCATGCCAAGTAGGCTCTCCATGGAAATCATTTCATGAAGCAGCATCAAAAGTTTTAGCTCAAGGATTAATTGATTTAGGAATTTTAAAATGTACATTAGATGAAGCGTTGGGTGAAGATTTCAATGGACCATTTCGTAATTATTTCATGCATGGTACTGGGCATTTACTTGGTCTCGATGTTCACGATGTAGGTGGAGGTAGACAAGGAGATAATGAACCAGGCCCTGTTTTTTCAAATGGTATGGTACTTACAGTTGAACCAGGATTATATTTTGCAAGTTGGAGAAATGATGTAATTATTCCTGAAAGATATTCAGGTATAGGTGTTAGAATTGAAGATAATATATTGATTACTGAAGAAGGACCTATTGTTTTAACTTCGTCTTGCCCAAAGGAAATCGATGAGATAGAATCATTGATTGGATCAGGTGAAAAATTTGAGAACTTGGCATGAAATTCTTGATAACTTAATTGTAGATGGCAATCATCTACCAATATCAATCGAAGATTGTCTTGAATTATACAAAAACGCTCCACAACCTGCACTTTCAAAAGTAGCAAGGAAAATTAGACAATTACACAATCCAGGTAATTATGTTACATATCTAGTCGATCGTAATGTGAACTATACGAATATATGCACAATAAATTGTCAATTTTGTTCTTTCTATCGTCCCCCAGGACATAAGGAAACGTATACCCAATCTAATGAACAGATTTCTGCAAGAATTAGAGAACTTGAAGAAATTGGAGGATCGAGAGTATTGATGCAAGGAGGAGTAAATCCAGATTTACCACTATCATATTATACAGATTTAATCAAATATCTACAAATGAATCATCCATCTATTGATTTAGATTGTTTTAGCCCCATCGAAATTGAAGGTATAGCAGAAGTAACTGGAATGAAAACCAGCGATGTACTTCTTCATTTGAAGAATGCAGGATTACATGGATTACCTGGGGGTGGAGCTGAAATGTTAGTTGATGAAGTAAGATTAGATATTTCTCCGAAGAAAGGAAGTGCTGATAATTGGTTGAAGGTTATGAGTGAAGCACAAAATCATGGTTTGACAACATCTGCAACATGTGTGTTCGGTTTTGGTGAAGAACCGATCCATCGAATTCAACACATGGAGCGGATTCGTTCATTACAATGTTCTTCATTAGAAAATAATGGAATAGGATTTACATCATTCATTTCGTGGCCGGTTCAATTAGAAAACAACTCTTTCGGTAGGAGAAATCGTGGTGCTAACCGTAGAGAACTGGGGTCAGGGCCGATTGAATATCTTCGCCAAGTTTCCATTTCACGTATTTTTATGAATAATATTCCTCATATTCAAGCATCTTGGCCAACTATGGGTATCGATGTTGCTCAAATTGCACTCGAATCAGGAGCAGATGATATTGGTTCAACTATGATGGAAGAAAACGTAGTTAGTGCGTCGGGAACTACCAAAGTATTAGCAAGTGAAGTAGAATTACAGAGAGCAATTGCTAGATGTGGATTCACACCAATAAAGAGGGATAGTGACTATAATCACTTAGATACAATCGTATGTGAATTTGAAGAAATGAATACGCCAGTGCCTATGAAGTCTTAATCAGTGCATTTTCATTCAAATCGGGATTTGCAGTAATCATGCCATGAGTTTGTACTGATGAATCAAATGAATTGAAGGCACCAGAATTTTGATTTGTCATATTATGCTCATAAACGATCCATACTGTTCCGACAATGTATGGATTTGTCGAAGTCTCTTGATATTCTGCCCCATCAAAAAGTGCCTGATAGTGAAGTTCATTGGTACCAGATGGATTGATCCAATGGCTGATATCATAAATCCACAATTTTACGTCAAGACCAGCACACCAACCGGCACGTCCGTATGGCCAACTTCCGTATTGGTTAGCAACAGTTCCATCACCAGTGGTTTTCCTACAACCTTGTTGGTCACTATTAACACTGGAATTTCCCGCCATCGGATGGTCCTCAGTAACATCATATCCATTCATTGAATATCTGTGCTCATGATTACAGAATTCTGCACAATTATTCGGGTCCTGACCAAAACCATGACCCGTTATTGCTGCGACTATACTTACAGAATGCCATGAATTGCTGTCAACATCATGTCGTCTATCGAATGTAGATTCATTGTTGTAGTTTGAATTGAATTTATCTCCATCAATGTTGAATGCTAATTCGCCTCTGACAGGGCGTGAATCATCCTCATCCCATGATGAGAACATTAGTGTAATAACTAGATTTCCACCTTCGGCTCCTGAATACTTGAATCGACGATCTCCACCGTCAAGGAACATGAATAGGTATGGTGAGATATCAGTTGTCCATTGACCTTCTCGACCATATGTTGTGATGTACCTGACTACTTCGATCCCACACGAGTTTGAAGTTGTGTTATCACATAGACTCATTCTCTGTAGACGGTCCCATTCATGACATCCACTATATCTATCAGTAGAACCATCACCATCATCATCAATACCATATCGATCACGTCTATCAGTACAACGATGCTCATGATGCACTTCGAGAGTATCGAATAGTTCCATAGTGATAGCGTCGGGCAATGAGGCATTCATGAATGACGAATATCCAGAGCCCCAACCACCTTGATGTCGTTCCCCAGTCCAAACTTGAACAGTTGTTATTCCAGGATCTAAGGGTCGAAGTTGAGTAATAAATTCAGAATTCCACATTTGTGGCTCATTACCAATATAATGAAATCTGTAACAACAGCTGTTACCCTGGCTCCAATCAAGTAAATTACCTATTTGCCTCCAACGTTGGAATCTATCTATTCCATAGTAAAATGTACTCCATTCATTGATAATATCGCCTAAACTACCTGATGAAGAAGTTGCTCTTTGATCCATGTATAGTATTCTATCATTCCATGAATTCTGAACATCCTGATTTTGATTAGATAACCAATTCTGAACTCTATTTTCCATTGAACTGATATCTGAAGAATAATCGCTATCGAATGAACCAAATACGATAATTACGTTATCGGGTGAATTAGCTAATAATTGCCCTACGTCTTGATTCCATAAACTAGACATGTATGAACTAGATTTGTAATTAAAGATAAACAAATGTGTATTATCACCTGTCCAAGAAGATGAAAAACTGTACGTACCTGTAGTCGTTGAAATAGAAAAGTCTCCTACAGTGCCAAACGCATTAGCCTGATAAGGACCAGTATTCCAACCAATTGAGTTTTGAATAATCGCACATCCATTGGTATCAATGGTCCATCGATTTGGACTATTTGGACAGTTATCGACATTGGAATATACACCATCAGAATCAATATCAGCGCAACCGATATTATTGATTTGATTAATATATTCGTATGGAGTATCTCTACAAATATCTTGTGAATCGACTATCCCGTCAGAATCAGAATCTCTCTGGTCATCATCACACCCATTAAGATCAACAGTTTGTGATCCTAAGGTAGTAAAATCACATTGATCGATTACATCTGGAATTGTATCATTATCATCATCAGAATCTTCATCTATATCCCTACATCCATCAGAATCATAATCAGTAATATTTGATGGAATCCATGAAATTGAACCCTTTGGACATAAATCAATTAAGTCATCATATCCATCATTATCATCGTCATAATCTTCTGTAGAATCTTTGCATCCATCACTGTCATGATCTGTAATTCCTGTAGATGTAAATGAATCTGATAAACACAAATCATTCTCATCTAATACATTGTCATTATCATCATCCATATCTTCAGACGAATCACGACATCCATCTTGATCAAAATCTTCAGCGGAGTTCGACGAATTCCAATTTATTTCACCTCGAATACATCGATCATTCGCATCCTTAGTTCCATCATTATCATCATCGTCATCAACAGTGTAGTCGTAGCATCCATCTGCATCATGATCAGTATTAGGTGAACTAGTGTATCCTGATGTACTATCACATTGGTCATTAGAATCAAGAATACCATCTCCATCGGAATCGGCTAGTGCAGGGTCATTAACAAAAATTGGAATTAATCCGGTTGAAATTTGTCCGTTCCCACAATCAATATTGATAGTAAAATCAATATTTGTAACAGCATAAACGACAATTGTATACATTTTTTTATCTTCAATTATTAATTCATTGTAATTAATTAATTCATCTGAAATGCTAGAATTATCTAAAGCAAAATCTGTGAAACATTCGTTTGATAGTACATTAGGATGAATTAATTCAATAGTAAATTGAGGTGTCCAACCTGGTGAATCTAATTGAAAATAATATGGTAGAGTTAAAATCGGTTCAATAACGGGTCTTTCACTAGTAGTAAAGGTCCAATCTGCTGATTTTTGAATACTTTCTTCAACACCTACAATAACTGTAATTCTATGATCACCGATATTTGTTGAATTTAATATTTCTAAATCGGGTAAATCTCCAACAGTATTTCCTTCAGAGATTAAATTATCATCAAGGTATATCGAATATGGGTGAGATCCTCCTTTTGCGGAATACCATTGAATCGTAACAGTGATTTGATCATCTACTGTAGGATTGGAGGGTGTAATGGAAACTACTGGTACTGGTGGTAAAAATAATTCTTCTTCTACTTCAATTTCATCTACATTATCGCTACCCATACAGCCAGGTAGTAACATCAACATAACGAGAATCAATGCGGTAATTCCCTTGCCCATGTTAACCGATGAATGGTAAGATGAATGAAGGTGTCTATCCTAATTACCAGTAAGTAGTGTCCATGCGGCTTTCATAGACATTTTACGAAATTCAGGAATTTCCTTCATCATTTTGATTCCCAAAGGAACGGGTTTCTCTATATCACCAATCTCGTTAATCATTTCAATAACTTCTGGACGAGCAAATACTCTGAATATTTCGTCTAATTCATCATCATCAACTTCTGTTAGGAATAGATCACGTAATTGTCTAGCTCTTCTATGGTGTTTACGAATACCATCAATATTTTTGGCTACTTTTGTTAATGTTCTTTCAGAAAAATCATTCTTTTCAAAACATTTAATCAAATCAGGTAACATTAGATCCACTTGTTCAAATCCTGGACCTATACCACCACCTGTCGTAGGTTTACATATTGCAGCAGCATCACCAAACAATAGAATACGTTCTCTGGCAATTTTCTTCAATACACCAGCAGGTACTGGCCCACAATAACGTGCAACTTCTGTAATATTATCAAATCTGAATGAAAATTTCGAATTATTGATGAGATAATCATACAACATTTCACATGATCGAATATCGACATCTTTGGTCCTAACCCACATTCCAATTCGGTGTGTATCTCCATTTGGTATTACCCAAGAGAATAAACCTGGAGCAATATCATGACCTGTATACATGTCTAAAATCCCTTCTAGACCGGGATAACCTACCACTTCAGTTTGGAATCCAATCATAGTTTCAGGAGGCCGACCCAATTTGGCATGCCTTCTAACCCAAGAATGAGCTCCATCAGCTCCACACAACAGTTTAGCTTTGATTTGCACAGTTGATCCGTTTCTGTCTAATGTACAATCGATATGATTAGTAGAATTCTTAGCATCAATAATTGTGGTGTTCAACCACAATTCTGTCCCTTCAGCGAGACCTTGTCGAACTACAGCTTCATCAAACATTTTTCTACAAACTACATGTTCACGGATTCTATTCGGGTTGCCAATCTGAATTTTTATCCCACTTGGAGAATGCATTCGTGCACCCCATACATCTGTTAGAGTAGTGTGTTCAAGGCCAACTTTTACCATAGCAGATGGAGTCACAAGTCCTGCACATTGAAACGGTCTCCCAATCTCATTATGTTCCTCAATTTGTAAAACTGATAATTTAGATTTAGACAATTCCCTGCAGAGATATCCTCCAACAGGGCCGGCACCGACGACTAATACGTCATAATGGTGCACATCCATGACCATTTGTTATACCTATATGGCATGAACCTTACTTGTAAACTAGTACAGAATCACTTCTTTGCGAATTTATATCTTATGGCTTCGTCTTTACGCAAGTACAAAATGGATGTAAACGGCTTTCCGGATTTCTTAGATATGAAATCGTCGAAAGCCCCTACTTCTCGCTTTTCGACTAACGTTTTTGCTTCTTCACGTGTAATATCTCTATTTGACATTGAACGTAGAATATGAATCTTACAACCCGAAGAAGAATCTTCTGCGGTATAATGGGTTTCTGTTTCGATAATGTTTGCATTATGAATCGGACAAACTGCTACTATACCAGATGCAACCTCAAATTTCTTAGCATCTGCAGGAGCAGCACGTGGAGGGAATTCAAATGCAACTCTATTTTTCTGTAATACTAGATATGCACTAAATGGGCGATCTTTTTTTGATATAAAATCATCAAATAATTCTGATTTTCCTTTAGTTAGAATTGTCATGGCTTCATCAGGAGTTATTGATCTATTACCCATAATATTCTTCAATCCTCTAAAGTTACATTCATCATCATCACAAGAATAATTGAATTCTGTAATTCTAATTGTTCCAGAATCACATGCAGGACAGGAACATAATTCTGCATCAGTTGATGAAGAAGTAGTTTCTCCTGCACCTTTAGCTGTTACTTTACCATCGTTACTCAATTCAACTGTTACATTGTAACTATCACCATTCTGCCTAAAGAATCCATGTAAATCAGTCAAAGTGCGTTCATTTAACAACCTTGTAGCAGTAGTTCGATCGAATGAACGACCAGAAGTATTCTTCCAGAAAACAAAGGAACATCCTGAATCTTTAGATTCATTTTTAGCGCATTTATACGACCATGTATTCTCAAATACATCTGAATCACATGAAGGACATTTACCAATAGGTGATTGATCACTGTACAAATCATTTCTATCATATGAACGGATTCTTTCAACCATATCATCAGTCTGTGAAATTATATTGTCAATATATGATTGAACAGGTAGTTCACCATTTTCAACAGATTGTAATGATGATTCCATTTGACCAGTCAGTTCGGGAGATGTAATCCAGTCAACGGGAATTCTACGTAACACTTCTATGATTCGAATACCTTGAGAAGAAACACTAATCGAACCGTTACGCGATCGAATAAGATATTTGCGAACATCAATCAAATTCTCGATAATTGATGCTCTTGTGGCAGGAGTGCCCAAACCTTTGTCTTTCATTAAATCTGCAATTTCATCATCCTCAATATATTTTCCAGCGGTTTCCATAAGTTGTAATAAACTAGCATCCTTTAATCGGTTAATAGGTTTTGATTGTTCTTCAGTGAATTCATGAGATTCAATCAATCCATCGCAAGGATTAGATGGAATTGACCCCCAATTTTCAGGAACATTGTCATTCTTGGAAATTACATGACGCCATCCAGGTACTTCTAGAGTCTGTACTTCCTTAACAAAAGTTTGATTATTTATTTCTGCAATTCGTTTCGTTACTTTCCATTCTGAAGAATCATGCCATGATGCTAGGAAATTTCTTACAATTAAATCATACAATTTTTTATGATCGCCTGATAAACTAGAAGTAGGAACATTATCTGTAGGTATAATAGCAAAATGGTCTCCTACTTTTGTATTGTCAAAATTCCGTTTTGTATTCTTTAAGCCATCATTAGAAATACGGTTCGTATGCTCAGTATAATCTGATTGTTTTGATAAATTGTCAATAATTTTCAAAACTTGATCATTCATATCATCTGTAAGAAACCTTGAGGCAGTACGAGGATAAGTAATTAGTTTGAATTTATCATACAAATCTTGTGCAACCCCTAATGTGCGATTAGCGGACCAATTCCAAATTGAATTTGCACGTTTTTGTAAATTAGTCAAATCATAATTGAGTGGTGGTTTTTCTTTCTTAATTCTATGAATTTCTGAAACTGCAACAGATTCTCCAGTATTAATCGACTTTTCAATCAATTTCTTTTCAGATTCATCCATAATTCGATAAGATTTTTTTTCTGGTATCTCTGGATCATCCTTGTGTCCTTTACGTTCCCACCTAGCAGACCATATAGCATCGCCTGCTTTGAATGTCGCAAATAATTGCCAGTATGGAACTGGTATATGTGATAGTATTTTCAATTCATGATCTACAACGAGGGCTAATGTTGGTGTTTGAACTCTACCTAACGAGTTACTAGTTTTATCTCTCTTGTTTTTTGGAAGTCTTAGATTAGCTACTCTAGATCCATTCATACCAATAATCCAATCAGCATAACTCCTAGCAAATGCAGCATCACTAAGTAATTCATATTCTTTACCTGATTTACGATTGTTAAATGCATCCAACATAGCTTGACTTGTCATAGATTGCATCCACATTCTGGAAATCGGTTTATCTATTTCTGAATACTTCAGTATGGATCGGAATATTAGTTCACCTTCACGTGCAGCATCACAGGCATTTACAATTTCATTTACTGATTTATCTTTGATAATCTTCAGAATTGCATTTAGTTGTTTTTTTGTTCGATGTTTTGGTTTGTAATCAAATGATTCTGGTACGAATGGTAAAGTATCTAGAGATTTCCTCCAATCCTTCAATTCTGAGTTATATTCTTCTGGATATTTTAGTTCTAATAGATGGCCTACTGCCCATGTAATGATAATCTCATCACTATACCAATGAGTATCCTTTTTCTGAGTTATCTCCAGAACATTTGCCAAATCATCAGCAACACTAGGTTTTTCGGCAATGATGACAATTGACATGAATTGAACGGCCAAGACGACGATACTTGAACCCTCGTTTGAAAAATTTATTAGATTACAGACATTGAAATGTATACATTTCATTAGGAAAATTATGAATTAATGAGGAATTCTCTATGTGATTTTTCATCCCATTCTTCTTCTGCACCAGGTCCACCACATCCAATACATCCCGGATAACCTGCCATAATCAATTCCCTAATTATTCGATCAATAATATTCCATGTATCATTAATATCATCAGTTGGTATGTAAACTGAAGAAATAGTGCTTGGCTGTTGGCCACCTATTTGACCAATAAGAACGTCATTGTAGTATAAAGAAATCTTGTCATCAACATCAATTATGTGACTAATTTCTGAGTACTGCGAAGGTGCTTTATCATTGAAAAAAATATGTAACGATAGAATTTGATTACTGAGTAAATCTGGTGATTTAATTAATATTCGATCATGTTTCAAAAATCGACGAGCCCATTCACGCATTGCCATTTCAATTTGAGTGAACGGCTCCATGGACCCCCCATGTAGCGCAACACTTGAAGGATGTCGTCATACCGTAGAGTGTAATGGGAGTATTATGGAGGATATTGGCTCCGCGGATAATGTCAATTATTCCATTAAGTTCTGAATTTATTCATTCAATAGCAATGACCCGATTACGTGTTAGATGTGCATATATTCCAGGATACTCAAAAATTTTGAAAATGTTGTTTGGTTCTCCTTCTATTAAATCATCTTTATTTGGAATTGAATTTGACAATCCTATCGGATTAGCTGCAGGAATGGATAAAAAAGGTGAGAATATACCTAATTGGGAACACTTAGGTTTTGGATGGATTGAAATTGGCGGGATTACATTCCATGGACAAGAAGGTAATCCAAAGCCGAGAATGTTTCGAAGTAACAAGCATAAGGCATTGATTAATCGTATGGGATTTAACAATCCTGGATCTTTGCAGATTTCGGAAAATCTGTCAAAGCAAAAATCAAAAAAATGGGCTAATATTCCAGTCGGTATCAATTTAGGTAAAAGTAAAATCACACCTAATGATCAAGCACACAAAGATTATTCCGGTACACTTGAACGATTATGGGAATTTGCTGATTTGTTTGTAATAAATGTATCAAGTCCTAATACTCCTAACCTACGCGAATTACAAGAAGATTCAGAATTAGATCGTATTCTTAATGCTTGTAATGAGTGTAATAATAAAATTGCAAAAGATTGTAATCTCATTCCAAAACCAATTCTGGTTAAAGTATCACCTGATTTAACAGATCAACAAATTATTGCTGTAGCTGAAACTGCAATATCTAATAATTGCGCAGGTATTGTAGCTACAAATACTACTATAACACGACCCTCTGATGATAAAATTATGAATCAAAAAGGAGGATTATCTGGTAAACCATTACGTGAGCGTTCAACTGAAATTATTCATTTGCTATATTCACATACGAACGGTAAGTTACCAATAATTGGAGTCGGTGGTATTTCAAATGCAGATGATGCATGGGAAAAAATTACTGCGGGAGCAAGTTTACTGCAATTGTATAGTTCACTAATTTTTGAAGGTCCTGGTGTAAACAAATCAATTAACAAAGGTCTAATTCGTAAAATGAAAGAACATGGTTACAATAATCTCAATCAAGTAATAGGACATTCGCATAGAAAATCTAATTCTTGATAAATCTCAAGAACATAGTGTATTTCCGACAAATATGGCCCTAACCCGACTAGGCAGGCTGCTAGTAGTCGGAATCGTTCTAACATCATTCATGATTATGATGTCTATTTCTATACGGCCTATGCCTCAATACAGTATCGATCAAATTATGGATGATAGTGACTCACATTTAGGTGAACGTATTCATATTCGTGGAACAATTATGAATGGTACTATGGATGCAGATTCTTCGATCGTAACTCTTGTCGGAATAGATGATAAGATTGATATCGACATTTCTGGACTAGCAATACCAATAGGGTTTGAAGAAGGAAAAATGGTATCAGTTAAAGGAATTTTAAAAATAATTGATAACGAATTTATTATTCGTGCTGATGAAATTCAGACAGGCTGTCCAAGTAAGTATGACCCATCAAATACAGAATAATTTCTTCCGTCGGATTGATATGTAGTCATTCCAACCATTAGATGGGCTAGGAGGGAAGATGACGTGTCCTGTTTTCCACAAATCGTCAATAATGGTGGTCCGAAGTCTGAGGGCGGCTCAAACGAACCGTCAGTAATGTTTGGGGGGACGGCGATGTTTCGACCCCGAGAGATCCAGGTTGGCCAGATCTACATCCGGAGGGATGTAGCAATGGCATTCACCCGGGAACCAGGTCAGGCGCGGAAGCGAACAGCCCGACTGGGAGCTATGGATGCCTCGGGATTACGGGACGGAGAAACCCTGAGTAATTACTGAAGGCTACGCGTGTCCACCGATGACGTGCCCACTAAAGATCAAAAACAACAGAAGAAAACCATCCTGGACCTATCATTTCAGGTAATCCATCTATACTTTCGATAGTTTCATTCTCTGATAGTTCTCTAAATTCTAGTGAATGTCTAGTGACTGCTTTAATCTCAACATCACGGTAAACACTCATTGAATCAATATATGAAAAAACAATGTGTACGCTGTGTTCATTTATCATTGATTTAGAACTAATAATCCATCTATTACCAACTTCAGAATTATAGAGTACTTCTTCTAGAATTCTAACAATTAATCTATCCATTGTTCTATCTAATGGATGTGTCCATTCAATTTCACCAATAATATGATCATCAACATTAAGGTTAATTTCTTCAGATAGTACAATATTTTGCATACCATGTACTAATTCGTCGATTAGCATTGACGGATTCGAAGAGAAAGCACGAATACCAACATCTGCGGTAGTTGGCCAAAGCCACCAACTCATATGTTCACCTATTACTGATTTGGAATTGCCACTTAACTTCATCAAGCCAGTTTGCCAATACGTCCTTAGATACAAATTCCCTACTAGTTTCTGCCCCAAGAATTACCTCACATGCTGCGTGTGCCAAGCAAGCAGCATCTGTTAATGAGGCGCCGCATACTAAAGCATGCGCCAAGGCAGTAGCAGCTGCATCATGTAATCCAAGTTGTTGAATTGGATTGATTACTCTACATTGATGATGTTCATAATCACCATTATCAAGATATAACTGAGTTCCATGAACACCACCAATGACCAACATTGCTTTCCAACCATATGTATGGAAGAGATGTTTTCTCGTTTCTTCTAAACTTGTTAACAGTTGACGTTTCATTATCAACTCTATTCCCCTCATCTCGAATAAAGCAATATCAGCATTATTTGCCTTACGTAAACTGCTTAACTTAGGATCAATAATTGTATGAATATTAGAGGAATTTGCAGCTTCAATTAATGATGATGCAACCTCATCCGATACAACACCATTGTCATAATCAGAAATAATTAATGCTCCTGCTCCTTGTAAATCACTAATTGCAGATTGTAGAATAGTTGATGAATCGTCATCATTCAGTGGTATTTTACCACCCTCATCAGTTTGCAATAACATTTGTTTTCTATCTAGTAGACCACCTCTACTGGCAAAATATCTGGTCTTTACCAAAGTAGTGTGATCAATAATTTCTAGAATTCTGTCAGTATTTATCCCAGATTGATCTAATATATTCAGTATACATTTACCGGGTTCATCATTTCCAACAGCACTATGGAATCTAGTATTTGTACCAAATCCATTCAATGATTGTACAATATGTGCAGACGCTCCTGGAGACTGATTTGTTCTGATTACTCGTAAGGCTGGAGCAGGTGCAGTAGTTGCAAGAGTATCTGTTTCTCCAGTGACAAATCTATCGAGCATGACATCACCGACTAGTGTGATATGTGTGTCGGGTGTTATATCTAGAAGAGATCGTATTCTAGCGAGCCTATTGAGATGTTCAATCTCAATTTCATCCATGCCCCTCATGTTACCACTGACCATCGCTATGGGTGGGGCTAATTCAACTTGGCCCGCGTTAGAGTGCTTAACCTCTCATGTTGAGCCAAATCTATTCCCAATGCTGAACGAAGATCGTCAATAAATGAATTATTAATGTCAACTACCCAATTTATTGCTTCCATCGCTCCAAAATAAGCTCTTTCTTCCAATGAAAGACATTCTGAAATTGTTCGTTCTACTAAAGTTGAATATGCTTCATTGTCAATACCCGATTCTACTGCTAACCGCCGTAATATTTTTTCCTCATTTTTATCAATAAAACCGTCTGCTAATGCAGTCATTAGTGCTGTACGAATTAAACGCGCTTCAAATCCATTCGAATCATCATTTGAAATTCGTTGCTTAATCCGTTCTAATGTGGCTCGATCTACATGCAATTCTTGAGCAGCAGTATCCAACAGTCGTTCTTCGGCAGAAGTCAAAATACCATCTTCATATGCAACTTTAACTAATTCAGCTAATCTTCCTATAGATGGTGATTCATACAAATTCGACGTGGGATGAAGATATTGTAGAACATCCGATGAATGAGTTGTAATAGTCGATAATGAAACTAAACCATCATCTGTTTCAACATTCCAATGGATAATTGATTCTAGTAAATTAGAAGCGTGGTTTTGACCTTTATTAGTCAATGAATATACTTGTACTCTACGTTTTACATTTGGGACATGTCTCAATTCAATTGAAATCAAACCTGATTCTTCTAAACGTCTCATAGTGCGAGGTAAGTGTCTTCTATGTACACCGACTGCATTGGAAACTCCAGATTGAGAATGCTCAATAGGAGCGTCCCAAGCATCAGAAATCATGTGTCTATCGTGTAAATGAAGCAAAACACGTTCTTGGACAGTTAGTTGACGTCTCGTAGTCCCATCCATGAAATAATTATTTCATGGACCGATATCAAAGATTTGCTTATATGATCATCCGAATATCTGATACCATCATGTTCTATGGATTAGCATGGATGAGGCCGATGGTCATGTTATCATGAATGAGCCACAATGGCAACGTCTTTGGGAAAAATCAGCAATTGGAACTAGAATTACAGGTGGAGGGTTGTCATTTTTCGATGAAGAAGTAATGTTCGTACATATACATCGCCACCAACCTCTACCTTACGAAAATTGGATTATTGATAAAGTTGCAAATAATATTGATTTAGAAGATAAATATTTCATGCTTGAAGCCTTGAGGGTCCCTGGTAATCTAATTCAATTATATCCAAAGAATGATGCTTGTAATGGTACGTGGGCTTTGAGATGGCATAAGGAGAATCATCCAGATAGAAATGAACCTACTGCGGAAATACGATGGCATAGAGCGTTAGATGAAATTGATGTTTCTGAACTATTATTGTGGACGAACCAAGTATCCAATAAAGGTAGAATCCCAGAAGTACTAGTAATCGATGATGAAGGATCTATTGTGTCATATGAATTATCAATCTCTAATCCAATTGGTAAATTAAAATTTGACGAATCAGTTGATTTGTCAGATTCTCGTAACATTGGAATATTGACAAAGTTTGGACGTAGATATAGCCAAATTGAAAAATCAATGATAAATAATGGCCAAAATAATCCACATAATTCGATACTTTATGATTTAATTAGGCGTGGAATTGCTATTCGTTCTGGATTCAAATATGGTACACTATGGAGAGCCTATTCAACTGATGTAGGAGCGGATCACGCACCCTGGTTAATTGATACATTAATTGAAGCCCCATTAAATTGGACCCAAGCCTGCTTAAATGCTAGATTAGCTGCTGGAGTTAACAAACAATATATCATTGGAATATGTAATCGCACATCTAACGATATACAATATCTTGAATTTCGTCGTCCACCATCTGATCGTCGATGGACAAATTTGACTCGGCATTAATTCTGAAATTATTTTGTGTATTAGATTGAATATTTTTGGTACCAAATGAAAAAGATGGCATGATTGTAAAAGACAACAATAAAATTAGTATTGAAACTAGTGTAGATGGGTCAATGTAATCACTAAATGGTCCTGATCGTGAATTTTCTGTATATACTGTAACATCAATTTCAGATCTCTTTCCTTCTTCGGAATATAACACGATTGTACCGTCTGCATACATATTTGGTGTAAGTAATCCATTTGGATTTATAGTGAGATTTAACGATGAATTCGAAGATAAAATCATACTGTTATCAACTATAGCTATACGATCTAAGGCTCCCTCAATACTTACAGTATATATTCGATTACCATTACCAATCATTTCCAATGGTAGAGATAATTCAGTAGTTTGATCGTGAGATATAGTAGTTTCATAAATTGAATTATTAAGCATATGTGGAACAATCGCCCATTTAATTATGACATGACGGAATATACTATCGCCGCAACCAATGCTACCCTGCAATGTACCACTGGATCCTACAATGGATGATTGTACCCAATCCAAAGATATTGGAATATTGTATCCTGATATTTCAGATGAAATGTTGATCAATGGATTCCTATTATCTGAAGAAATTAGAGAAATCCATGGAACACAAGTTGATTCAATATCAAATATTAGATTAATTGATTCATCATCTAATAATTCAATAATTGATCGTTCTGGTAATACATCGCTGGTGTTCTCCGAATGAAACTGTATAGATAATTCCATTGAATTAGGCGATGAACTGACTACAGTTACATTCCAATTGACTAATCGCCCATGTGCATCATAAATTTTGTATCCGTGTGAACCTATTATATCACCTTCAATGAATAGATCAGATTGAGATCCTGAATCAGCGCCGTTAACTAGTGCTGAATTAGAATCCGCTTCCAATATTCTAAGGAATGGTGAACTTGGATCGATATTCACCTCATTACCTGTCAAATCTTTCTGATATACGTCCTTTAAAGAAACTAAAAGTCCGTGTCCAGGTAATTCCTTGTCAAACCCTATATCACCTCGATGTTCAAAATATACTGTTTCAGTAGGTGATATATCAAATGATAATGCTGTACCACCTGCAGACATTGGAGTTAAATTTACATTGGAATTTGAAGGAATTGACATTGCATCAACTGAACGATTAATGCCAATTAATTCCATTGTTACTGTCATTGGTATGCTAGGAATTCTACCATTTCCATTCCAGTTTCCACTAGACATAATATCAAAATCACCAACTCCGTTCCATTCGTCAGCATGTGAATCATCATGAACGTCATATAAATCCAAACCACCCATTTGGTGAATCATCTCGTGGATAATTGTGCCTAATCCGCTTTGAAAAGATGACATTGTATAATGAGAAACTGTTGTATTTCCTATTTGTATAGGTTCAGTAAGATGTTGAAAATGACTCCAAATATCACTAGATCTACCGCTAGTTTCCTGTGGCCTACCAGTATGCAGCATCAATAATCTATCTAATATGCCATCTTTGTCTAAATCAAATTGTGTCAGATCTAAATCAACAGGAATATTTCGAATGACAGATGATGCTAAATCGGATGGACGTGAACCGTCAGATGCAACATCACGATTTCCATTATGATCAGTTCCCCATGCAGATGGGGGTGAAGGTGCAGTGTATATGGTATCTGAAATTACAACTTCTAAATTAGTATTTGAGGCTGTAATTTCATCAAGATAATCATCAGCTCCATTAATGCCCATTAGTATGTTTTCAGCATGTTCTGCATCTTTACCATCTGCAGTAGGTAATCCTTGGAATTCAATAATAATGACTAGCCATCTTTCGTTATCCTGAATTCCTAATAATTTTCTTTGATCAGAATTGCTGTCTGTATTTTCTGTATTTCGTAAGACATCTTCAATCAAATCAGGTTCAACGAAGGTAGTCAATGATGTAATGAGTAACAAGGCAGCGACACACACACGAAGTGCCCTGATCATGAATAATAATTTTTTAAATTGGATATCAACCCATGTGATGAATGTTCAG
>Ga0066856_10000232_pt1 | contig 20302 bp, 20 predicted proteins | sample ETNtaG_5_FD_65605 | JGI IMG/M metagenome (GOLD analysis project Ga0066856, IMG submission 65605) | Marine microbial and viral communities from oxygen minimum zone, Eastern Pacific Ocean - ETNP201406SV205 | ecosystem: Environmental > Aquatic > Marine > Oceanic | place: Pacific Ocean: Eastern...
TATTCTTTAATGATAATTCAGTAGCTTAATACTAAAATTTTCTTATCTTTTATATGTTATTCTAATTTAGTAATAAAATAATAGGAGTATAATGAGCAAAACAATTCTTATAACGGGTGGAGCAGGTTTTATTGCTCATCATATTATTGATAAAATTCTATCTACAACAGATTGGAAGATCATTACTTTAGATAGGCTTGATTTTAGTGGCAATCTTAACAGGCTTAATGAAGTGGTTAGTCAATACCCAGAACTTGAAAAGAAAAGAGTAAAAATAGTACATCATGATTTAAAGGCAGAATTAAATCCAGAAATTTGTGCTACAATAGGTAAGGTAGATTATATTAGCCATCTTGCTGCTGGCTCTCATGTTGATAGATCTATCACTCATCCATTAGAATTTGTAATGGATAATGTTGTAGGAACAGCACATATTCTAGATTACGCTAGGAAATTAGATTATTTAGAAAGATTTGCTTATTTTAGCACGGATGAAATATTTGGTCCTGCTCCTCCAGATATCAATTATAAGGAAAATGATAGATATAACTCTACTAATCCATATTCTGCTACTAAAGCAGGAGGAGAAGAATTAGTAGTTGCTTTTGAGAATACATATGGACTGCCATCAATGATTACTCATACAATGAATGTTTTTGGAGAGAGGCAAAACCCTGAAAAATATATTCCAATGGTTATAAAAAAAGTTAGAGATAATGAAATAGTTACAGTACATGCTAATAAAGAGAAAACTAGCGCAGGATCTAGGCACTATATACATGCAGAAGATGTGGCAGACGCTTTACTATTTCTTTATCAACATAATATATCAAAAATAAAGCCAGATCCAACAGGTGCAAAATGTCAAAAGTTTAATATTGTAGGTAAGAATGAAATTGATAATCTTGAATTAGCACAGTTTATTGCAAAGACCCAGAACAAAAAATTAAATTATGAAATGGTAGATTTCCACTCACAAAGACCAGGACATGATTTACGATATGCGTTAGATGGATCTAAAATGCAAGAAATGGGATGGGTGCCACAATCTGCATTTGAAAGACTTGAAAAAACAATCAAGTGGACATTAGAAAATGATAGGTGGCTATCTATATAATCTATTTGTAAAAAACCTATTTCAAACTAAATTTAACACATGAAAAACAAATATATTTTTTTGCCAATTTTATGCAATATTTTATTTGCTCAAATCTCAATAAACGATATTAATAAAATTAGTAATCAACAATTAAATAGCATTAAAGAGGAATTGCAAGATCGTTCTTCTAATGCAGAAAAATCTGAGTCTATTGAAGACTCTTTTTTAGAAGAAGTTAATGTAGGGCCAACTAGCGTATCAATTGAGAGTCTATATTTTGGATATGATTACTTTAAAAAGGGTATTAGTTTTTTTGATAATATACCTACTCCTTCAGATTTTAAATTAGGTCCAGGGGATGAATTAATCTTATCTTTATGGGGAGAGATTAATTCAAGAGAAAAGTTTGTAATCAATAAACAAGGTTTGATCTATTATGAAAATATTGGATTTATAAACTTATCTAATAACACACTTGAATCTGCAGAATTAATTCTTAAAGAAGAGCTTTCTAGAATTTATTCTACATTAAAAGATGAAGCTAACCCAACTAATCTTATGCTAGAGCTTGGTAAATTAAAATCTATAAATATCTATTTTTCTGGTCATATTGAAAATCCAGGAATCAATTTAGTTCATCCTTTTTCTGATATTTTTTCAGCTATTATACAAGCTGGAGGAATAGGCTTAAATGGTTCTTTAAGGAAAATACAATTGATACGAAATGGTAATGTTATCGATACTGTGGACTTTTATACTTTTTTTATGAATGGAAAAAATGATTTTTCTAGTATAAAGCTTATTGATGGAGATGTGATACATATTCCAACAATTCAAAGGCGAGTATCTATTTCAGGTAGTGTTATTAGACCTTCTTCTTATGAGCTTTTAAAAAATGAAACATTCACAGATTTGTTAAGGTATGCTAACGGCCTTACTCCAAAAGCATCATCGGATATTTTGGTAAATAAGACTATACCACTTCAGGACAGATTATCGGATGACAATGCTTTACAGACTATTGCTACCAATTTTGGGGAAATTGAATCTATAGATTTAAACAATAGTGATTCTACTGTAATATTAAGCATACAAAGAGTAGATTCGTCAGTAAGAGTTTTAGGTCAAGTTAAAAGACCTGGAAGCTATCCAGCCAATAATCTGAACTTAAAAAATATTTTAGATCTTGCTGGTGGTTTTGATGATCCAACTTTTAGAAAAACTATTATCGAGGATATTGTAATCTTGCGTAAAGATGAAGAGAATTTTTATAGTAAAGAAATAATTGTTCCATATAAAGATGCCAATGATTTTAACCTTGCTGTAGATGACCAAATACTTGTTTACAAAAATATCAATTATGAGAATGTTTATACCTATACAATTGGTGGCCAGATTAATAAACCTGGGGTGTATCATCTTAAAAGTACAGATTTAACAATAGATGAAGCTATTAAATTGGCAGGAGGATTTACAGAATTAGCTGATCCAAATAATATTAAATTGAGAAAACAACGCCAAGAAGCTGATGGACTGGGTAACACTGTAACCAAAACTCAAGTTGTTAATAATGCAACTGGAGATTTTAAAATTGGTATAAATTCATCTATCAATGTATTGCCTTATGAAAACACTGTAAATATTACAGGCAATGTTTATAATCCAGGTTTACTTGCTTATTATGAAGGTAAGAATTTTAAGGATTATGTTACACTTGCCGGAGGCACTAAAGAAAAAACACATAAAAAGAAAATTTATATTAAAAGAGCTAACGGTTCTATCGTAAAAACGTATGGATTATTCAATTTTAATTCAAAAAAAATATATCCGGGTGATACAATCTTTATTCCACGTAAGCCAGAAAACTTAAGAAATTTTGATGTCACAAGTTTTACTGCTGATATATTAACTGTGTTAACAAATCTTGTAGCTATATTAGCTATTACTGATAATTCTTCTGATTAGATATAATGAAATTAGTTCTTCTCCGTCACGGTGAAAGTCAATGGAATCTTGAAAATCGTTTTACAGGATGGAAAGATGTATCATTGACCAATATTGGAATTAAAGAAGCTAATTTTTCTGGAAAACAATTACTTAAATCTAATATACCAGTCAAAAGTGTATATACTTCTCTTTTAAAAAGAGCTACACAAACCACAGATATTGTTGTAGATATTATTAATTTCCCAAAATCAAAAATCAATTATGATTGGAGGTTGAATGAAAGACATTACGGTGCTCTGCAAGGACTCAATAAATCTGAGACTGCTAAAAAGTATGGAGAAGATCAAGTACATACTTGGAGAAGAAGTTATGATATACCTCCTCCATTTTTGAAAGAAGATGACCCTCGACATCCACGCTTTAATAGTAAATTTAATAAAATCGATGGGGATCTTCCTATCGGAGAAAGTTTAAAAAATGTAATTGATAGGTTAGAACCTTTCTGGGTAGAATATGTTAAATACATAACTCAAGATAAAGGCAATCATTTAATTATAGCGCACAGTAATTCCTTAAGAGCAATTGTCAAAGTTTTAGATAACTTGTCAGATACAGAAATTATATCTGTAAACATTCCTACTGGTGTTCCATTAGTCTATACACTTGATGATAACGATTTCACAGTTTTACATAAAGAGTACCTTATTGATGATGATGAACTTAAGAAAAAACAAGATTTAGTAGCTAATCAAGGTAAAGCAAAATGAAGTTAGATTTTTCAGATATTAAAGTATTATTAATTGGAGATTTTATGATAGATCATTATATCATGGGTGCATCTACAAGGATTTCTCCAGAAGCTCCTGTACCTGTCGTTGTTCCACAAGAGGAATATTCAATACCGGGAGGAGCAGGAAACGTAGCAATGAATCTGAGTGCAATGGGAGCAGATGTAACATGTTTGGGAACTGTTGGAGACGATATTTGGGGTAAAAAATTAATTTCAATATTAGAAAATGAAGGTATAAATATTAATAAGATAAAAATAATTCAAAATCATCCTACGACATTAAAACAAAGGATTTATTCAAATGGAAAGCAAGTAGCAAGACTTGATAAAGAAAGAACTATAGATTTTAAATCAGATTTTTTAGCTAAAAATATTAATAATTATGATGTTTGTATATTATCTGACTATAACAAAGGCGTAATAAGCGATATAAACATTAATACAGATATGGTAATAGTGGACCCAAAGAAAGATGATTTTTCTTTATATAAAAATGCACATATTATTACTCCAAACTTAAATGAACTGCAAAGAGCTACTGGAGTTGATATTGACAATGATCAATCAATTATAGATGTATGCAATCAACTTATTAAAGAAAATAATTTTACTTATATCATTGCAAAAAAAGGCGCTGAAGGAATAGTTATTATAGGAAAAGATAATTTTGTAAAACGTATAAAACCTCATCATGTTGACAGTCCAGATGTTACAGGAGCAGGAGATACGGTGATTTCTGTTTTATCTATAGCATATGCTAAAAGTAGAGATATAGAGCTTTCTGCAAAAATTGCCAATGCTGCTGCTGCTATTGTTGTTGGAAAGCCTGGCACTGCCACAGCTAAAGTCAAGGAAGTTGAAAAACTACTTACTTAAATAGCTTTTCTCTTATTTTTGTAGCAGAAATTTCACCAATATCTGAAGGGGGGACATGTTCAATAATATCATATCCAACTCCACGGCCATAATTCACTGATTCAATATCTGGGATAATAATCACTTTTACTTTTTGTGAATCAATTAAATCCTTTAATTCTTTTTCAACATTATCTTTTACTTCAATAGGATCATAAGGGTTTTTATCATCTTTACTAACTTCTCTAACACAAATAAGAACATTTTTACCTTCATTCAATCGCTGATCAATTAACCATCGATGTCCATTATGCCAAGGTTGCCACCTACCTATAAACATTGAATATTTCATTTATTCTCCATTTGGTTTATATATTTTTTTTCAATTAAATAGTTAATGATTTGATTAGAAGCATTATCTAGAGTTATTGTATTGTTTATAACATGAATTTCTGGATTTTCAGGAGATTCATATGGAGAACTAATGCCTGTAAAATTAGATATTTCTCCATTTCTAGCCTTTGCATACATACCTTTTGGGTCTCTTTTTTCACAGACCTCAAGAGAAGAATCAATAAAAATCTCGATAAACTGTTCTTTTCTGACAAGTGACCTAGCTAGCTCTCGATCTGAATTAAATGGAGAAATAAATGCTGTTAGGACTATTATTCCTGAATCTAAAAATAGCTTAGCAACTTCACCTATTCTTCTAATATTTTCAACTCTACTTTCTTCATTGAAGCCTAGATCTTTATTTAATCCATGTCTAACATTATCACCATCCAATAAGTATGTCTTATAATTCATTTGAAATAATTTTTGCTCTACAATATTTGCTAGAGTTGATTTTCCGCTAGCGCTAAGGCCTGTAAACCAAAGTATAAAAGGCGTTTGATTTAATAATTTATTTCTATTATCATTATTTATTGTTGTGTTGTGCCAAACTATATCACTCATAATTGACCAACTCTTTTTCTATATAAAATTTCCAATCCATGACTTCAATTGTAGAATGCTTTTTTATATCAAATGATTGAAAAGTCTTATTAGGTAAAACTCTTTTTTCTACACCGTTTATTAGTAAGTCAATTGGCATAATAAAATTATCATTTATATTATTCCATTTATAATAGAATTGAGAATCTGTTTGGTAGTATTCTAATTTAGGTTGATTTGGACTATAAAAATATTGTTCTGAAAAATATGAATAATCAATACCAGTTTTTTCTTTAACTTTATCAAAGAAATCTTCTGTGCTAACATGACTTTTTGCATTTTCTATCATGAATTCTTTTAGTATTTCAAACCAAACAGGGTCATCATTTATAACGCTCCTCAAAGTATGCATTACCCAGGCACCTTTCATATAAGTATCACCATTTAACGCCCAATAATTTTCATCTTCTGGGCCTACAATAGGAATTTTATTTTGAATTCTTGATTTAATACTTTTCAAGTAATCAACACTCACGGCATAGTTCTTGAATTTATCTTCAAAGTATAATGCTTCAGAATAAACTTGCAGTCCTTCATGAATCCAAATATGTGTTGGATCGACCGCAGTAACACTATTACCAAACCATTCATGACCAGTTTCATGGATAATAAGTGGATCAATGACCCCATACATAGCCCAACTACTACTTCTAACACCATTATATATGCTAAATCCATTCCCATATGTTACAGCTGACTGATGCTCCATACCTAAGTATGGGACTTCAATTAATTTATATCCATCATCCCACCATTGATAGTCTCCAAAATATTTTTCATAGAAACGAATAACTTCTTTTGATTGTGGAAAGTAGTTCTCTGCAACTTCTTCGTTATAATCTAGTACATAATGATTCATATAATGGGTTTTATCTCTTTTGATAAATGTATCTTGAACGGCAACATAGTGTCCGATTTGAACAGAGATATTATAATTATTAATCGGATTATTCACAAACCACTCGTAGGTAGTTTTATCATCTTCTTTCTCTAGAACGCCTCTTAGTTGACCATTACCAACACTTACTAAATTAGATGGTACAGTAAAAGCCATTCTAACACTATCAGGTTCTTCAGTAATATGATCTTTATTAGGCCACCAAATTCTTGCACCTTCCCCTTCACAAGAAACTGCTACCCAATCTCTATCATTTTTATCTTTAGACCATGTGAATCCTCCTGCCCAAGGTGGATTATCAGCACTTTGAGGTATTCCATAATAATGGACTGTGAAATCAAATAATGTATCTTTATCTATAGTTTGATTAAAGATCACCATAACAGCATCTTCTTCTCTGCTATATTCAACAGAGCTATTTTGATGAGTAATTTTTTTAATATTTAAATTTTTAGCTAGATCTACTTGTAGGGTGTCAATATCATTAAGCGCTCTTGCTTTAATGGTTACAAAACCATCGATTGATTTTTCTTCAATATTAAAGTCTATATTTATGTCATAATATGATACGTCGTATGAGCTGCGATATTCATTTAAAAATCCCATCAGATAATTATTACGCGTTAATTCCGGTACACCGGTCTGAGATCCATGAGGTCTCAAATCAGCAACATTTACATTGCAAGCAATTAATAAAGTGAAGAGAATTATTAGAACACTAAATTTTTTTTTCATAATAAGTAGTTGATTGAAACATATTTTTAGCAAAAATAATATAGTACAATAGAATGCAAAATAAAAACCAAAGAACAATAGCAAAAGCTTCTTTTATTATAAATAATATGTAGACAGTAGCAAAATATGCTATCCATTTTACCCAGCTAGGTTGGTTCCATAGTTTTAATAACAAATTCATGAGCCTATAAATGTTAATATATTGTTGATATTGTCTAATTCATAATTTCCACATTTACTGATGTTATTTTCATTAAAGATTATTTTTTTACCCTTCTTGTTCACCCAACCAACTATTTTAGCTGGATTACCTAAAACTAGGGCAAAGCTTGGTACATCTTTAGTAACCACTGCACCTGCTCCAACTAATGCATATTCTCCAATAGTATTGCCACAAACAACTGTTGCATTTGCGCCTATAGAAGCTGATTTTTTTACAATAGTAGGTGAGTAAAATTCGCTACCTCTTTGAGGAAATTCACATCTTGGGAGTAAAACATTTGTAAAAACACAAGAAGGTCCACAAAATACATAATCTTCTAAAGTTACACCTTCATAAACTGATACATTATTTTGAATTTTAACATAATTACCTATATTAACATTAGATCCAATATTAACATTTTGTCCCAAAGTACAATTCATCCCAATAGAAACATTGCTTTGCACATGGCTAAAATGCCATATTTTTGTATAATCTCCAATTGTGCTATTTTTATCTACAATTGCAGTGTCATGTATATAAAATTCATTCATATCTATCCTTGTTCCATAAAGTTAATCATCTCTTTATAAAATACCATTCCTTCATCATATATCTTATAATATTTTTTAGGTAATAAAGGAATATGTTGTTCCCCGCTCAAAAACCCTGTTGAGTTTAAAACATTTTTATACCAATGACTACCCCAGATACCATCATTTTCATGAGGACCTTTTTTCCATTCCATCATTTCATTTTGAAAATTTATGTTTAAATTTCTACACCATTCTTTTAGATATTCTTTTGGGCTAATTAAAAATAAACTAGAGTCTATGATTGAGATCTTTTTATTTTTCTCTTTTAAGTATTTATAAATTTGATATTGTTGAGGATAGCCTAACTGCTCAATACTTTTTATTTCAAATTTTTTACTGAAAGAATTAATAACTAGCGCTGGATGCCTTATTAAAAGTGTATTATGAAAATCTTCTATCCAATCAAGATGGTTAATATCTTCAATATGATGAGCCATATGTTTTTGGTACCATATATTTTTTGATTTGGGTATTTCAGATGTAATATTTTTTATAACTTGCTGGTAGTTTGTTTCATACTTATTAATAATCTCTTCTATCATAGGATGCCGAATATTATTCTTATGTAAATATGGAGCATAAAACGGCTCATCAGAAACAAAGGTATCATTTCTTGAAGACCAAGATCGCATAAGTGCTGTGGATATATTCCTAGGTCCTGACCAACAAGCAATTCGCATACTAACCTATATATTCTTGAATATGTTTATTATAAAGTAGCCTAATTTTACTAACTAAAGAATCAGAATTTGTTGATTCTAATTGTCTGTTTTCTAATTTTGCTACAGGGATGATACCTGCAAACGTACCTGTTACAAAAGCTTCACTACAATCTTTAATCTCTTCAAATGTAAAATTAGTTTCATAGCATTTTATTTTATTTTGGCTACATATCTCAATAGCTTTTCCTCTAGTAATACCATTTAAACAATATTTTCCTTTCGAAGTCAAAACTCTATCATTTTTAACGAAAAATAGATTAGTAGAATTACATGTACTGATATTACCATCAATATCATTCATAATACCTTCATCATAACCAAGTTTATTTGCCTCAATACTTGCTAAAATACAATTTAGTTTACTTAAAGTATTATAATGAGGACTTAATATGCTTTCATTAGGTCTAATATTAGGCACTCTACCAATATTGACTCCCTTTATATAGGTGCTTGGGTCTGTTTGCTTATATTCAGGAATGATTACTAGGTTGATTGGTCCTACATTTGCGTTAGGATTTTGATATGGAGTAATTTTATCCCCTCTAGATATAACTAAACGAATGTGTATATTATCATCCATGTTATTCCTATCTAAAACTTTATTAATTTCATCAATTATTTCTTTTTTTGAGTAGGGAATCTCCAATGAAATCCCTTTTGCACTTGCATACAATCTATCTAGATGATCTTCTATAAATACTAGTTTCGATCTGTGCAGTCTAATTCCTTCCCAAACACCATCACCAAGTAAAAATCCACTATCAAAAACAGAAATTTTTGCCTCACTTCTATGAAACAATTTTCCGTTGATATTAATGAAAATATCTTCATTTTTTGCATCTGATATATAAGAATGACTACTCATGTGTGGGCCCACAGGGACTTGAACCCCGAACCTGCGGATTATGAGTCCGTTGCTCTAACCAATTGAGCTATGGGCCCCTATTATATTGATTAAGTTAATAGTAAAAATTCTTTTTATAGTCTAATTTTAATTGATTTAAATACTTCAAGACCCAATTCTTTTGAACCAATAAAGATGATTTTTTTTATATTTTTTTTAAGCATAGTTTTTAGGTTTAAATATAAATATTTTTCTCTTATTTATAACTATATTAATTCTTGTATTAATGATATGCTACAACATAAATTCGTCCAATAGGATCTATATAAAATGATAATTGAAAAGATTAATTTAAATATGGTAAAAAAGTCTTCTTATAGACTAAAAAATACTTTTATTTATTTATTTATAATTTGGTTTATCCTCTTTGGATTATATTATACTTTTTCTGATAGATCGTATACTTCAAGTATGGAAATCATTCCATCAGAGTCCAATCAAAGTCCATCTTCGTTATTAGGGGGCTTCGGACTAAATCTGCCAATTGGAAATTACATACATTTCAATTCTTCTGTGCTGTATCCAGACATAGTTAAAAGTAATCGTTTAATTAAAAAATTAATGCATTCAAATATTTTTTTTGAATCTCAAGAAAGACAAATAAAAGATATTTTTTCAAATAAATATTTGAAACAAGCTGTAGAAAAAGGTGTTTCAAATCATGAGATAGATTTATTATTAATTAACTTTTTTAAAAAGAATATTATTTCTGTTTCTAGGAATAGAATGACTGAGATTACTACTGTCGATATCACCACTTTTGATAAGTCACTTTCTCAAATTTTAGCTTTAGAGCTTTTTAATATATTTAACTCTATGCAGCTTGAAAAAAGAAATGAAAACCTTGACTCCCAAATGAGTTATACTCAATCACGAATAGATGAAGTATCTAATAATTTAGATGTACTTCAAAGAAAAAAGATAGATTTTCTTAGGTCAAATATTGATATCACATCTCCTCAATTAAGTTATGAGCTTAATCAAATAGTTACAGAAATAGATATTGAAGAATCAGTTTTCTTATCATTAAGAGATAAGTATGAAATATTTAAAATAGAAAAAAATAATTTGAGCAATCTGGCATCATTTATTGATGAACCTATTGAACCTATTAAACATAGCAGTCCAAGCTTTAGATTAAACTTTCTAATATCACTTCTATTTCTATTTTCTATATATGGTATAGTTCTTTTGAAAGATATCAACCATATGATATCTCAAGATTAGATATGAGCAAGAAAACTATATTTGTTACAGGAGGCTGTGGTTTTATAGGCAGTAATTTCATTATTAATCAAATACAGCATACAGATAATAGTATTATTAATCTAGATAAATTGACTTATGCTGGTAACGAAGATAATCTCAAAGATATTGCATCTAGCAACCAATATACTTTTATTAATGGTGATATTAATACAAAAAGTATTGTAGATGATATCTTTAGAGATTTTCATCCACATGCAATTATCAATTTTGCTGCTGAGTCCCATGTTGATAGATCAATTGACGGTCCAATGGAATTTGTACATACTAACATTGTAGGAACTGCTAATTTGTTAGAGTCTTCAAGAGAATATTGTGATTCTAATAATAATTTCAGATTTATACATGTTTCAACAGATGAAGTTTATGGCAGCTTAGAAAATGAAGGATTTTTTACTGAAGAAACTCCTTATAATCCTACTAGCCCATATTCAGCATCAAAAGCTAGTTCAGACCATCTTGTAAATGCATGGCATCATACCTTTAATTTGCCAACTATTATTACTAATTGTTCAAATAATTATGGTCCTTATCAATTCCCAGAAAAATTAATTCCTTTAATGATAATGAATTGTCTTGAAGGAAAAGATTTACCTGTTTATGGGAATGGAGAGAATATAAGAGATTGGTTATTTGTTGAAGACCACTGTGATGCAATTTATAAGGTTTTTTTGCATGGAAAAATTGGACAGACATATAACATTGGCGGTAATAATGAAATTAAAAATATTGAAATTGTTAATTCTATATGTGAAATAATGGACAATCAAAGACCTTTAGATAATAATAAATCATACAAAGATTTGATTAAATTTGTTGAAGATAGACCTGGGCATGATTTTAGGTATGCTATAGATGCATCAAAGATCGCAAATGAATTAGATTGGGTTCCTAGTGAAAATTTTGATTCAGGTATAGAAAAAACTATAAAATGGTATCTTGATAATCAAGATTGGTGTGAAAAAATAAAATATAAGCAAGAAAGATTAGGAGTATTATAATGAAAGGAATTATTCTCGCAGGAGGTACAGCATCAAGATTACATCCAACGTCATTATCTGTTAATAAGCACTTATTGCCCGTATATGACAAACCAATGATATATTATCCACTATCAACTATGATGTTAGCAGGAATTAATGAAATATTAATTATTACATCTGGAAATTGCCTAGATGATTTTAGAAAACTACTTGGGAATGGCTCTCATCTTGGAATTAATATTTCTTATGCGACCCAAGATAAACCTAATGGAATAGGTGAAGCTTTTTTAATAGGTGAAAAATTTATTAATAATGAATCTGTATGTTTAATACTGGGAGATAATATATTTCATGGCACTGATTTAAAGCAGAAATTATGTGAAGGTGTAAACAATAATAATTTGAATAATGGAGCCACCATTTTTGCTTATAAAGTATTGGATCCTAGAAGGTATGGAGTAGTAGAATTTGATTCAAATAATATTGCAATATCTCTTGAAGAAAAACCAAAAAATCCTAAGTCAAATTATATGATACCTGGATTATATTTTTATGACAATCAAATAGTTGATATTGCAAAAAAAATGAAACCATCAGATAGAAATGAACTTGAAATAACTGATATCAACAATTATTACTTAAATAATAAAATTCTCAAAGTGACTGAATTAGGAAGAGGTACAGCCTGGTTTGATTGCGGCACAGAGGATTCTTTGCTTTCTGCATCCAATTTTGTTCAAATTATTGAGAAAAAACAAGGACTTAAAATTGGTTGTGTTGAAGAAATTGCACTTCATGAAGGTTTAATTTCAAAAAATGAATTAAGTGCATATTTAAAAGATAAAGAATCCAACTATTATGATTATTTAAAATCTTTTTTATAATATTTCTTCCCTATATTTTCTATAAATGAGAAAGATTAAATAATTGAGAAACTATAAGAGGTAAAAATGAAATTTATTGATCTTAAAAAACAATACAGTAAAATTGAAGTTAGTCTTGATCGATCTTTAAAAGAAATTCTTAATAATACCAGTTTTATTATGGGACCTCCTGTTCAAGAACTCGAAGAGAAATTAGCTGAATATGTAGGTGCAAAACATTGTATATCATGCGCAAGTGGAACGGATGCTATTTTAATGGCTTTAATGAGTCTTGATGTTAAGAAAGGTGATGCAGTTTTTTTATCATCATTCACATATATTGCTACTGCTGAAGTTGTATCTTTGTTAGGCGCTACCCCAATTTTTGTTGATAGCTACGATTCAACATTTAATATGTCACATATAGATCTAGAACATAGAATAGAAAAAGTCCATAATGAAAAAAAATTAACACCTAAAGCAATTATTTCTGTTGATATTTTTGGTTTACCTGCAAGGTATAGATTGATTGAAGAAACTGGTAAAAAGTATGGTTTACCAATTATTGAGGATGCTGCACAAAGCTTTGGTTCAGAAATTAGAGATAAGAAAGCATGTAGTTTTGGACTAATTTCTACGACATCATTTTTTCCTGCTAAACCTTTAGGGTGTTATGGAGATGGCGGAGCAATCTTTACAAACGATGATAATTTGAATGAATCTTTACGATCTATCAGAATTCATGGTAAAGGTGAAGATAAATATGACAATATAAGAACAGGAATAAATGGCAGACTAGATACAATCCAAGCCGCAGTGTTATTAGAAAAAATAAAAATTTTTGACGATGAATTAATCAGTCGTAATAATGTAGCTAAAAGATATACAGAAGGTTTGTCTGATATTCTCACAGTTCAATATATTCCTAAAGACTATAAATGTTCCTGGGCGCAGTTTTCTTTGTTATCTGATAGCGAAGAACAAAGAACAGATATAATGAATTTTCTTAAGACTAGAGATATTCCTTCAATGATTTATTATCAAAAGCCAATGCATATGCAAGCAGTTTATGCTAATTTGGATTATAAGCCAGAAGACTTGCCAGTTTCTAACGATCTAAGTAAAAGAATTTTTAGCTTACCAATGCATCCGTACTTATCAAATGAAGAAATTGATTTGATAGTTCAAACAATTCAAAATTTTTTAAATAAACAATGAATAGTCAAAAAAAAGTATGCGTAGTGGGTGTTGGATATTGGGGAAAAAACTATATTAAAACCCTATCTAAACTTTCTATACCATTTTCTATAGTAGAAAAGAATGCAAAAGTCATTACAGAGCTGAAAAAAGAATATCCTAAAATAGATTTCTATAATAACGTAGAAGACTCATTTCAAGATCATGATTCATATATCATAGTAACCCCACCAGCTACTCATTATGAGATTGGAATGAAATGTTTAAATCAAAAGAAAAATGTTTTAATTGAAAAGCCCTTAACTTTAAATCCTAGAGATTCAGAATTATTATATAAAAAAGCAAAGGATGTCAATAAAACATTAGCTGTAGGGCATTTACTAATTTTTCATCCAGCTATCAGATTAATTAAAGAGTATATTGACAATAATGATCTTGGAAATTTGCAGTATATTTATAGCAATAGATTGAACCTAGGAAAGGTTAGACAAGATGAGAACGTCTTGTGGAGCTTAGCTCCACACGATGTATCGATTATTCAATTTTTATTAAATTTTTCATATCCCAATAAAATTCAATGTATCGGTAGTCAAGTTGCTAATGAAAAAATGCATGATATTACCACAACCTTTTTAGAGTATAGCGATCAAAATGTCGATGCACACATATTTGTAAATTGGCTCAATCCTTTCAAAGATCATTCTCTGGTCGTTGTAGGAGATAAAAAAATGATTACTTTCAATGGAGTTACAAATGAGCTATTATTGCATAATAAATTTCTAAATAAAGAAAATTTTAATATTGAGTCTTTTGATGTTCCTGTTGAAAAAATTGATTATGAATTTGATTATCCTTTAACTTTACAGATTAAACATTTTCTTAATAATAAGAATAACCCTAATATAAAATATATTGGAGGTAAAGAGGCTATAGATGTAATGAATATTTTACATGATGCTTCTAGTCAATTATTATGAGTAATAAAGATATGAATATATTAGTTACTGGATCGGCAGGATTTATAGGCTTTCATACCAGCTTATTTTTATTAAATAAAAAAATTAAGGTTTGTGGTATTGATAATTTAAATAATTACTATGACACTCAATTAAAAAAAGATCGGCTAAATATATTAAAGAAATTTGAAAATTTTTCATTTATAAAGTGTGATTTAACTGATATTGATACCATAGACAGATTAATGGAAGAAAATCATATTACCCATATAATAAATTTAGCCGCACAAGCTGGAGTAAGATATAGTTTGAAAAATCCTCATGCATATGTAAACTCAAATTTAGTAGGTTTTGTTAATATATTAGAGCTTGCTAGGAAATATAAAGTAAAAAAATTAGTCTACGCTTCTAGCTCATCCGTATATGGAGATAATACTGCTAGCCCTTCATTGGAGAGTCATATAACAGATACTCAGATTTCTCTTTATGGAGCTACTAAAAAGTCTAATGAATTAATGGCATACTCATATTTTAAACTTTTTAAATTAGAATCTGTTGGGCTGCGCTTTTTTTCTGTTTATGGTCCATGGGGAAGGCCGGATATGGCATTATTTTTATTTACAGAAGCTATTGTTAAAAATGAAAAAATTAATGTATTCAATTTTGGAAAAATGCAAAGAGACTTTACGTATATTGATGATATTGTTTCTGGAATATATCATTCATTAAGCCTAAAAAAAGAAACTGGCATTTATAATCTTGGAAACAATAAAACTGTTGAATTAATGTATCTAATTGAGACAATCGAGAATAATATTGGTAAAAAAGCAGAAATAAATTTTTTGCCAATGCAAAAAGGAGATATTCAGAAAAGTTGCGCAGACATAGAAAAAGCAAAGTCTGACCTGTTTTACTCTCCCAGTACTTCAATTGAAGATGGCGTTGAAAATTTTATTAACTGGTATAAACAATATTATAGGATAAAAATATGAATTCATTAAAAGATAAAAAAGTATTAGTCATTGGAGGGGGAGGATTTATTGGTTCTCATGTAGTATTAGAGCTTTTAAAAGAACCAATAGACTCAGTTTTAATTTATGACAATTTTGTTAGAGGAAAAGCTGCCAATATTGTAGAAGCAATGAAAGATCCGAGATGTAAAGTGTATGAGCATGGAGGCGATATTAGAGATATTGATATTTTAGATGACGCTATTAGCCGATGTGATTATGTTGTTCATCTTGCTGCAATGTGGCTATTGCATTGTAAAGATTATCCAAGGACTGCATTTGATGTTAATATTCAAGGTACTTTTAATGTGTTAGAAGCTTGTGCGAAGAACAATATTGAAAAGCTAGTATATTCTTCATCTGCATCTGTATATGGAGATGCAGTCAAAGTTCCAATGAAAGAAGATCATCCTTTCAATAATAAGAATTTTTATGGCGCAACTAAAATTGCTGGAGAAGCAATGTGTAGAGCATTTCATGATAGATACGAACTTAATTATGTCGGACTAAGATATATGAATGTATATGGTCCTGGTCAAGATCAAACAGCTGCATATACAGGAGTAGTCCCTATTATGTTAAATAAAATTGATGCCAATGAAGAACCAGCCATCAATGGAGATGGAAGCCAAGCATATGACTTTATATATGTTGAAGATGCTGCAAAAGCGAATATTTGTGCTCTTAAATCAGAAGCTGTAGATGAATTTTATAATGTTGGCACGGAAATTCAAACATCAATTAAGGAATTATGCGATTTAATACTTGAGCTAAAAAAATCAGATTTAAAGGTTAAGTATATGCCATATTCAGAAGAAGATGCTAGAAGGTTGGTTCAAAATAGAATTGGTTCCAAAGTTAAAGCACAGAAAGATATTGGTTTTGAATCTGCCTACTCTCTCAAAGAGGGTTTGATTAAGTTGATAGAATGGCGAGAGTTGAAACTTTAATTTTATTCAATGAAAATTTTAATTACAGGGAGTACAGGTTTTATTGGCATAAATTTAGTTTCATTTCTTAAAAATAATAATTCTATAGAAATATTGGAAGCATCTAGAGAAAACGGATTTGATTTATCTCATGATGGTTGGACTAAAAATTTACCTAAAAATGAAATAGATGTTGTTATTCATTTAGCTCAATCTTCATTATATAGAAATTTTCCAGAAGGTGCTACTGATATAAGGAAAGTAAATATTGATTCTACTGCAGAAATTTTAGAATGGGCTAGAATGAATAAAATTAAAAAATTTATTTTTACTTCTACTGGCAGTGTATATGAAAATTCTAAAGGAGAAAAGAAAGAATCGGATACTCCTAGCCCAAATTCATTTTATGGCGTAAGTAAGCTTACTAGCGAATTAATGATTCAATCATATAGCAAATTTTTTGATACTATAATTTTAAGAATATTTGGAGCATATGGTCCAGACCAGAATAATATGCTTATCCCAAATATGATTAATAAAATAAAAAATTCTGAAGATATTCCCTTGGCATCTTGTAAAGGAATATATATTAATCCTATATATATTGATGATTTAGTTCAAATTATTAAAAGATTTATTGATAAAAAAAATGAATGTTGTGACATTTTTAATATTGGAGGTCCAGAGATATTAAGTCTACATGATATAGTTTTAAGGTTGGAGAAAATACTTGATATCAAAGCTAACATCGAAGAGATCAATGCTGAGCCAGCATATGCAATTGGGTCAATCAGTAAGATTAAAAACTATTTTAGTAATTTAGTTTTTACTGATATTGATGATGGTTTAAATCGATGCGTGAATAGAAATTAGCTTATGTGCGGTATTTTTTCTTTAACTAATCTTGATAATAAACCAATTGATTTATTATTGATGAAAAGAATGTGCTCGAAGATGGAGCATAGAGGCCCAGATGGAGAAGGCTTTTGGTCAGAAAAAAATCTGTTTTTAGGTCATAAGAGATTAAAGATACTAGATTTATCAGAAAATGGCAAACAACCCATGCTTTCTAACAACAGTCGATATGTCTTATCATATAACGGAGAAGTTTATAATTATAAAAAAATAAAAAAAGATTTAATTAAAAAAGGTTACACTTTTAAATCTAAAACAGATTCTGAGGTAATAATTAATGCTTATCAAGAGTGGGGAACAGACTGCTTTAATTTATTTGATGGAATCTTTGCTATTATTATATGGGATAGATCCGAAAATAAATTAACTGTAGCTCGAGATAGGTATGGAACTAAACCTCTATATTATTTTAATAATCAGAGTCTATTGATTTTTTCATCAGAAATTAAACCTATATTGACACATCCCCATGTATCTGTTGATTTAAATAAAAACGCTTTAGATCAGTATTTTACTTTTCAAAATAATCTCAACAATGAAACCTTATTCAAGGACATTAATATGGTTGATGCGGGGACATTTATGATATATGATTTAAAGAAAAAAACAAATAAAGCCACGAAATTTTGGGAATTTAATTTTGAAGAAGATCATTCTATATCAAAAAATGACGCAATTGAAGAAGTCGATAGGTTATTTAAGTTATCTGTTGAAAAACAGTTAATGTCTGATGTCCCAATTGGATCTTATCTTAGTGGCGGCATGGATTCTGGAGCTATCACAGCTGTTGCATCAACTAAATTTGATCAACTGAAAACATTTACTATAGGTTATGATATGAAATCTATATCAGGAATGGAGATTAATTTTGATGAGAGGTCTAAAGCAAAATTTTTATCTGATTTATATAAAACAAATCATTATGAATCGATATTAAGGTCAAATGATATGGAATCTTGTTTAGGTGATCTTATTCCAATTATTGAAAATCCCGTAGTTGGACAATCATATCCTAATTATTATGCTGCAAAATTAGCTAAAAAACACGTAACAGTTGTATTTTCTGGAGTTGGAGGAGACGAGCTTTTTGCAGGTTATCCTTGGAGGTATCAATATTCAAGTAATAATAAAAATCCTGAAGAATATATTGGTAAATACTATAAATATTGGTCAAGAATTTTACATGATAGAGAAAAGAGAAGTCTTTATAAGCCATCTCTTTTTAAAGAGACAGAAAATTATTCATTTGAATCTTTTGCAGGTAAATTCAATGAAAAATCTTTTTTGAATACCAATGAAGATTATATCAATAAATCTTTACACTTTGAATGTCAGACTTTTTTACAAGGTTTATTAACACTAGAAGATAAGATTAGTATGTCATTTGGACTGGAAACTCGAGTTCCATTTTTAGATAATGATTTAGTAGATTTTGCAATGAAAATTCCCATAAAACATAAGCTAGAAAAATTAGTTCATAATGAAGAAACATTTACGAATCAAACCAGCGATGGTAAAATTGTTCTTAGGAGAGTATTTGAAAATTATGTTACAAAGGAATATTCTAATAATAAAAAACAAGGTTTTTCTGGTCCAGATGCATCTTGGTTCAAGGGAAATAGTATTGAGTATGTTAGAGGTCTTATAAAGAATAAAGATGCAGCGATGTATAACTATCTTGATTTTGATAGCGTAGCAAATATAGTAGATATTCATTTTTCCGGAAGAGATAATAAAAGATTATTGATTTGGTCATTAATTAATTTTGAAATATGGCTCAATACTTTCTTAAATGATTAATTTATATAATGAATATTATAACATCACAGCCATTATCATTAGTAATTATAATAAATATCTTACAAAAAGTTTCCTCATATAGCATTTTCTTTATCTTAGCTTATATTTTATCACACAATGAATATGGATTATTTGAAACAATATATTCTATTGGATATTTTGGAGTCATGGTTTTTGGTCTTCAGGCAGAAGCTGCATTTGCTAGATATTATTATATTGACAAAGAAAATAATCAACTGTCTAAATCAATATTTAATGTAATATTAATCTATTTATTTGGATCAATCTTATTTTTCTCACTTTTTCAATTATTTAATCCTAGATTTTTTCAATTTGATAATTCCAATCTATCGATTTATCTCCTACTTTTTGTAATTATTAACTTAATATACGGCCTTGTATTGATTTACTTTAGATTTGAAGCCATGTATAAGATATATATTGCAGCAATCATTTATGAAATAATCACATTTTTTTCTTTACTAGGTTTTTTTTATTCAAAAAATTTATTATCTATTGAATATTTGTTAATACTCTTTTCAATGCCAAAGCTTTCCATCTTAGTTTATATTCTTTTCACTAAGGCAAGTAAAGAGGCATTTCAAATTTCAATTCCTATAATCACAAAGTATCTAAAAT
>Ga0066856_10000237_pt1 | contig 20081 bp, 23 predicted proteins | sample ETNtaG_5_FD_65605 | JGI IMG/M metagenome (GOLD analysis project Ga0066856, IMG submission 65605) | Marine microbial and viral communities from oxygen minimum zone, Eastern Pacific Ocean - ETNP201406SV205 | ecosystem: Environmental > Aquatic > Marine > Oceanic | place: Pacific Ocean: Eastern...
AGATATACAGTCATTATCAGCTTCTAATAAAGTACTAATTTTAGAAATAGTTTTCGTCCCATCCCCGGCTAATTGTCCACCAAGAAAAGCTGATATTTCTGAAAGCTTAAAAGACTCTTTGGACAAACTTTATTTTTACTTTTGTTCTTTATTTATGAGATCAACAACCTCAGGAGTAAGGTTTATTTTTTCATCGGACCTATCAAATGCTAAAAGAGCTTGAGAATTTAAAAGCATTTTAATTTTTTTTGCCTTTATTAATTCATTTACAACTTTTTGAACTGCTTCAGCCTGGTCAGCCTGAAGTTTTTGAGTTACTTCCTGTTCTTTAGCTTGAATTTGTTGTGAAAGTAATTGAATGCTTTGATATAAAGTTTGAATTTTTTTTAACATTTCTTCTTTCTCAGAATCAGAAAGGGTTGCCTCATCTTTTTTTAACTTTTCAGCTAGTTTAATTCTTTCAGAATCTTTGGACTGAGCTTCATCGGTTAATTCTTTGTAGTCGGAAGATTCTCTCAAGTCATCTATTCTTTCTCTTGCGAGATCCGTACCCAAGAATATTGCTTGATAATCAATCACTGCAATTCCTTCTAATAGAAAAGCAGAATTCCCAAAAAACAAAATAGAGGAAAAAATTATTATATTTTTTATATATTTCATATTAACTCCTTTCTTAAAAAATATTGTAAATCAAAAAGAACAGAAGTTTACCTTTTTGAAAGAGAATTTTCCCATTTTTTTTTAAAATTGCGTTCCTATCTCAAATTGGAAAGTTTCTGTTCTATCGTCAGGAGAATCATTGAAAACCGAGGCAATAGCGAAAGACAATGGGCCAAGAGCAGTTATCCAAGTTAATCCAATCCCTAGCGAATAGCGTAATTCAGATAGATCAAATTCAAAACAATTAATTTCATAAGATTTGCAGCCATCACTAAATACATTTCCATAATCAAGAAAAACTGACCCTCTTATCGATCTTGGATCTGGAACAAAATTAAGAGGGATAATTAAGTCAAGGCCCCCACTAAGGCTATATGGACCGCCTACAGGTCTTGGATAGCTAGGGCCATAACCAGTGTTATATGATGCCTTTGGCCCTAAATAATTTTGCTTGAATCCTCTCACAGACCTCATTCCTCCTGCATAAAAATGTTGGTACGGAGGAGCTGTTTCTGTATCTTCATAGGTAAATAGAGCTCCAATTCTGGATCTATATCCAAGTATTAAACCTCTGGACAAAGGTTTAAAAAGTTTTAAGTCGTGTATGAAACGACCGTAATTTAAGTTGCTCCCTGGCAAAGTAAAGCTTAATGAAATGGTATTACTCATTCCGCTAGTAGGAAACATACCTCTATCAAGAGTAACTTCAGCCCAGCTTGTTGCCGCAGTTACGGTATCAAAATCAAAGCCTTCAGAATTATAAAAGTCTTGAAGTTGTCTAGAACTGTATAAATTTTGCTTTAATTGGGTATTGTCTATTTCTAGAGATAGACTCAGTTGTTCTATTTCGCTTATTGGCAGTTTAAAACTTACATTGCCTCCATAAGAGTCTGTATTGTATGCAGCAATATTAAAGTTACCATAATCTGTTTTTCTATAAAAAGCACCATAGCCAAGGCCAATTCCATCTATAGTGAAATATGGATCAAAAAAATTGAAAGATATATCTTGTCGCCATTCGCTATAGTTAATTCCTACAGATACGGAATTTCCTGTGCCAAATGCATTTTTTTCAGAGTAATTTGCCCCCAAGCTTAATCCATAGGCTCCGTAACCCAAAGACCCTCCTATAGATCCTGAGTACTGTTCTTCGACTGTAAAAATAACATCAACTTCATCTTGAGATCCTGGAACTTGTTTTTTTTCATAATCTACGCTTTTGAAAAAACCTAATCTATTTAATCTTAGTTTTGAGGTTTCAAGAAGATTATTTGAAGCCCAACTTTTTTCCATTTGGCGCATTTCTCTTCTTAAGACAATATCATGGGTACGCTCATTACCTTCAAAATGTATTCTATTAACCATTGTTCTCTGTCCGGGATCTACAAATAAAGTAAGGGATACTGTTTTATTATCTTCATTTATGTCTTTTGCAGTCGAAACTTCAGCATTTGTATAGCCTAAGTTTTCTAATAAATAAGTAATGTTATCTTCTGTGGACTTAAGGATGCCTTCTATGTAAATCTCATTTGTTGGAATACTAATTAAACTTCTTACAAATATTTCTTTTTCTTCTAAATCGCCTGCTAATTTTACTTCGTTGACTTTATAAACATCTCCCTCATTAACTTTTATTGTTAGGTATAAATCCTTTTTATCCTTTGAAATTGATACTATTGTCGAAACTACATCAAATTTTAAATAGCCATTATTTTTATATATCGACTCTAAAGTTTCTAAATCTCCCTTAAGATTTTCTCTAGAATAACCAGACCCTCTACTAAATACAGAAAGCCAGTTCTTTTCTTTTAATTTAAATTCATCAAGGATTTCTTCATCGGAAAATACTGAATTACCGACAATGTTTATTTTCACTAAAGAAGCGGACTGTCCTTCATCAATTATCACTGATAATTTAATTCTATTTTTTGGCAGATTTTCTGTCTTTACTTCCACAGAAGCAGAATATTTTCCTTGAGATGAATATTGTCTTTCAAGTTCAACGCTTAAGCTTTCAAATACTGATCTCTTGTATAGCGAGCCTTCAGAGATTCCAGATTTTTTAAGCCCGTCTAGCAAAGCATCAGTTTTAATTTGTTTATTTCCTTCTATGAAAATTTCATCAATTGTGGGTCTTTCAACTAAATCAATAAGCAGTGCATTTCCGTCACGCCCTAGTTTTATATCATCAAACTTTCCTGTTTCAAAAATTGAAAGTGTAACTTCTTTGAATTTTTCTGTATCGATTACATCCCCAAGACCTAAGGGCATCACTGCAAAGACGCTACCCGCAGAAACTCTTTGTAATCCAGTTATTCTTATATCATCAATAACCCAGGAATCTTTTTCTTGGGTTAGAGCCAAGGAAGAAAGAAGAATTAAAAATATAAATAAATTGGACTTCATAATCCTAAAATCCTAAAAATATCATTAAAAAAAACGAAAATGAAAATAAAGAGAATAATGACTGTGCCTATTTTATAGAAAAATTCTAAAAGCCAATCCGGTAAATCCCTTCTGATTAATTTTTCAATAGTAAGAATTAAAGCTTGTCCTCCATCTAGAACAGGTAAAGGTAGAAGATTTACAATACCCAAGCTGATACTAATGAATGCGATTAAATATATAAAAGAATATAAGCCGCCATAAATAACAGACTCTCCAGCGTATTGACCAATCATGACTGGTCCTCCTAAATTCTTTGGAGAAATTGAACCAGAGATCATCTTTCCAATAAATAAGACTGAGCTTTGAATTACTTCATAAGTTTGCTTAAAAGAATTAGTAATGGATTCTGAAATGCTGTATCTCTCAAACTTTCTTATATTTGAATTTAAAGTATATGACGATGTAATTCCAATTTGCCAATTAAAACTATCTTCAGATAAAACTGGTTTAATTTGTAAATCAATCTCTTTCTGATTTCTAAGGACCATTATTTGAATTTCCTTGCCGCCTGAATCATTAACTAGTTTTTTTATGTCTGACCAAAAAGAAATATTCTTATTGTTTATCTGAATTAATTTATCGCCAGCAACTAATCCGCCATTTTCAGCTGGGCTTGAATTAATCACTTCTCCAATTATTGGTTCGAGAGGAGGAATGATTCCCAATATTGATAAAAAATTTGATGGTTGCTCAGTATTTAACCAATCTTTAATATCGATTTTGTAGGTAAAGAAGTTTTCTCCTCTTTTTATTTCTAAAGAAATTGTACCTGTGTCTCCTAGTCTTTTGGAAAGAGCAACTTGAGCGTCTGAATAAGAAGAAATTTTATTGTTATCTATTTCTAAGATTTCATCATTTTTTTGCAAGCCAATTATTTGAGCATCAGAGTTAGGCAATACACCTCCTATAATTGGAGAAATTTTGTACACTCCATATAAATTTATAGAAAAAAATATTACCAAGGCCAAAATAAAGTTAAACAAAGGTCCGCCTAAAGTTATTAAAAGTTTTTGATAATATTTTTTTGAATTATAAGAGTCGCTTTCTCGAGACTTATCCAGTGACTCTTCTCCATGCATTTTGACGTATCCTCCAAAGGGTAAGGCTCTTAGATTAAAAATTGTATTATTTTTTGTTTGCCAGCTTCTAATAGATCTTCCAAATCCTATAGAAAAATCCAATACTCTTACTCCAAAAAGCCTAGCAAAGAAAAAATGACCAAGCTCATGAATAAAAACGATAATAGAGATAAGAGTTAAAAAGGAGAATATGTAAGTTAAAAAAGTCATTAAATTAGCTTTTGCGAAAGATGTTTAGATATTTTAATTGCTTCTTCATTAAAATCTTGAATTGTATCCAATGTTACAGAATTCAACTTTATATTGTTTTTATCAGCATAGTTTAAAACTTCAGAGATAAGTCTATAAATATCAAGAAATTTAATATTTTCCTTCAAAAAATGATTTACAGCTACTTCATTTGCAGCATTTAAAAAAATTGGCATTCCCTTACCTGTCTCAATAGCAAAGTAAGCAAAATCTATTGATGGAAACTTTATTCGATCTATTTTTTTAAAAGTAAGTTCACTTAACCTATTCAAATCAATTTTTCTTAACCCATTTTTAAGAGTTTTGGGATACGAAAGCCCATATGAAATAGGTATTTTCATATCCGGCTCCGCCATGGAAGCTAAAATTGTTCCATCAACGAACTCTACAAAAGAATGAATTAAGCTTTCAGGATGGATAATTGCCTCGATTTTTTTATGATTTACTCCAAACAAAAACTTAGCCTCAATTATTTCAAGCGCCTTATTCATAAGAGTTGATGAGTCAATTGTAATTTTTTTTCCCATTTTCCATACTGGATGATTTAAAGCCTGACTTTTAGAAATACCATTGAATTTTTTGCGATCTAAAGAATGAAATGGACCCCCCGAGCAAGTTAGTATAATTTTTGAAATACTATCTAATTCTCGTCCATTGATAATCTGGTGAATTGCACAATGTTCAGAGTCAATAGGAATTATTTCAGCCCCGCTTTTATGTGTTTCGTTTATTAAAAATTCGCCAGCCATTACCAAAGGCTCTTTGTTTGCTATCAACACTCTTTTACCGCAAGAAATTGAATGATGAATAAGTTCTAGACCTTTTGACCCTGAAATTGCTGCAACAACTGTATCAACTGCATCACTAGCAATAAGCTTTAATAACTTATCCTTAGTTAAGGATTTTTTTGAGTAGTTTGGATTTTTTGGATTTTCTAAATATATTTTGCAGTTTTTGTATTTTTCAGCTTGCTTATTAATAACCTTTTCATTTGAAGAAGCAACCAAACACACAACCTTATAATCTTTTGTATTCTTAGTTATAAAATCAAAAGCTGCTTTACCGACTGATCCCGTAGATCCTAAAATTAAAATTTTCTTCATATAATCAAATAAGTAAGAAACAAAAATAATGGAATACAAAATAAATGACTATCAATGCGATCCAAAATTCCACCATGTCCTGGAAGTAAGTTTCCAAAATCCTTAATATTCATTATTCTTTTTGATTTACTGGCAATTAAATCTCCAAAAATACTTATCAATGAACAAATTGTGATGGCAAGAAAGGTCGTAAAATAACCTGATTTGTTAATTAATAAAAGATAAGAAAAGTAATTATGGAAATATTCAACTCCAGGAATAATTTTTTCTATAAATAAAAAAGAAAAAGCTAAAATCATTAGGCCAGGCAAAAATAAGCCAAAAATGGTTCCCTCCAGAGTTTTATTGGGACTTATGTTAGGAAAAATAAAATTTTTTCCAAAGACCTTTCCAAAAACTAAAGCACAGATATCTGAAAGAACAGAAACAATCAAAGCAGAAAAAAAGATTGCTCTTGTAAAAGAGTCATTTATTACTTGAACTAAAAAAATATTAGTTAAAATCGCAATTAATAAAACCCAAATAAAAATATTTAATTGCCTTCTATTTCTAAAAAGTTCATAAATTGAGAAAGCTAAGATAGCGTAAAGAATAATTTCAAAAAGAATATCTTCTGTATAAAAAACAAATCCAAGAGCAACAATACCGAGAATTAAACCAGTAAAAATTCTTTTCATATTTATCCGGACTGGGTCCCATATTTCCTTTTACGATTATAAAAATCTTCAACAGCTTTCTTAAAATCTACTTTTTCAAAATTGGGCCAATATTTGTCTGAAAAATAAAGTTCAGAATAGGATGATTGCCATAAATAAAAATTACTCAACCTTTTTTCTCCACCAGTGCGAATGATTAAATCTGGATCAGGATATTTTTTTGTTTCCAAGTAATTTTCCAAATTAGACTCATTGAGGTCTACGTTTTTATTTTTAGGATCAGAATAAAACTTATTTGCAGCATTCAGAATATCCCATTTTCCTCCATAACTTGCAGCAATTATTAAATTTAACTTAGGAGTGTATTTATTTGTATTTTTTTCAGATCTCTCTATCTGTCCAATAAGTTTCTTATTAAATCTTGATATATCTCCTATAAAACTTAATTTGACGTTTTCATCAATTAACTTAGGTGTTTGTTCTTCTAATGCCTCAAAAAATAATGATATCAAGTCTTTTACTTCAACTTCGTCTCTCAGCCAATTTTCTGTACTAAATGCAAATAGAGTTAGAAAATCAATTTTATTTTCTAATGCATATTCAACTGCAAGTCTTGCTTTTTTAACTCCTTCCTTGTGCCCTTCTTTAGACGAGAGTCCTTTGCTTTTCGCCCATCTATTATTACCATCCATGATAATTGCAACATGGTTAAGGTTTTTCTTCATTTTTTAAATTTCTAAAAGATCCTTCTCTTTCTTTTCTAAAAGATCATCAATCTTTTCAATAAAGTTATCTGTAAGCTTCTGTATCAAGTCCTCTCCACGCCTAAGTTCATCTTGAGATATTTCTTTTTCGTTACAAAATTCTTTTAGTAAAGCATTTGCATCCCTTCTTTGATTTCTTATGGATACCTTAGAGTTTTCAGCCTCAGATTTTGCAACTTTAATTAAGTCTCTTCTAGTTTCTTCTGTAAGCTCGGGAATAATTACACGTATAACATCTCCGGAAGTTGCGGGTTGAAGGCCAATATCAGAGGATTGAATAGCTTTTTCAATATTTTGAACTTGGTCTTTTTCCCACGGAACAATAGATAAAGTTCTAGCGTCCTCAACTGCAATATTGCTCATTTGACTTATGGGTGTATTGGTTCCATAGTAATCGACTTCTACCGAATCAAGTATGGCTGGATTTGCTCTGCCAGTTCTTATTCTTTGAAGTTTAGTCTCTAAAGAGCCTATCGTTTTACGCATCTGCTCTTGAGTTTCTTGTTCTGTTTCAGTTATCATCAACTTTCTATCCAAGACCCTATCTCATATCCGTTAATAGCTGATGAAAGAGCATTTTCTTTGTTAGGATTAAATCCTTTTTCATAAGCGCCAGGAAGCCATTCGCTAGTATGTTTTAGCAGGACTCTATTATAAGTTGGCATATTTTAGCCTTCTAGTTGAGATTTAACTTCCTCTGCAAAATCTTTTTTTTCAACTTCTATTCCCTCGCCAACTTCTAGTCTTACAAAATTCTCTATCTCAGACCCAAACTCTGATAAAAGAGTTTCAATCGTCTTAGAAGGATCTTTTACAAAAGGTTGTTTTAATAAACTTACATCAGAAAGTTGTTTTTTTAATTTACCTTCAACCATTTTTTCAATAATTTCTTTAGGCTTATCTTCTCCCTCGACTTGAGACATAAAAATTTCACGCTCTTTGCTAATGTAGTCTTTATCAAGATCATCAGGAGATAAAACCAAGGGATTTGTAGCAGCAATATGCATTGCTATTTCTTTTGCAAGACTTTCATCTCCATTTACCAGAGTGACACCAGCAGCTATTTTTTTATTGGAATGGATGTAAAAATCAGCTACTTTTCCGTTAATTTCTCTAACATTTCTAATAATTATATTTTCTCCAATTTTTTGAACCAATGACATTCTTTGCTCTTCCATTCCTTGGGAAACCGTATCTAGTAAATTTTCTGCTGCTGAGTTTTCAACAGCAAAATCAATAGAGTTTTGACAAAAGTTTAAAAAATTTTCATCTTTTGCAACAAAGTCTGTTTCGCAGTTTACTTCAGCAAAAATAATTCCTCTGTCAGATTTTCGTGCTGAAATTATGCCTTCAACTGCTGTTCTTGAAGATTTTTTTTCAGCTTTTAAAGCGCTATTCTTTCTTAAATTAGTAATAGCATCTTCTAAGTTACCATTAGCTTCTTCTAGAGCCTTTTTACACTCCATCATTCCAAGACCAGTTTTTTCTCTTAGATTTTTTACATCTGCTGCTTTTATGGTCATCTAATCTTCCTCATTAGATTTATCACTTGTTTCTGATAATTCTTCTTTTGTATTCTTATTTGAATTTTGTTCAACTGCTGAAGTTTTTTTTAAAACCACAGGTCCGTCTTTTGAAGCTCTTGCGCCTCCTGACATTTCAGCTCCTTCTAAACAAGCATTGGAAATTATTCTAGATATAAGAGAGATAGATCTTATCGCATCGTCGTTTCCTGGAATGATATAGTCAATATTATCTGGATTTGAGTTCGTATCTACTATCCCTATGATTGGTATACCCATTTTTTTTGCTTCTGCAATAGCTATTTTTTCATTTTCTACATCAACAACAAAAAGTGCTTCTGGCAGACCTCCCATGTTTTTAATACCTCCAATCGAGCGATCAAGTTTTTCCATTTCTCTTCTAATTCCTAAAACTTCTTTTTTTGTTAACTCTTCAAATTTTCCATCTTCTTCCTGAGTATTTAAAATTTCTAATCTTCTTATAGATGATCTTATAGTTTTATAATTAGTGAGCATTCCACCTAACCATCTGTAGTTAATAAAAGGCATATTACATCTTTCCGCCTCTTCCTTAATTACTCTTCGTGCTGCTCTTTTTGTACCTACGAACAAAATTCTGTTATTTGAAGCTGAGAGTTTTTTACAAAAATCAATTGCAGGATCAAGACATTCTAAAGTCTTTTCTAAATTGATAATGTGTACTTTATTTCTGTCTCCAAAAATGAATGGCTCCATCTTTGGATTCCAAAATCTTGTTTGATGACCGAAGTGAACGCCGGCCTTTAACATTTGTTCAATGGATAATTCCATTTGTTTGCTCCTTTTTTTAGCCCTAAGGCTGGGTTATTCCTCCTCGTGGCTAAGTATTAAACTGAAATTGAGCAATTTCAGCACCCTAATACTCTATCCTATCGAGTGCGTATTAATGCTAGTTATAAAACTGCAAGCGAATTAGAACATATATAGATATTAGAATAAAGAGTTTGAGCTAGAAATGTGCTGCTAAATCGCTTATTGAATAAATGCCTGGTTTTTTTTTCAGAATATGCAAAGCTATAATAATTCCTTCTCCAAATATGTCTCTGCTTAAAGCATTATGCGAAACTTTAAACTCCTCATTTTTAATCTTAAAGATAACTTCATGTTTTCCTACGGATGACTCATCTCTAATAGATTCTATTTCAATCTCAAAATCTAACTTTAAGTTTTTATTAATATATTCTTTTAAATCTAGGGCAGTACCCGATGGCGCATCCTTTTTATTTTTATGGTGTGTTTCGACAATTCTTATGTTTAATTCTGTCGGGTTTAAGCGCCCTCCCATGAACTTAGATGAAATATCGGAGATTATAGATTTTAATAATTGAGCTTTAAAAAATGATATTCCAGTACTTAGATTGGGTGCTTTTAAAACAGGGACTTTGATTGAAAGTTTTTCTAACTTTTTAAGTTGCTCTTCAGAATGGCCTGTTGAAGCAAGAACTAAGGGAATTTTATTTTTTAGGCAAAATTCAAAGACGTTTTCAAAATTCTCAGGATAAGAAGCATCGATTACCAAAGATTTTTTTGCCGTTCCAAGGCTAACTTCTGATAAAGAGGATACTAAAGGTTCTTGTATGTTTTCGATTACCTTTCCTAAAAAAGGATTTTCTTTTGAACAAACTCCAAAAGTAATACTATTATTTTGGGAAATTGATTTACCTAGTTTTCCAGTAGCTCCAACAAGAATTAATTTTGTTTCTTCTTCAGAGGATAGAATTGTTGTCATAAATTTTTAAAAAATTCTTTTGCTGAATTTATCCAAGAGCTCATTAATGGAGAATTTTCCTTATAAGACATATTTGCTTTGAAATCGTTCAATAAATCTTTTTGTTTTGAGTTTAAGTTTACTGGAACCTCAACAATAACTCTAACCAAGATATCTCCAACTCCGCCACCTCTTAGGGGTTTAATCCCCTTTCCGTTAAGTCTAAAAATCTTGTGACTTTGGGTTCCAGATGGAATTTTAATTTTTGCTTTTCCAACCAATGTTGGCACTTCTATAGAACCTCCTAATGCTGCATCTACAAAATCTAAAGGAACTTCACAATAAAGATGTCTACCATCTCTTTCAAAAATTTCATGTTTTATTACATTAATGGAAATATAGAGATCACCTCGGTTACCTCCTCGTCCAAGCTCTCCTTCTCCAGAAAGTCTAATTCTGTCTCCGTCGTCCACGCCTGAAGGAATTTTTACAGAGAGCTTTTTATTTTTATTTATGTAACCTAATCCATTACAGATTGAACAATTGCTATCATGAACTTCGCCATCGCCTCTGCAATGGGGGCAGGTTTGCTGCATTGAAAAGAAACCTTGTTGTTGTCTAATAACTCCTGCACCTCCGCAGAATGAGCACCTATTCCACAAACCATTGCATCTTTCTTTTGTAGGAATTTCAATATTAAGCGACTTACCAAAAACAGCTTCTTCAAGACTTATCTCTAGGTTATAACTTAGATCAGAACCTCTGGTTGATGCTCTTGATCCTGAGCCTCCGCCAAAGATATCTGAAAAAATATCGCCAAAAATGTCACTAAAAGCATCAGCAGCTCCTTGTGAGCTTGAGAATGAGGAGTTTACACCTTCATGACCGAAATTATCATAAGCTTGGCGTTTTTGATCATCTGAAAGAATCTCATATGCTTCTGAAAGCTCTTTGAACTTTTCGGAAGCTTGTTTATCATCAGGATTTCTATCCGGATGATATTTCATAGCTAATTTTCGATACGATTTTTTTAGCTCGTCTTTAGATGCGCTTTTATTTACGCCCAAAACATCATAATAATCTCTTTTGCTCATGATGTTTGGTTAAGAGAATTAGCTTTTCTCTTCTTTCACTTCTTCAAAATCAGCATCAACAACTTCTTCGTTAGAGCTTGCATTATTCGGATTTGAATTATCTTGATTGGCAGCTTGAGATTCCTGTTGTTGCTCAGCGTAGAGTCTTTGCGCTAAAGAAGAGGATGCATCTGCAAGAGATTTTGTCTTTAGTTCTATTTCTTCTTTATCTTCTCCTTTTAGGACTTCTTCAAGTTCCAAAATAGCTTTTTCGATATTTTCTTTTTCAGAAGCTTCAACTTTTTCAGCAGACTCATCCAAAGTTTTTTTGCAACCATGAACAAGAGTGTCAGCTGCATTTCTTGCTTGGACTAGTTCTTCAAACTTCTTATCCTCTTCTGCATTTGACTCTGCATCTTGAACCATTTTTTCGATTTCTTCTTCAGATAAACCGCTAGAAGCTTGTATTGTTATTGATTGTTCTTTATTTGTTGCTTTATCTTTAGCAGATACATTCAAGATTCCATTTGCATCGATATCAAAAGAAACTTCAATTTGTGGCATACCTCTTGGAGCAGCAGGAATTCCATCTAAATTAAATAAGCCTAATTGTTTGTTATCTTTAGCTTGTTTTCTCTCTCCTTGAACCACATTAACTGTAACAGCAGTTTGGTTATCTTCCGCAGTGGAAAAAATCTGAGATTTATTAGTTGGAATTGTAGTGTTTTTTTCAATTAATGGTGTCATAACCCCACCCATGGTTTCAATTCCTAGAGTCAATGGCGTAACATCCAATAACAAAATATCAGTCACGTCGCCAGATAAGACCGCGCCTTGAATCGCAGCTCCAGCTGCTACAGCTTCGTCAGGATTAATATCTTTTCTAGGTTCTTTTCCGAAGAATTCTTTTACTTTATCTTGAACTAAAGGCATTCTAGTTTGCCCACCGACCAAGATCACATCACTAATTTCTGAGGTTGAAACCTTAGCATCTTTTAATGCAGTCTCAACTGGGTTCAGAGTTTTTGAAACAAGATCGCCAACTAAAGACTCCAACTTAGCTCTTGTTAACTTCAACAGGAGATGTTTTGGGCCAGAAGAGTCTGCTGTGATGTAGGGAAGATTTATTTCAGTTTGTTGATTAGAAGATAATTCTATTTTTGCTTTTTCAGCTGCCTCCTTTAGCCTTTGGATAGCAGATGAGTCTTGTGTTAAATCAAAATTTTGTTCTTTTTTAAATTCGTCAACAAGATAGTCAATTAAAACATTATCAAAATCTTCGCCTCCTAAAGAAGTATCTCCATTGGTAGAGAGAACTTCAAACTGTTTTTCCCCATCAATTTCTGCTAGTTCAATTATAGAGATATCAAACGTTCCGCCACCTAGATCATATACTGCAACTTTTTGATCTCCAGTTTTTTTATCCATACCAAATGCAAGAGCTGCTGCAGTTGGCTCATTTATAATTCTCTTAACTTCTAAACCCGCTATTTTTCCAGCATCTTTAGTTGCTTGTCTCTGTGAGTCATTAAAATAAGCAGGAACGGTAATTACAGCTTCTTTTACCTCATGTCCTAAATAATCTTCTGCTGATTTTTTCATTTTTGTTAAAACTTGAGCTGAGATTTGTTGCGGTGCTAATTTTTCACCTTTTACCTCTACCCAAGCATCTCCATTTTCAGCTTTTATTATTTTGAAAGGAGCAGACTCAGCTTCTTTTTTGATTTCTCCATCAAACTTTCTACCAATTAATCGTTTGATGGCATATAAAGTATTTTCAGGATTTGTAACCGCTTGACGCTTAGCGCTCTGACCTACAATTGTTTCATTATCGGTATAAGCAACCACTGAAGGGGTTGTTCTATCCCCTTCTGAATTTTCTATTATCTTGGCCTGACCGCTTTCAAGTATTGATACACAAGAATTAGTAGTTCCTAAATCAATTCCAATTATTTTTGACATTTTAAACTCCTCATCACTTTCTAGTTAGTTAATGAGGGCTAAATTAAAAAAAACAAGTAAAAATTTAAATTTTATTAACAATAACCAAGGCAGGTCTTATGATTCTATCTTGAATTTTATAACCTTTTTGGATCACTTCTAAAATTTCATCAGGCTCTTTTTTTTTCTCTTTTTGAATAGATAATGCTTCATGAAAATTTGGATCAAATTTTTCTCCCAAAGGATTTATTTCTTCAATATTATTTTTTAAAAGTGCTTGAGCTATTTCTTTTAAGACAAGTTCAATTAAGCTTGCGGGTATTCCATCTTTTGAGTGATCTAAAGCCCTTTGTAAATTGTCTATAGGGGTAAGAAGTTCTCTTGTGATTGTCTCTGCTGAAAAAAGCCTCGATTTTAGAATCTCTTTTTGAGAGGATTTTCTTATATTATCTACATCAGCCTGAGATCTAAGAACCTTTTCTTCCAGAGATTTAACTAATTCTGATAAAACCTTATTTTCTTCGCCTAAATCTTCAAGCAAATTCTTTTCGCCGCTTTCTGGGCCATGAGTCTTTTCAGATGCTTTCTTTTCTTTATCAGTATCTTTAGTCATTTAAAGGTTTTACATAAAGAACCAATTTGTGATCAACAATTTTATAACCATGCTCTTTAGCAATTTTTTCTTGCTCTTTTTCTATAAGGTCGTTTTTGAATTCAACTACAGTTCCGGAATCGATGCATACCATGTGGTCATGATGATCTTCAGATACTAGTTCGTAAACTGAGTAATTATCCTCAAAGTTTTGCTTCATCAAAATTCCAGCTGACTCAAATTGAGTTAGAACTCTGTAAACCGTAGCTAATCCTACTTCATCTCCAGCTTCTTTAATTTTATTATAAATATCCTCAGCACTTAGATGCTTATCAACAGATTTCTCGAAAATTTCTAAAATTCTAACTCTAGGTAAAGTTACTTTAAGTCCTGCTTTTCTTAAATTTTTATCTTCGCTCATTATTAAATATATGCTTAAATTCTGATGTGAAATTAATCCAACTACCGCTTATTATATCTCTTTTTTTTATATATTCCTGTGCTAGTGATTTTTATCAAGTCCCAGTTGCTCAAGGAAACATTATAAGTATAGGTATGATTCAAAAACTTGAAACTGGACTAACCAAAACACAAGTTCAATATATTATGGGCACTCCTTCTGTTAAAGACCCTTTTAAGCCTAATCAATGGGATTACATCGGATTTGAGATAATTGGCGATAGTTTGTTAAGAGAAGTACATCATTCTCTCATTTTCGAAGACAATAAGTTAAAAACCTGGAAAAGAAAATTAGATTCTTCGTCTAATGACGAAATTGAAAAAGAAGCTAAAAAACTGAGTAAAGAAAAATAAGAATAATTGCAATTGGAGCAACAAACTTAAGAGAAAAATAAAACCATTTGAAAAAGTTTTTTCTCAACATAAGATTTTCTTTTATAAATTTTTCAGGCATTACCCATCCAATTAAGATAGCAACAGAAAATCCTCCAAGTGGGAGCATAATATTATTTGTAATGTAGTCTAAAAATTCCAAAAAATTAAGTCCAAAAATCTTAAACTCTGACCAAATATTAAAAGAAAAAATACTACCCAATCCTAACAACCAAATCAAAACACTTAGAAAAAATACAATTGAGGATCGTTTAAATTTACCTTTTTCTTCAATCCAAGCTGTAAAAGGCTCAAGAAGAGATATTGACGAACTTAATGCAGCAATTGAAATTAAAATAAAAAAAATCGATGAAAAAATACTGCCTGAAGGCAGAGAGTAAAAAGCTACAGGCAGAGTTTCAAATATTAATCCTGGACCTGCAGTAATTTCAAGTGAAGGATTATTAAATACGATAGGAAAAATAGCTATTCCAGCTGCTAAAGCAACAAAGGTATCCAATAAGATAATTATCAGAACAGTCTTTCCAATCATTTGCTTTTCAGGCATGTAAGCTCCGTAAGCCATAATTGCACCCATTCCAATAGACAATGAGAAAAAAGCTTGTCCCATTGCACTTACAACAATTTGAGGAGTTATTACTGAAAAATCAGGATTGAATAAGAATGAGATTGTACTTTTAAAATCGCCTATAAAAGATGAATATATTGAAACCAAAATGATAAAAAAGAACAAAAATGGCATTAAAATATTCACTGACCTTCCGATGCCTCTAACAACTCCTAATCCAACAATAATAGATGTAAAAAAAAGAAAAATTGTATGCCAAAAAATTAAATTTAAAGGTGAAGAAGATAGGTTATAAAAATACTCTGAAGAATATTGAGATGGATTTTCTAAGCCCTGAGGAAATACTTTAAAAATATAAGAAAATGCCATTCCTGCAAAGACGCTATAGTAAGAGAGAATAGTTACCCCTGCCAAAGCTCCAAGAATTCCCAAAAATTTCCAATTTATATTTAATTTAAATTCCTGAGATAAATGATTTAATGAATTTATTGGGCTTTTTCTTACGTATTTTCCAATGAGAACTTCAGAAACCATTACGGGAAATCCAATTGCTAATATGCAAACCAAATAGATAATAACAAAAGCACTTCCGCCATTTGATCCGACCATATAAGGAAATTTCCATATATTCCCCAAGCCAACTGCTGAACCTGCAGCAGCAAGTATGAAGGTTGTATTTTTCTGCCAAATTTTATTAGTGCTCATCTGAGAACATTTTATTAAACTTTTATCAAGTTATACTAATTTAATGGTTCAAAATAAAAAACTAACTAAAAAACCCGTAATTGAAAATAGACAAGCTAAATTTAATTATGAATTGGGGGAAAATTTTGAAGCTGGAATTTCCTTATTGGGCTGGGAAGTAAAATCAATAAGAGCTTCAAGAGTTGACATAAAAAATGCTTACATATTAATGAAAAAAGGAGAAGCCTGGTTAATAGGTATGTCTATATCTCCATTGAAAGAAGTAACACATGAGGTTGATCCATTAAGAACTAGAAAATTATTGCTAACTAAATCTGAATTAGCAAAAATATTCAAGGGGACTAATGAAAAAGGTTTAACTTGCCTTCCAATCAAAATTTTTTGGAAAGATAATTTAGTCAAATTAAAAATTAGTTTGGGTAAAGGGAAATCTAAATTTGATAAAAGAGAAAGCATTAAACAAAAAGAATGGAAAAAGGAAAAAGGAAAAAACTTAAAACTAAATAGCAACTTTTCCTAATTTATTTAAAATAGAGATCGTTTTGGGGGTGAAATGGATTAGACATCTATTTTTGAACTTAAAGTGCATGTCGAGAATGTAACTAACTCGTTAAATGAAGTTACAAAAAAATTAGTTGGCAATAAAGCAAACTACGCTCTAGCCGCTTAATTAGGCTAGCTTTCATTACTTGATGCCTGTTAAGGTAATTGAAAGTCGATTAATAGGTTGCTCAGAAAAATATTTCTGTGATTTTTCTGATAAGTCTTTACAGAATACTCTTTATCTATCCTGCTCATCGGAGAGATAAAAAAGGAAACTAATAGATGAATCTAAGCATGTAGAACTGATAGGGATGAATTGATGGACGCGGGTTCGATACCCGCCGCCTCCACCAAAGCCTATATAATTCTTCTATGAAAGTATTTCTTATAAACCTCGAAAGAGCAAAAGATAGGTTAATTTCTTGCGAAAAAGAATTTAAAAAAATAGGTTTAGATTATTCAGTTGTTAAAGCTGTAGATGGTGAAAAGGTTCCTCCAACTAAAAAAGAAATTTCAGAGTATTTTTATATTCTTAAACATGGAAAAAAAGTTAATCCAAGAGAAGTAGCTTGTTATTCTAGTCATTTGAAAGCTTTAAAAATGTTTTTAAATTCTTCTGAAGAATATGGATTGATATGTGAAGATGATATTGAGTTTAATGATAATTTTTTAAATATTTTAGAAGAATGCTTGAAAACGAATCAGAAATTTGACATCTTAAGACTTGCCGGTTCTGAAGACAAAAAAAAAGAAAAAGGTAATCCAATAAAGCTTTTTGAGTTGGAAAGAGATTATTATCTATCTCTTAATTTGACTTATAAACCCATAGCTGCGTGCTATTTGATAAATAGGAAAGCTGCGAAATCTATTTTAAAAAATATGAAAGTAATGCATTTGCCTTATGATTATGCATTAGATAGAGATTGGTTTTTAGGTGTGAGATCAATGACTATTTCTCCTTCTTTGGTAAATTTGAAAAAAGAATACCACATTGACAATTCCTTTATAAAAGCAACTAAAAATTACAAACTTAATCCCTTTTTGAGAATATGGACAGTAGTTCCATATAGATTTTATATTGAATCTAGAAGATTCATTTATAAAGTTTTGTTGTTGTTAAAAATTAAGCTCTTTGAAAATTAGTTATTAATGTTGACATTGAACTCATAAAACATCATTATCTGCCCCCTATGGCAAACATTCAATCAGCTAAAAAAAGATCTAGGCAAGCAAATTCTAGGAATTCTTTAAAGAGTTCTCAAAGAGCATCCATGAGAACTATGATTAAAAATGTTGAAGATGCAATAGCGGAGAACGATGCTTCTAAAGCTAAAGATTTATTTATCTCAACTCAAAAAGTTCTTGATAAACTAGCTAACAAAAAAGTTCTTCCTAAAAATGCGGTTGCCCGTCAAAAGTCAAGATTAAGCAAATCTATTAAAAAATTAGGCTAGATATATTTTTGTTCCTAAAGGTTTTTTCTGAATTACCTTTTCTATAATGCCTTTATGATTGCCGTTTAGTATCCAAACCTCATTATTATTATTAAGATAATCTCTTGCAGCTTTAATCTTTGTTGTCATACCTCCTCTTCCTAAAATGCCAGAATCTCCAAAAGATATACTCTTTAGGTCAAATTTATTTAGATTAATATTATTTATTAATTCTGCATCTCTGTTTTGATCAGGATTTCTGTCATACAGGCCATTTTGATCTGTCAAAATAAATAGTTTTTTTGATCTTAATAAAGTTGCAACTTTTCCACTTAATCTATCATTATCTCCATTTAAAATTTCTTCTGTAGATATTGAATCATTTTCATTAATAATTGGAATCGCACCTAACTGCATAAGATTAGAAATACTATTTTTAGCATTTTCAGAGCGGCTTTTAACGCCAAAATCCGAATGGCTTAGTAAAACTTGTGCGGCAATTAAATTAAATCTCTTAAACTCTTTTTGATAGTTGTTTATAAGTCCAATCTGGCCTGATGCAGATAAGGCTTGGAGAAAATCAACTGACTTAGGTTTGGAAGATAAATTCCATATTTTCATTCCTTGGGCAATTGCGCCTGATGAAACTAGAACAATATGAAATCCTTTTTTATAAAGTCTAAAAATTTGCTCAGAAATTGACTTGATAAATTTCAAATTAGGAAGCCCTGATGATAAAGTTGTTAAACTTGATCCAGCTTTAATAACTATTAGTTTTTTTGGGTTAATTTTTCTCATTTGCCAGTCTATTTCCAATGCTTTGAATTATTTTTATTAAACCTGTTCCAGAAATCGATGATACATAAAAGATATTTTTTGTGCTAAAAAATTCTTTTGATTCTTTTTCTATCTGTTTTCTTTTATCTTCAGAAATTTTATCGATTTTACTTATTACAACCCATTGTTCTTTTTGATTTAACTCATCGCTAAATTCTTCTAATTCTTTATTAATGTCATCAAAGTCTTTTCTAATCTTTTGAAAATCCCCTTCCTCGACATCAATAAGATGTAAAAGTATTTCAACTCTTGAAAGATGCTTCAAAAATTCTATTCCTAGTCCAATGCCTTCTGAAGCTCCTGGAATTAACCCTGGAATATCAGCTACGACAAAACTTGAATAACTATTTATCTTAACTACGCCTAAATTAGGGCTTAATGTTGTGAATGGATAATCGGCAATCTTAGGTTTAGCGGAAGATATTTTTGAAATTAAAGTTGATTTTCCTGCATTAGGCTTTCCTAGAAGCCCTACATCTGCCAAGACTTTTAACTCCAATCTTAATCTTACAATTTCTCCTAATTCTCCTTCTGTTATTTTTCTTGGGGCTCTATTGGTTGATGTCTTAAACCTGGCATTACCAAGACCGCCTTTCCCTCCTGTTACAACAGTGTATTCCTGATTGGATTTAGTGAGGTCACAAAGAAGTTCATCCGTTTCATCGTTAATTAATATAGTCCCTAATGGTACCTCAAGAATAGTATCTTCACCGTCCTTTCCATGCATATTTTTGCCTTTACCTTGTCTACCATTTTGGGCTTTGTATTTTCTTTTAAGTTTAAAATCTTGCAAGGTATGCAAAGATTCTTTTGCAATAAAATTAATATTGCCGCCTTTGCCACCATCACCGCCATCGGGTCCTCCTTTTGGAATGAATTTTTCACGACGGAAACTGAGACAGCCATTACCGCCATCTCCAGAAGATATTTCTATTACTGCTTCATCAATGAAGCGCATGACATTATGAGGTAGATTCTATATTGACGAATTGCTTGAGGTTTTTTCCTTTTTTATTAAAGAAAACCTTTCCATCACATTTTGCAAAAAGAGTATGGTCTTTTCCAATTCCAACGTTCTGTCCAGGATGAAATTTTGTACCTCTCTGTCTTACGAGAATTTCTCCAGCAGAGACTGCTTGACCGCCATATCTTTTAACTCCAAGTCTTTTTGACTCAGAATCTCTTCCGTTTCTAGAGCTTCCGCCTGCTTTCTTATGAGCCATAATTTATAGATTCGATTTTTACTTTTGTTAAATTTTGCCTATGTCCTTGTTTTTTTCTGTAATCTTTTCTTCTTTTCATTTTTAT
>Ga0066856_10000239_pt1 | contig 20008 bp, 16 predicted proteins | sample ETNtaG_5_FD_65605 | JGI IMG/M metagenome (GOLD analysis project Ga0066856, IMG submission 65605) | Marine microbial and viral communities from oxygen minimum zone, Eastern Pacific Ocean - ETNP201406SV205 | ecosystem: Environmental > Aquatic > Marine > Oceanic | place: Pacific Ocean: Eastern...
CAACGTGTTCGTCTTTTCTTCTTCTAAAATTGGGCCGCCGCCGCCGCCGCCGCCGCCGCCAACTCTGTTGTAAAGATTCGACGACCAGCAATGAAGAGTTCGCGCGAGATGCTGATGACATCGCGCGCGTTCTCATCGACGGAAGACAGAGCGTCGTCGTCGTCGTCGTCGTCGTCGTCATTTGTTCTGGAGGAGTTTTTGTTTGTTTGTGCTTTTAGGTATTTACAATAAAAAAAAAATGAGCTCTCTCTCTTGTTCTTTTTATTGTTCTTCTTCCGATTGAACGAAAAGCATGGCACCGTTGGAGGACAATTCTGACACTTCAATCAACAGCTCGTCCGTTCGGTGAAACACTTTTCGAGGAAAATTTGATACTAGACTATACTTAGTTTCCGAAACGTTTTCAAGCGTGTCCACGAAATCGTACACATCATTCAAAGTAGACTCTTGCGAAGCAAAACGCCTCTCGACGCGACTTCCATCGGCCATGCGAAACGCAATTTTAGTAACATTTTCCGCGACGCTCATTTCTGGTTCTGGTTTTAAACGCATAGCTTTTTCTTTCCGGCGATTCTTTAAAGCGAGTGCACGATCCTCCTTTTTGCGACGGTTTTCGCTTTCGATTCTTTCGTTCTCTAACCGTTTGTTTTCAGCTTCCTTCAAGCGCGCTTCCTCTTCTTCTATCTCTCGCTTTCTTTCCGCTTCTTTCGCAACATCAGCAGCTAACGATGCCCTGAATGCCACATCCTGCTCTTCCCTCAATAACCTGTCGTTTTCGGCGGCTTCGTTTCGAGTTCGCGCCTCGCTCATTGAACTTGAAGCTTCTTCGATGGACTTTTCCAAAACTTCAAGAAGTTCGTCACTATCGCAATACCCTTCGACCGATACGACAAGCGAAATACGCGAACCAGAAGAATTGAACAATGCACAGTACGGAAAAGACAATGGTGAGACGCCTAACGCAAGCAATAACGCGTCCGAATTCGAAACGTCGCCTCCCCACGCAACGAATTTTTCATTGATAAAACTCGCAACGTTTGGATCATTCAAGACGTCTTTACAGAAATCTAGTGCGTCGTCATGTCTCGGCGAGTGCAAGTACACGAAACACAGTTTATATTCCGACTTTGCCATTTGCATCGCGTCCGAGTGCGAAAGTTCGACGAAGTTTATCAAACAGTTTCCATCGTTCTCGTTTATAAACGTTCTTCGAAACTCTTTCGCTGCTTCGATCGGGTCAGCTCTCGTTCGTCCAACCACCCCTCTTCCTCTAGCACTGGCGGCTAAGTACCGTTGGTTGAGACGGTGCGCGCGAAACGCCCGCGACAAAGAGCTCAAAACGTTCGCAGGTAATATCTTTGATAAAATCGCGTTCGTAATTTTCACCGCCACGGAGAGAAGACCAAACACTGCTCGCACAGGAAGTAAAGGCACGAGTTGTTGTTGTTGTTGTTGTTGTTGTTGTTGTTGTTGTTGTTGTTGTTGTTGTTGATTCATTGTATCGCTTCTCCTTCGTTCTTCTTGTTGTTGATGACCACGTCTATTAACGTTTCCGCTTCTTCTTCTATCGTGCCCGTCTCTATCTATCATGACTAAATCTTCTTCATCTTCTTCTCTATCAATGATATCGTCGTCGTCGTCGTCGTCGTTATCGTCGTCGGGGAGTCTGATTCCATCGGTTTCGGTAAAGTGTAAAGAGCCATTGAAAAAGGCGTTTACCGCATTTTCTAAAGAGTTCCCGTAATGTTTCAAAGCATTTCGAGCTTGCGTGGGATTAAGTTGCGCTATTTCAACGAGCGTCTGTATCGCAGCAGCCGCGTCATCGTCGTCGACCATGTTCAATTTATAAGTACGTGTGTTTTTATTGACAAAATTGAGTGCTTGATGAATGAAAACTTTTGTAACGACGTCGAGTCGAGTTTTTTGGAGTAAGCGAACTCAAAGTCGCATCATGATTAATTACATAGTTAAAATGAAGTCAAACCTTGATAAAAAAATTACAACCGGGGGGAATATTTGTATTTGGTACACAGGAAAACACACGCGATGACTTTTATCCATCGGTGGAGTTATTCGTGCCTTCACCACCGCTATTCGTGGTGGTATCGGAGCGAGTCAACACTCCGTCGTTATGGTTATTGTTGTTGTTGGTAGTAGTGCTGGTGAAAACTTCAAGTGAAGAGACCGAGAACGGGTTCTCCACCTGTTTCAGCTCAGGAACTTTGTTGCCACTGTCTTTAATCCACTTTGCGAGCACACGTTCGTTTTCGACACGAATGTCGCGCTCTGAAGCGAGCTTTTCCACTGCTTCTTTCAGTTTCAAATTTTCTGTAGCGTACCGGTCTAATATGTTGCCTAATTCCTCCGTTTCCGCTTGCTTTCGAAGTCGAGAACGTCTCGCCGACTCTCTATTGGACTGTTTCCTTTTTTGCCGTTTCAACTCTCGGTCGTCCGTGGTCGTCGTCGAAGAAGGCAGCGTGGGGGTGGTTTTATTCATGTGAATAGTTGCTATCGGTGCTGCTACAGCTGCTGCGTTGTTATTGATGTTGATTTGGTTGCTAATAGGAGTCATCGTCGTCGTCGTCGTCGTCGTCGTAGTAGTAGTAGCACTACTACTCATTCTCTTCCTATCTTTGTTTGTGTTGTTGTTGTTGCTCGTCGTCGTCGGGTTGGCGTGGTTTAACGTGGATGATTTTGTTTGAGCACCCTGACCTCCCGTTTTCACAGCTGTTGCCTTTTGTCGTGTGGCTGAAGATGGATTTTGTTGAGAGTGCGAATATAAAGGGGGCCCTCCCATCATCATACCAGCAGCTGCTACCGCTGCCATGTCTGGAGACATTGCATTCGCTTGCGGTTGTAGTGCACTCGTTGCCATGAGTAATTGCGTGGCAAATGCCGGATTGTTTAAACTTGTGACCAAGTGAGGATTGTTCAGAAAAGGAGAGTGAGGTGGCGCTAATCCGGATGTGACCTTTCCTCCTTTTTGTTGTTGATTATACATCGCAGCGCTGTAAGCTTGTGCCCACTGATGATCCATACCTGTATTCATTCCATTGATCGCTGTTGTCGTCGTCCCATTTGGTTGTTGGAGTTGTTGGCGCGGCTGTTGCGTAGTTTCCCGCGACGGGACTTGGGAAAGACTCGTCGCATTTGGATTGTGCTGTTTCGTCGCCATCTTCGTTCGTGCGTTGCGTTACGCACTCTTCCTCTCCTTTAATTTTATTTCCTCTCTCACGGATGAGAGGAAATTGAGATCGAGAGATCGAGAGGCTATTCGTGCTAAAACTCTCGAATATTCGGCGAGATCGGGTCTTAGACCGTTTGGTGCGAGGGAAGCGCGTCTGGTCCGTTTTTTGTTTGAAGTTCTTTTCTTTTCTCTGGACGAGAAACGTGTTGACGTCACGAAAAAGGTGAAATTTTTTCGAGATCTCGAGATGGGAGATGGAGAAAAGAACAAAAAAGGTGCCTTCCAATGTCCAAAAAAGGAGAACAAAATCATCAAACTCTCTCGCCACAAACCCCACATTTTGCACGCGAACAAATACATCTTTAAAAAAGAAAGAAAGAAATAAAATTCATCAACGCGGTTGGTTTCTTTCTAATACAAGTAGTAACTCGCTACATATAGGTATTGCTAATACAAAACTTCTTCTCGTTTAAAACTCTTCTTGAGCGATGGATTCGGCCGTATTAGCGGCGGATTGAATTTTCAACTGCAGCTTTCGATCCCGTCCAGCTTGAATCAACGCCTTCGTATCCCCAGGTTTCAACTCGCCTCTTTGCATGGCCTTGACCATTTCAGTCGCTTCACCTCTTCGTAATAATCCCTTCACGTTTCTCTCGCCTGTACCAAAACATACCGGACAGACTCTCACGCCTCTGCCGTAACACTGCGGACACTCGGTAAACTCGTACGTGTCCTGCACACGTTTTCTGTTCAACGCTTTCCATTTACCGGTACCACCACACATATCGCACGGAACGATGCCAGTACCGCCGCATTCGATGCACTCATTATCTTCCAACGCAAAGGCGGCGTTGGTTTTATTCCCGTCTGCCGCGCGTGCAAAAATCAAAGCACAAAACGCTGCTGCTGTTCTCGAAAGAAATGTGCGTCTCGATTTTGGTTTCGTCGTTGTCCCTGCTTCGATCCTTCTGCTATGCTCTTCTTCTTTTCCTTCTTCTTCTTCGTCGTCCTTTTTACTCACATTCTTTGCCGAAGCGGTCGTCAAACGGCGCGTTCCTTTTGTTGTTGATGTTGATTTCTTTCCTCTTTTCGTCCAAAACGATGATGTTGATTTTGACGACGATGAGGTCAGCGCCGTCGCACTTCCACTCGGCACCGAAGGAGCGGAAGACTGCAATCGTTGTTGTTGCAGTTGCGAAGAAACTCTTCCCGTGCCTTGGCAGCACTTGCACGGGTGCGTATACGCGATAGTACACGTGAACATGTTCAGAAACGGCAAATGATTACGTCGTTTCTTGTTTTTTCTTTCCTTTTTTTGTGGCGCCACGAATGACGAAGGAAAATCTCTGTTATCCTTTTCTTCTCTCTCTTTTTGGGTGGTGGAGGGGTTTTCCATCAATGAAAAGGTGGGTGGCTCTCTTCTTCCCTCCCACCTCCCGTTTTTTCAAATTTTTTGCAAGAACAAACAAACAAACAAACAAAAGAGGCGATACCTTTAAGCGACACGCACGCACACATACACACACACACATACACACACACACACACATACAGAGAGATAAAGAGAGAGATAAAGAGAGAAAATCTCGCCGCGTGAAATACTTATATTGGTGTAAAAATGGCGAAAGGAAAATCCGTGGCCGATAAGAGAGAGATAATCCTTCAAATTTTTCACGACGAGAAGAAGCCGTTCCTATTGAAAGACATTGAGAAGATTGCGTCGAAGAAAGGCGTGGTTTTGCAATCCGTCCACGAAATTTTGAATTCTTTAGTGGATGATGATTTAGTTAAAATGGATAAAATCGGAACGACTAATTGGTACTGGTCCTTTCCAAGCGAACACGCGACCAAGTTAGAACAGAATGGGAACCAATGCGATGAAGCGTTGAAGCAGTTGGCGAAAGAGCTGAAGCAGCTTGACGAAGATATTGAAAACGAAAAGTCGAAGAATAAAGAGAATGACGCAGAATCATCGGCGCAGGACAGAAAGAACGCAGAGATGGCGTTACAGGCGGCGAAAGATGAGAATGCGAAGGTTTTGAAAGAGCTCGCGAAGCTCCAAGAGAGCAATCCAGAGTTGCAAGAATCTGTTGCGAAGGGCGTGGACACTATGCGCTTGGCAGCCGACAGATGGACAGACAACCTCTTCCTCGTGAAATCGTGGGTGGACAAGAAGATGGGCGATAAAGAACAAACCAAAGTCTTCTTTAAACAACAAGGTGTGGATTTGAACACGTTGGACTACGTCCAGTAAACATGCACGAGAAAAGAATAGGAGAAGAAGCGCGAGAAAGAGAAACACAACATAGAAAATAATCGAGAACATAGAAGAAAAATCTGTAACAACAATACCATGAGAAACACAATTACATACTAAAATACACTACTACATACTACTACGTACGAATACAAAATCTATTAATTACGACTATTTAATATATGGTTTTCTTCTTAAGCAGCACCTTCTAAAACGAGAACATCTTTTGCCGATAACGGTTTCAATTTCGGGATTGGCGGTCTTTCATTCACTACCTTTTGTATTTCTTTCGTCGCCTCTTCCGCCGTACTTGCTTTTGTTTTCTTCCTTAAAATGAACGTCGTGTAATATTCAGCGGCTTCCCACTCTTGCTCTGTCAATGCTGCATTTAAAGACTTGTTCAAAGGCTTCACGGCGGTGGCGTAGAGAAGCGATTGACCTTCTGCGTTTCTGGGCACCATCGATTTTCCATCCACGCGCCCACCCGGCGGTTGCATCAAGTGGAACCATAACTCATGCACGGATCGATACTTGCCCTCTTTGGGCAGATTCAGCATTTCGTGCACGTACTGGTGGAAGTTCGTCCACCTCATGATTTCTAAGTCGTATTCCTTCGCTAACTCGGCAAAAGTAATTAAAGGAACCAAAGACTCTTTACAATCGGTCACGGCGTCTTCGAGCGTGAACGAATACTCGATACCAAAACCAGGCGGTAAAAACTCTTTCTTGCTATGTTTCTCGTCGAAATTGACTTCGATGACATCGTTACCAAATAATAAACCGTCTGTTTGTCGTAAATTTCTCACTAAAACGTTCGAATCGACCGTCGTCCCAACAAAGTGCCCGCCCGGGCGCAATGCTTTGCTGATGTTCTCGAACGCTTTCCGCGCACGCTTTTCCGTCGAAAACGAGTAGTGAATGGCAAACTGACAAGACACAACATCAAATAGACCTTTCACGTTTTCTCCCAGAACGTCTTCCAAGTCGTGGACGAACGCGTCGCCGGCAATAAACGTCGCTGGAAATGTGTAGTCGCCTTTGTTGTATCTCTGTATGGCGTCTCGTCGAACGGATTCTAAGGCAATATCAATTCCACAGTAATACCCAATCTCAGCCTTCTTAAACTTGCCTAAATCCCCACCCTTTCCGCAGGCTAAATCCATCACTCGGTCTTTCTTTTTCGTCACCGTTTGTATCAGAGTTGACTTCACAAAGTTGTTCAAACACCTTAAGTTATAAATCGGAGACTGCTTTCTTTGTTCCAAATTTTGGTTCTGTCTTTGGGAGTAATGTTTCGCGACTAACGTGGCTTCGTTGACATCATAATTCTTTTGTCGTTTGTCAGCACCTCCCGTTTGTGGACCCACCTCTGCTGGATTTGCATCGTCGTCGACGTTTCTCGTTCGCTTCATGTTCTTTTCTTGTTATATCGTTTCGAGAGAATGAACCAAGAGATTTTTTGTCTCGAGCGGCAGAAAAGAAAAAGAAACTCTGAAAAGAAAAATCGTCATTGCGAACGCAAGAAAAAGTATCCTCCTCCTTCGCCAAGTTCGTCGGTACGACGATGATTTCGTCATCATCGTCGGTCATCTTTTCGTGTCTTCTGCTGTTCGTATTCTCGATCACTACTACTCATGGCGCAAAATTGTCCTCGAAAAGAGTTGGGGACAAAGCCACGTGCGTGGCCTGTAACGCAACTTTGATGGAAATCGAGAAAGATATCAGAGACAAGTCTAAGTTCATCGGTCCGGAAGAAGTGGTCATTGAAAGCATGACAAACGTATGCTCGGAGGTGAAGCGATTCGTCACGTATAATTATCCACCACCGCAGATGCAAAGCGCATGTCGAGAGATTATAGGCACGTACGAGGAGAAAATAGAACGGTTGATGTATAGTTACGCCAAGACTGTAGAAAAGAACAAGAAGAAAAACGACGATAGCAGCAGTACAAAGAGTATGAGTGAAGCACAAGAAAAAGCGATGATGGACGACATATTCATGAAAGTATGTACACGGGAGGCGTGTAAAGGGATAGATTTAGAGACGTACATGGAAATTGAAAAGTCAGAAACTGGGATAAAAACGAGTGGGATCGAAAGAACCGGTCAGTTTGCCGACCAAGACGAGTTATGATGTATTATTATTGTTGTTTTCCTAGCATGTGCTCCTGTAGCAAAATTTTTTTACAACACGCACGCGTTCATTTATTCACCAAATCTCTCTCTCTCTCTAACTATATTGATTTATAAAACATGATGATGTGACTTCTTATAAATTCACGCAAGCATTTTTCACGATAAAAAAACTTAGTTGAAGATGTTCACGGCACCCGGGTCCGTCATGTGCGCGCTCAAGTTGTCCAACGGAGACACGCCAGTAGTCGCGCCTTGGACGAAGCAGCCAGCAATAGCGACCATCGCCAAACGACCGTTTTTGATTTCCTTCAATTTCAACCCGTCCAAATCCTCCTTCTTCGCATAGCCGAGCTTGTCAAACAAGCCACCCGGGTAACCAACGTCCGTGCCCTCGTCGCTCGACTTCTCCATTTTAAATAACGGATCCTGGTTCATGGACCCCGGTTCCTTCATGTCCTGCCAGCGTCTGACTTCAGCCCAGTTCATCATCGCCATTTGGATGAAGAACAATGGACCAGCCGGCGCCCAATACTCAAACTTACCGGCATCAACCCAGGACGGAGTGTCCCACGGGGCGAAATCAGGGCCAATCATACCGGCAACACCAAGCATCGCCCATCTAGCGTGTTGGAGTTCGGCTTGGACCATCCACTTTCTCATCTCTGGGTCAACGGACAAGCCCAACGGGTCAAAGCCATAGTCGCCCGGCAAGGAGCCGTCCAAGTGCGCCGGGGCTTCGACTCCAGGCCACCAGACAGGTCTACTGCCTTCCGCCTTGACGGCGGCGCCTTCCGCCTTGACGACGAAAGACGCGCGCGCGGATTGGCGGGAAACCGTGCGGGACTTCAACGCGGAGGTATTCACGCGCGAGGTAATTCTGTGTTTGTTTAAAGAGGAGAATATGCAGAGCGTTAGTTTTTGATTATTTTTTTGTACGAGAACAGTCTCCAATTAACTGCTACTGCGACCCAAAAAGATCAGGATTTGAAGCAAAAAGAGGAAAGAGAGACATATTTACATTTCTCCTCTTCTTCCACAATTAGAGAGAGAGAGAGAGATTCCGTGCTATTTTCTCTTTCTCACTCCTTCTTAAAGATGCCAACGATCGGATACTCGAAGAGAAACACTCGCCCTCGTCTTTCATTCGCTGATCAAGCGTAGAAAAGATTCACTAGAAACCACCATGCGCGCGGTTTTCTATTTAAATCAACACACGATCGCGCTCGATTGAGAAAAAGACCTCTCCACCTCTTTTTTTTCTCTTTCCCTCTTCTCCCTCTCTCTTCTCTCTTTGAAATCCAATCTCGTGAGAAAACGATACGGCATCGACCCCCTATCAAAAAGAGAGAGAGCACAGAAAACAAACACTCACCTCGCGGAAGAAGAAACAATTGCGGACATCTTTGATGTAAGAGTAGTTGCTTTTGATGCGTGTTTTTATAACGTTTACCGAGGCGCGCGTCGTTCCCGGTTCATTTTTTTCTTCGTCTTTAAAAAAGACCCGAGATACGCACCGAAAGATTTGCAAAAAAGACCTTAAACATGAGAGAAAATTTTGGTCAATGTGCTTCCTCTTCTTTTCTTCCTTTTTTTGACTCGTAAAACTCTGTCGACAAAAAATATAAGGAAAGAAGAAACGTATCTGGTGCAATAGAAGAGACATCGACATAGGTAGGGCAAGCGATGATACCGGCAGCGACGATGAGTGGATTTGATAGTACTACTGCGAGAACCACCCTCAACTCTGCAACGAGAATCTTGAAAGAAGTGATTCCAGAAGAAGACGAAAAAGAAAAAGAAGAAAAAGAAGAAGAAGAAGAAGAAGAAGAAGAAGAAGAAAACAAGGAAGACCAAGAGGAACTCTGGAAAGTCGCTCGACAACGAAGCACAGAGAAGCTCATCCGCGCTTCGTTCGAGAACAAGTTGGCCGATATTGACAACATTCTCACGTCGGAAGAGAATATCATAAATTCCGCTGCGAATAATGCAGAAGAAGAGCGTGCATTGCACGTGTGTTCTTCTTCTAAAACGGTCAACTTTTTGATCAAAAGAGGAGCAGACGTTCAAGTTCGAAAACGCAATAAAGATCAACCTTTACACGTGCAGTGCTACGCAAAAAACCTCAAAGCTATTCAATATCTTCTCGAAGCTGGCGCGGATGTGAATTCGCGAGGCGACTGTGGGAATTCACCGCTACATTTAGCAGCTTCTGCGGCAAAAATAGCTCAACCGAAAACACGAACAGGAGGAAACGAAATGACATCCAAGAACAACAGTGAGAACGTATTCGAAACCGACGAGAGCGATATTGAAAAAGAAGATCGATGTGATGATGATGATGGTGATGATGATGATGATGGAGGTAGTTTAGATGATGTAAAAATAGAAACTGACGACAACACGCGTGTTCGAATTGTCATGGAGCTCATATCTAGAGGCGCGGATGTGCATGCAAAAAATGACAATGCACAAACGCCTTTGCTTCTTCTTTCAAACACGCAAGAGAACGAGAGTGTCGCAGAATTACTCTTCAAAGTTCAGAATCGAGGACAAAGCGCGCGAGAAGAGATCAAGCAAGATTTAGCACGTTTGAAACTACAAGAGGCAATAATTTTGCGCAGAGAAAATTTACACAAAGCGAGGATGAAAAGAGAAGCGAGGAAAAACAAAGCTCTTGCCGTGAAAAGAGCGCACGAGAGGGAAGTTCACGATCTGGAAACAAAGCTTAATTTCATGGAAAATAAAGAACGAGAGAGGATAGAAGAAGAACAAGAAAAAGAGCGCTTAAGAATAGAGGCAAAGAAGGCGAAAGCGAAAGCCAAGAAGGCTTCGAAGAGATAACGCTTCACTATGAATCATTATAAAAATATATTCTACGTTCTAAGAGAAAATCCATGCTCTATTCCCCGAGGTTTCATCAACTTTCGATCAGCCATTTGTTCAAGTCTATCTGAGCCTAAAATTCGTGTTTCACTTTGCACTGGTTTGCCCGTTCTCGTAAAGGTCCCGCCATTGCACCCGTGCTTCGTACACTTCAGAGGCATAATCTGGTTCAGTGTAGTAATGTGCTCGGCGCACGACGTACAGCTAAACCAGCGCGCTTTTGCTTTCTTCTTTTCAATTTGATGTCTCAATCCCTCGTCCCCACACGATTGCTTAGGATAAAAAGAAGTCCATTTGTTGCATTGTATGCAATGATACGCATCGACGTCTTGTTCGCGAATTTCTTCTAAGAAGGTTCTGATTTGGTCCATTTTTTCTAAATCTTCCATCTTATTAAACAGCGTATCCGTCGCCTCGTCCGCTGCTTCCTTTGAATGTAGCGAAGGACGTGATTTGTCTTCCTTTGTGATGACATTTTTGAAAGCGTCTGCAAACGACGAAGTAGAAGTTTTCTTCATGGGTTCGTTCCTAACAGTGTTATTATTAGTATTTGTCTCATGTCCCGTGCTAAACGTGCTCCCGAGTCGAACGAGTTCGGCTTTCGCACGCGCCAACTCGTCTCTGGTTTCTTTCAATTCTCGAACCAAGCGACTGTTTTCACCTTCTAATCGACTCACATACGCCGCATTTGCTGAAGCTGTACCATTCTTACTCGTCGTCATGTTCTCTTTACCAAACCCGATTCCTTTTCCACCGAGGGTGTTAACATTAAGAGACCTATTTTTAAACGACTGCACTTTCGTATTGTTCAGATCTGATGCTTTGAGCTCTTGGTTTCCCAATAAAGCTCTCGCTCGCCTTTGCGCTTCGGCAACTTTAGATACGCGCGCATCCAACGCCGCATCACGTGGAGCATCTTCAACGAGCAACTCTTCATCTTCTGAATCTTCGTCGTCTTCGCTCACTTGATAAGCCATCGACTTTTTGCCCATTTGTTGTTGCTTTTGTGCGAGTTTAGAGAGAATTTGATTACCCGCTCTCTGATTGTGCATGCTACTGAGTGTTGACGTCGTGTTCATCTTCTCGGATGGTCTTGCAACATTCCCGATACCTCCGCCTGGATTTACGAAATGACTCGCTCGAGACGCTGAGCTTCTCGCCGCGAACTGGTTGCTAAATTGATTGATGGCTGAAGTATTCTTGCTGTACGGATTGTGCGTATGTGATGTAGTAATCATTTTCCCGTTCGATCCAGCTAATTTCCCTCGCCCGGAGGCTAAAGCGATACGTTCTGTTTGCAGGGCTCTCAACGCAGCGCCAGCGTGGAATTCACAAAATTCGCATTTGCTCAGATTCACGGCCTTTGTGCACGGCAATCCATATTTAGCGCGCGTTCCTTTACAATACGCAAAATCTGGAGACTTTCCTATCTTAATCATCTGCGTCGGGTCCTCTATCGAGACCGAGAATTTTTTCGTCTTTGGACAGACGTACGGCTTACAGTCTAGAAGTGCGTATAGCGTCCCTGCTTTTGCCTCTTTCCAGTGCACTTGATGCGCGTCGCCGAAGAGTTTCACAGACAATTCTGACTTCTCCAAATTGCCAAATGAAATCGTGGAGAAGTGTTTCCCATTCGCGGTGGCATATGGTCGAGTGGACTTTTCTAAACTCACGGCGACGGTGCCCCACTTTTTTGTTTCCAAATTTGCATCGCGTGAAGATGAAAAGAGAGATGAATTTCCACCTGAAATGTTCGACAAGGACGAAAGATTATCACTCGTCACGTTTTCGAGCTTTATGAATCTCCGTTCGCTGAATTTATCGTCCATGGACGCGCCAGAGACGACTCTGTTTTCTACTTTTAAATTCGAAAATCGCTCGACAGTTTGAAGCTGTTGTGCTCTTCTTTGAAGCTGTTCTATCGGCTTCCTTTTATTCTTGTTTGTATTCATTGTCTCTCTTGAAATATATGCAGATGAAATTCTAAGGACGAGAAAGGAGTAAAATGCTGTCGCGACGTGTACGTTTGCGCCGGGGCGTCTCTCTCTCTCTCTCTCTTCTCTCGTCCAAGGAAGCGAGGGACTGACTGCTTTTTCGAATTTTTTTGTAGAATTTTAGAGATTTTCCTTTTCCTTTTTCAGTCGTCAGTCTCATCAGTCGAATGCGGCTGCTTCGCCAGTCTGCACGAAGAACGATGAGAACTCTCGCGACGACGGGAACGACGACGGCGACGAGACCAACAGGCAGATGTGCGAAGAGTGATAATCTTAACGCTACTTATCTGCGCAAGACGCACTCCTCCTCCTCCTCCCGCTCCTATAATGCAAATATCTTCTTTTCCAATTTACGACGACGAAACAAATATAGTCGGGCTTTTTGTTTCTCTTCTTCTTCTTGCGTCTACTCCAACGAAGACAACGCGAAAAAAGACGACGTATTCGCGCGTCGACGGAATGGGTTCTTGTTCAACAGACCGTCGACTTCTTCTTCGTCTTTACCATCTCGCGGGTGCCGCTCTTCTTTTTTGACAATGAGAGCGAAGAAGCAAAAGTCGTCGTCGTCCGCCGGCGGGGGCGATGCAACGAACGAACAACAACAAAAATCAACGTCGACAGCAGAACCAGAGACTGGGCGTTCAATAATATACGAAAAAGATGGTGAAATTCACGTCGGCGTTTTACAGAAACGTTTGGGCAAATCTGGATGGTCCATATTCGTCGCTGACTCTTCGTCGTCTTCCTCTGTGACGAATCAACAAATCAACATATCGGAGAAGAACATCAAGTTTGTGATGGCGAAGAAGTACTCTTTAGACGATCTGCAAGTGATGATTGAACGCGCGAAGATGATTCATACTGACGGGAGTTTAAAATTAACCTGGGAGATATGCAAAGAAGAGGAGGTAGAAGGCAATAACAAGGGTGTAACGTATGCGATTGATGATTTACGAGAGATGCTTTTACCAGACGTCAAAGATGACGAGGAAGCCAAGACGACTTTAATGTTAGTCTTATCAGAAAACACGAATGTGTATTTTAAACAGCTACAAAAAAAAAGTAAAAAAGGTAGCAGTGGTAGTACTAGCGACATCGTCTATGCGACGAGGAGTGATGACGACGCGAACGCTTTACAGAAGAAACTCGATGCGGAGCTTCTTGCGAAGAAGATGGAAGACGCATTCGTTTCTGAGATTCAAAACGCCATGCTCGCAAAAGACTATGACAGAACGACGAAGAAAGCAAAATCATTGCAGGTTTTCAACGATAACAACGGTACTCGATATCAACGTTTGGAGAGTTTACAGGCGTATGCTTCCGGTGATGACTGTTACACACATGGGCAAAAAGCGTCGGCCGAGGATTTGTTAGCAAAGCTCAATGTGCAAAAAACTTCTCAGAAAGCATCCGAAGTGTTAGTAAGGCTTGGAATTTGGCGAGAACACGAGAACTTGGCGCTTCGAAGAAACTGCATACCAGTTGAATTTGATGAAAACATCGAATATCTGGCACAAACTGTTCAGTGCGAACCTTCGAGTATTGATCTCGACGCGTCTTCGAGAGTCGATTTGAGTCGGTTGGAAGTATTCGCAGTGGACGACGCGTCCACATACGAAATAGATGACGGTATATCGGTCGAGAAAATCGAAGGCGACGACGAATTTGTTAGAATTTACATTCACGTGGCTGATCCCACGAGGTTTATCGCTTTCGACTCGCCGCTCGATAGAGAAGCGAGGAAAAGAGGAACGACGATATATTTACCCATGGAATCTATTCCCATGTTTCCCAAGTCACTTAGTGGAGGAAAATTGAGTTTAAGCGTTGTCAATGATGACACTATGAACAACTACAACGATGGCGTTGCGTTAACGGTGCAAGTCGACGTATCTCGTCTCAATGGATCCATCAAATCGTATGATATCTATCCAAGCACCATATCCGGAGTGACTCGCATGACGTATGAAGACGTTGATGCGCGTCTGAAAGAGGAAAAAGGAAACAGTAATCTCCATCTGCTCAACGAATGCGCGGTTGCGCGATATCGCAAGCGTGAGGAAGAGGGTGCTATTAATATTCTCTTACCCGAACTCGATGTTTGTGTTACAAACGCCGACGCGAGAGGTGGTGACGTGAATTCGAAAATTTTTCTTAAGCGTCGAGATAACTCTGTGTCCAAAATTTTGGTCTCTGAGATGATGATTTTAGCCGGAGAGGTTGTTGGAACTTTTGGTGTTGAGAATAGCCTCGCATTACCATTTCGCGGACAGGGCGAACCACGTCTTATGGATGAAGAAACCTGGGACACTATTCCAGATGGCGTGTGCGCGGAAATGGCTATGCGTTCGTGCATGGTGGCGAGTACTCAAGGCATCACCCCGAGACCTCATCACTCACTCGGATTGGGAGCATATGTTCAGTTCACGTCACCCATCCGTCGGTACGCGGATTTATTAGCACACTACCAAATCAAATCGTATTTGCGAAGTGGGAAACACTCGTCTGAAATCCCAAACGAGAAGTTAGAGCTCGTTTTAAGCGAGGCTGGTGCAAACGCCTCGGTGGGAATCAAAACACAACGCGAAATATCCAAGTATTGGGTCACTGAATACTTCTCTCGTCGACTTGACTCGTCGTCTAATTCTCCCGGCGATAACATATATAACGCGACAGTGGTAAAGTCCATGCGTTCTGAGGCATTTGCACTGGCTTTGTTGGAGGATACTGGATTCGAAACGCCATTCAAGTTACTTCGCGAGAACGACTTCAAGCTCGGGGAGAAGGTTAAGATCAAAGTAGACTCTGCGAATCCTATTGAGCAACAGCTCCTCTTTTCACAAGTTTACGTAGGTACTGATGATAACGATAATAAATAAGCAATAAGTAGAAGACAACAACAAATAAGTAGACGCAATATAGAATAAAGCGTATAGTTAAGGTTGATTAGTTTTACGATGTTGTATTTGTTTAATAATATTAATAAAGCAACTTCAAAGCGACCGGAGAGAAGAACAATGAGATGACTCATCATCATCACTCACACGTCCCCATTCATCACCAACAACTAAAGTCTAATATAATTGATGAATTTAGTTGACGACGATCTTGCCTTGCATGCCCGCGCCTTGGTGCGGTTCGCAGTAGAATTCGTAGGTACCGGCGGTGTCAAACTTGTTCGAGACCTTCTCCCCTGGGCCGTTCAAGTAGTCCTCGTGGGAGATCTTGTCAGCATCGACCCCATCCGGGACGGCGTCTTCATCGAAGACGACGTTGTGCGGGAACGCCTTGTTGTTGACGAATTCAACAGTTTCGCCCTTGGAGACCGTGACGGACGACGGGAAGAAACCGAGTTCACCATTGTCGCCACCCAACTTGATGGTGGCAGCAAACGCCGGGTTGACCATAAGGACAGTCGCGCCAACGACGGCAGCCTGTTGATAGAAGATAGAAAAGAATTGGTCAGTTGTTACTCACTTTTGATATTTCTGAGAAAGTGACTTTTGAAATTTCTACACCCCCTTCATAGAAGCTCTCCCCTTCTATAAAAAATCTCCTCCTTTTTAGGCTTCCTCCTCCTTTCGAAAATTCGATCGCGTCACCAACAATTTTACAACTTTGCCCTTGCGCGCAAGCGGGAAAACCACATGTAAACGTATGCAACGACGTAAAAAACGATGAAATTCAGTCGAATGACGGATCCATCGACGAATTCTATGTTTTTAAGAGAAGTGTAACTCTCGCGTCACCCTTAAGTAAGGCCGTTTTGGTTTCCCGTTACCGAGCGATACCGTCCTCTTGTACGAAAAAACTGACGGGGCAAAATTGCCTTGAGAGGATTAGGCGTAAAAAACAAAATCTCAGTGTATTTACCTTCTTCATGTCTTGGACGAAGGACGCCTTGGTCGTCTTGTTGACTTTGTTGACTTGGACAGTCTTCGTGGCAAAAGTTTGTTGGACAGCGAACATTTTTATCGTAGTTTGTATGTGTTTTAAGTGACGATTTCGAGCGCGGAAAATCGAAGGTGAGCGCCTGTTTTATTCCTATCCCTAACAACCACAAAAAAACGTTTCGAAAGCCCCCCTTCCTTCTTCCTTTCTTCCATCCCTTTCTTCAACAATTTACCAAAAATTCATTTTTTCTCATTTTTTCCCCACCAGCCCCCTTCACGTCTTTTTTTTCCTTCTCCGACTCGTATGGGATACGCACGCATATCTCTAAATAGAAAGAAAGAAAGATCGCACAGAGCCACACGGTAAAAGAACGTGAAAGAGAGAGCGAGAGAGCGAGAGAGAGGGAGAGAACGTCGGGTTGTTTTTGTGTGGTGCAAATAACAACGCACCAAAAAATATGGACGCAGTCATTCTTAAAGAACGAAGGACGGCGGAGAATCCGAGCAGTAGTGCTAGGGGTAGTTTAGAATCTACCCAATCGATATTAAGCGAAGGAAAAGGGAATTCGAGTAGCTTTATGATGATTAGTAATAAGAATAAATCAATAAACGAAGGGTTGGTTATTTGGGAGAGGCAAAGAAAAGCGTGGCGAAATTTACCAAGTCCCAATAAAGGAGGGGAGAACACAAAAAAGTCCTTGTCCTCAGCGTTTTCTATCACGAAAAGAAAACGGGGCCAGAGCTCTGCAATCCCACCAGATGCGACGTATGAAGATTTACTTCTAATCCCATTCGTGAAATTTGCAAAACCAATCAAGCTCGGGGAAATGATAGACTTTTTAGTCGAGACATGGAGTGAAGAGAACAACTTTTGGTAGAAAAGGAGAGCACGTGTAGACACGAGCATGCGGTAGAAGCCAAAAGAGAACAGATATATAGTCATATATTTAGAGTTTTGTAGTATGGTACATGTAGTTCAAAAGTCTCTCTCTACGTATTCATGTGTTAATTACAACAACTTTAGATTTTAGGTACGGATTCTATTTACTTTTACAACAACAAGAACTCATCTTAAACAGAAGGCGTGACCAACTTCGGTGAGCTTCTGCTTCGAGTCGTTCTTGCTGGTGTCTTCTCCTCGACGTTGTTGTTGTTGTATTCGGTAAACAAAGGTACAGGAGCCTTTCGTCTCGTGTTCATAGCACTATTCGTCTTTGAGAAGGAAAAACGGCCCGGCGCTCCTCTCGTTTTTGAAGATGATTTGTTGTTGTTGCCAACGTTGCTACTCTTGTTGCTGGCGTTCATATCGTTCTGCTTCTTACCTTGTCTAGTGGTGGTGGTAGTAGCACTTTTATCGTCATTCACGCGTTGGAACATCGGTGACAAACCAGTCTCCGAGTGCAACAAAGTTCTCAAAGGAGACGCGACGTTTCCGTGTCCATAGTTAACGAAAGACATGTCATCCATAAAGACATCATCTGCGAGCATGCGTTGTGCGGCTCGAGCGGCTTCACGAGCTGGTGAATTTAACATAAGACTGGTATCATTGTCTTTAACAGAACCCACCAGAGATTTTTTCATGCCTTCGACTTTCTTTCTCGCTGCATTAGTGTTTGTGAGAATTTTGCCCTCATCTTCTCCAACTGTGGTGATTGTTGTCTTCGTCGCCATCGCGGTGCTACCGTCTTGTGAAGGATTTGCGGCGTCGCTTGTATTCTTACAGCCTTCACACTTGCAGTAGTCTTGGCATCGTACGCCTGCTTGGAAGCATTCACAGTACTTTTTCAAGCATGCTGACTTCTTGCAATGACAGCCTTTGGCGTGTTTTGCTTCCACGCTATCGTCATCAACAATCTTGTTCGCAAACGCATTTGGATTTCTAGACTCAATCTGGTATCGTGTTTGTCGAACTAACTCGAGATCACCCTCGGTGTTACTGCAATCTTGGCATGAACAGTCGCGGCAAAACACGCCGGCGGCAAAGCAATCGCAGTACAACTTCAAGCACTTTGACTTTTTACAGTTGCACTTCTTGGACTCGCCGTTGAAGTTGATGCCTTTGTCAAGTTTATTCTGGTCCAATCTATCCACAAAGCTCAACTTCGTGTTCGACCCTGGAGTTTGCAAATCACGAGTATTCTTCACTTTACTACCGCTACCATTTTTTGATTTCCCAACTGGTGGAGTGATGTGCTCATTGTTGCTACTGGTGAGGCTATCGCGTCTACTCGACTTCTTCGAAGCCAAAGGCGTCTCCCCTGCTTTTCTATTGTCCTTCCCAACCGGATGGTCTCTAGGTGAATCCGCCGCTTCGCCTCGAATCGTTTTCGAAAACCCACTGTTCCATTCGAGCGAAGCACCCGTCGTTGACTGACGTTTGGAGGACCCGGTTGGCGGCGAAACAAACGCGTTGTTGTTTTTGCCTCCATTCTTCTTCGTGCTCTTCTTTTGGTTGCCTCCACTTTTCTTGGCAGTTGTTTTATCACCATTACCACCGCTATGATTATTATTAAACTTATTATCTAACTGCAAGAGCTCATCCTCAAGCGTAATAGCACCCATGGTTCCTCCAATACCGCCGACAAAGTCGTCCTGGTCGTCCGCGTCTTCGTGTTGGTTCTTTTCGTTGCCATGGGCGAAAGGAGCCATCAAACTGTCTGGGATGGGACCCATATCGTTCGCCAAGGAGGAAACCGTATTGTTGTGATTGTGGTTGTTATTGTCCTCGGATCGTTTCCTCGGTGGACTGTACGGATGAAGAAGAGGAAGAAGAAGAAGAGGAAGAGTTGTGTGTGAGTATAATATTTTTGTTGAAAAGATAAGACAGCTCTCTTCTCTCATATACAAAATTTTGTCGAAAAATGGTAAAAAACGTCCAAAAGATGTTTGACGTGTGAGATATTTGTCTCTTGGCACCGTCTTCTCTCCTGACCACGAGCGAACGCAAAGAAAGGAAAAAACGCGCGCAATCAAAACCGCCTTAACATGAATCGCGCGACATTCCTATTGCCAAACGAAATCGAAAGATGGAGAGATCGAATCGTTACGAATGTGCTCTCGGAATCCTAAAGTTAAACACGCGATTTTAAACGTACCTTTTAAACGCCGAAGGCGAGGAAAAACAGATGGGCATGTCCGTGTTATTCCCTCCCAAACTCGATGCGCCAAAACGTATGGGCGATAAGTTGGAGACAAAATTCATAAACGGGGAGTTCATGATGCTCTATTTTTTCAATAAAAGATAATGGTGAGTACACGATTACGTATTTTTTTCGCGTTTTCCATGCTCGCACATGCGATACCCGCGCGAGGTCGGAGCGAAAATCATCATCTTTTTCTCTTCGGCAAGATGGAAGAGAGAAACGATGCGTTCGTAAAACAAGAATCTTTAATCAAATCGCGTCCTCAACGAGATACGTACCGGGTCGATGTCGCCATTTCCATTCTTTTTCGGACGCTCGGGAGTCTTCATGACGTCGTACATGTTCGAAATCCCCATCCTATGATTCGCGTGTGACGTCTAAAATAGTGAAGAGTTTAAAAATGTGTTTTCTGTGGATGGAAAAAACAGTTACCGTGTTACAAAATATTTTTGGCGGGAAGTTTTTTCCTTTTTTTGTGTGAAATAGGTGGGCTGGACATGATACCCTAAACATAC
>Ga0066856_10000240_pt1 | contig 20003 bp, 26 predicted proteins | sample ETNtaG_5_FD_65605 | JGI IMG/M metagenome (GOLD analysis project Ga0066856, IMG submission 65605) | Marine microbial and viral communities from oxygen minimum zone, Eastern Pacific Ocean - ETNP201406SV205 | ecosystem: Environmental > Aquatic > Marine > Oceanic | place: Pacific Ocean: Eastern...
AGTGTGCCACGACCTAAAATTTTAACCAAATCGTTTTTTCCTGTAAGTCGTAAATCAATAAATTGGACAAGTGAAATTTCTTTTTTTACTTTTTTGGCATCTACCAACTTTTGTAAGGTGTCAAGATTAATCCCTTGATACTCCTTTCGGTTAATATTCGTAAATCCAAACTTGGGAACACGGCGTTGTAAAGGCATTTGACCTCCCTCAAATCCGATTTTTTTAGAATAGCCGGAACGAGATTTGGCTCCCTTATGACCACGTGTTGCAGTTCCACCAGATCCTGATCCTTGACCACGACCGAGCCGCTTGTTCGCTGATTTTACAGCTCCCTTAACTGGTTTTAAATTTCCTAATTCCATAACTTATAGTTGTTCTACAGAAACAAGGTGTTTCACTTTATCTATCATTCCAAGCACAACAGCAGAGTCATCGTGCTCAACAGAGTGACCAATGTTTTTTAATCCCAATGCTTTGAGAGTTCGCTTTTGATTTTCCGGGCGCTTAATATAGCTACGCGTTTGTGTTACTTTAATTTTTCCCATATCGTTATCCGTTATAAACTTTTTCAAGAGAAATGCCACGTTGTTTGGCAATCAGATTTGCGTTACGCAATTTAAGAAGAGCATCAAAGGTTGCCTTAACAACATTGTGAGGGTTGGATGATCCTTGAGATTTAGAAAGTACGTCATGAACCCCAACTGCCTCTAGAACTGCTCTAACAGCACCACCAGCAATTACTCCTGTACCCGGAGATGCAGGTTGTAGATATACGCGGGCACCGCCAAACTTCCCCTTTTGTTGGTGAGGAAGCGTTCCTTTATAAATCGGAATACGAACCAAGTTTTTCTTTGCGTCTTCAACAGCTTTTGCAATTGCTTCGCTAACTTCCTTAGACTTTCCAAGACCGTGTCCGACAACTCCGTTCTCATCGCCTACAATAACAATCGCAGAAAACCCAAAAGCACGACCACCCTTGGTTACTTTTGTCACACGCTGAACGCCAACGAGACGATCTTTGAGCTCGAGCCCACTTGGCTTAACAAATTCTATATTTTTATAGTTTTTATACATACTTCAATTAAAATTTTAATCCTCCCTCGCGAGCACCTTCTGCAAGCGATTTAACACGGCCATGGTAAAGATATCCACCACGGTCAAATCGAATGGTGGTCACACCAGCAGCCAATGCTTTCTCGGCGATAAGCTTTCCAACCAAAGTTGCTTGTTCGATTTTCGATGATACTTTCCCCGAAACATCTTTATCACGAGAAGATGCAGCAGCCAGAGTTTCTCCAGTTTCATCATTAATGATTTGTGCATAAATCTCTTTATTACTTCTGAAAACAGACATGCGCGGTTGATCAGACGAACCAGAAACGGTTGCCTTAAATCGACGCTTAATGCGAAATCTTCTTTGTGTTTTCGATTGTTTCATACTTTTTTAATTACGCAGATTTACCTGCTTTTCTACGAATTTGTTCTCCAACAAACTTTACACCTTTTCCTTTGTAGGGTTCTGGCTTACGGAAAGAACGAATCTTGCCAACCACAGCTCCTAACAATTGTTTGTCATGTGAAGTCAATTTTACGATTGGATTTTTACCTTTCTCTGAAACCGTCTCCAATTTCACTTCGCTGGGAATCTCAAAAACAATATTGTGAGAAAACCCTAAAGCAAGATCTAACTTTTGTCCCTGATTCGAAGCACGATATCCAACTCCGACAAGTTCCAATTCTTTTGTAAATCCTTTTGAAACCCCTTCGACCATATTATTGACTAAAGCACGATATAAGCCATGCTTTGCTTTATCTGGTTTGGATTCAGAGGGTCTACTTACTTTCAGTACTGCATTTTCTTGGAAAAATGTAACCGTATCGTAAGGCTGACTCAGTTCTCCCAACTTACCCTTAACGGTAATTTGGTCAGATTGAATATCAACGACCACACCTTCTGGAATTGTTATTGGGTTGTTTCCTACTCGTGACATTTATACTTATTTACTGTTCTTTTAATATACGTAGCAGAGTACTTCTCCACCTAAATTTTCTTTTTTTGCTTGTTTTCCAGTCATCACACCATGAGATGTAGAAATGATGGCAATACCAAGCCCATTGAGAACACGTGGTATATCGACAGAACCCGTGTACTTACGAAGTCCTGGCGTACTCGCACGCTGCAGTTTCTTGATGACAGGGTCTTTTGTGATTAGATCGTATTTCAATGCAATCTTTATCGTCCCCTGAGCGGTATCATTTTCCTGCTTATAGCTTAGAATATATCCCTGATCAAAAAGGATTTTGGTTATCTCTAATTTCAGTATTGATGCGGGAACCTCAACAACACGATGTCCTGCACTATTGGCATTTCTGATACGTGTTAAAAAATCTGCTATCGGATCTGTGTTCATAATTATTTTTTTACCAACTTGCTTTTCTTACACCAGGTATTAAACCTTTATTTGCCATTTCGCGAAACATCACTCGTGAAATTCCGAATTGACGCATATAGCCTTTTGGACGGCCAGTCAATTTGCAACGATTGTGCATGCGTACAGGCGATGAGTTTTTAGGAAGCTTTTGCAACGCTTCGTAATCACCACTTTCTAACAATTCCTTTCGCTTGGCAGCGTATTTCGAATTGAGTTTTGCGCGTTTGACCTCGCGGGCCTTCATAGATTCTTTAGCCATATTAATTGTTTTTAAAGGGCAAGCCCAAATGAGCTAATAATGATTTTGCTTCTTTATCAGTTTCTGCAGACGTCACAAAAGTAATGTCCATTCCAGCGATCTTAGCAACCTTATCTATATCAATCTCTGGAAAAATAATTTGCTCTGTAATCCCAAGATTATAGTTTCCTCTTCCGTCAAAACCACTGGCTTTGATTCCTTGAAAGTCACGTACTCGTGGAAGTGCAGCAGTAACCAATCTGTCTAAAAATTCGTACATACGATCACCTCGCAATGTCACACGGGCACCAATTGGCATCCCTTTTCGCAACTTAAAATTTGAAACGTCCTTTTTAGAAAGGGTTGCAACCGCTCTCTGACCAGAAATTAAGGTCAATTCTTCAATCGCATGCTCTACCATTTTTTTATCCGCAACAGCAGCTCCAACACCCCGACTGATAACAATCTTTTGGAGCTTGGGAACTTCCATTCGGTTTCGATAACTATACTCTTCAGACATCGCACCAACAACTCGCTGTTTATACTCTTCTTTTAGTCTTGGTATCATTAGATTACTTCTTTTGTTTTTCGTGAAATCCGCTCCTTAGTATCCCCATTCATTTGGAAGCCAATTCGGGTTGTTTCACCACTAGTTGTCAGCATCGACAGATTTGAGATATGAATAGCTGCTTCTTTTTCTACTATTCCACCTTGAGGGTTTTGTGCATTGGGCTTGGTGTGACGTTTCACCATATTGACCCCTTCCACTATGGCCTTGTCTTTTTCAGTAAAAAATTTTAGAATCTTGCCTTCAGACCCTTTGTGGTCACCAGCAATGACTCGAACTGTATCTCCCGTTTTGATTTTTATTTTTTTCATAACTTATATTTATAAAACCTCAGGTGCTAAGGATATAATTTTCATAAATTTCTTGTCTCGTAACTCTCGTGCAACAGGGCCAAAAACACGAGTTCCACGCATCTCTCCACTTGGTTCGAGCAGTACACATGCATTTTCATCAAAACGAATATATGAGCCATCAGGACGACGAATTTCTTTCTTTGTTCGTACAACGACAGCAGTCGACACTTGACCTTTTTTTACAGTTCCATTCGGAGTGGAGTCCTTGACTGTAACTACAATTTTGTCTCCAATAGACGCATATCTGCGTTTGGTTCCTCCTAGAACACGGATTGTAAGTACCTCTTTGGCACCAGTATTGTCCGCAACTTTAAGTCTTGATTCTTGTTGTACCATTATTTTGCTCTTTCAATAATTTCCACCAGTCTCCAACATTTGGAAGCGCTGAGTGGGCGGGTTTCCATTATACGAACGGTATCACCAATGTTACAGTCATTTTTCTCGTCATGAGCTACGTACTTCTTAGTTTTTAAGACAAACTTTCCGTACATCGGGTGCTTCACACGCTTGACCTCACTAACAACAATTGACTTTTGCATTTTATTGCTGGTTACTACACCAATTCGTTCTTTTCTTAAATTTCTTGTCTCCATAATAAACTAGACCTCTTGCGTTTTACGGCGATTTAATTCTGTTTGCAATCTTGCAATGACTCTTCGCTGCGAACGCAGTTGCAAGGGGTTTTCCAAATTAGAAAGCGCATGCATAAATTTTACCTCTTTATAACTCTTCTGTAGTTGAGCTAACTTGTCTTGCAGTTCATCTAATGTCATGGTATTGACCTCTTTTTGCTTCATCATTCTACTATTAAGCGTCGTAATCACGCGCAATTACAAATTTTGTTTTCACAGGTAACTTTTGTGATGCCAAACGCAATGCTTCCTTAGCAACATCAATCGGCACACCTGAAATTTCAAACAATATACGTCCAGGCTTGACCACAGCAACGTAGTGATCCAAAGCTCCTTTACCCTTACCCATACGAACCTCTAGCGGTTTTTTAGTAATGGGCTTATCTGGAAAAATCTTGATCCATAATTGTCCTTCTCTTTTCATATAACGAGTAGCTGCAATACGTGCAGCTTCAATTTGACGAGAGGAGACAAAAACAGAGTCCAGCGCTTTGACACCAAACATTCCGTTTGACAATCGATGTCCACGCTGTGAGAGGCCTTTCATACGGCCTTTCTGCATTTTCCTATATTTTGTTTTCTTAGGTGATAACATAATGCTTTACTTTCTTCTTCGACCTCCTCGGCCAGAACGTTTATCATTTTTACCTTTCGTAGCGTTTAAACTCATACCAACAAGGGGTGAGAGTTCACGCCTTCCATAAACTTCGCCTTTCATGATCCATACTTTAATACCTATTCGACCATAGGTAGTGCGCGCTTCAACCAAGGCATAGTCGATATCTGCACGGAACGTGGACAATGGAATCCGTCCGTCTTTGTAACTTTCAGAACGAGCCATTTCGGCACCATTCAATCGGCCAGAGATTTGAACCTTGATTCCCTCTGCGTTCATGCGTATTGAGGCTGCAATAGCCATCTTAATCGCACGACGATACGAAATTCGACTTTCGATTTGGCGAGCAATGCTAGCAGCAACAAGTTGGGCTTCGAGCTCAGGACGTTTAATCTCAAAAATGTTGAGTTGAACCTCTTTCGCTGTGATTTTCTTTAATTCCTCTTTTAATCGGTCAACCTCTGAGCCACCTTTACCAATGATAATCCCAGGGCGAGCCGTTGTAATAGTTACGGTAACGAGCTTGAGTGTTCTTTCAATAAAAATTCGAGAGACACTTGCTTTGGCAAGACGAGCATGTACATAACGACGGATCTTGTCGTCTTCAGACAACTTGTCGCCATAGTCTCTACCACCATACCAGTTAGACTCCCATCCTCGGATGATTCCTATTCGATTACCAATTGGATTTGTTTTTTGTCCCATAGTACTTAATTAGCTTTGAGCATTATCTTGAGCTCCTAAAACCAGTGTAACGTGGTTTGAGCGTTTACGAATTCGGTGCGCACGACCTTGAGGAGCCGGACGTAATCTTTTAAGCATACGTGCACTATCCACACGGATTTCTTTAACAAACAAGCCGGCCTTTTCTACATCTTTTTCTTCATTTTTAGCTTGCCAATTGGCTAATGCTGATAATAACAGCTTTTCCAATCGAACTGATGATTCTTTTGGGCTGAATCGAAGAACCGAAAGAGCCTTATCAACACCTTCACCACGAATCAAGTCTGCCATTAGACGCATCTTTCGCGGAGATGTTGAGCAGTTGTTTAGCTTCGCAAATGCAATGTTTTTGCGTGCTTCTTTTAACTCTTCTGCAGATTTACGCTTACGAACTCCCATAATTATTTTTTTCCTTTATTTTTTGCACCTGCATGGCCTCTAAAATTACGTGTTGGTGAAAATTCACCTAATTTGTGACCGACCATATTTTCTGTGATATAAACGGGAATAAACTGCTTACCATTGTGAACAGCTATTGTTTGACCAACAAAATCTGGTGTAATCATCGAAGAACGTGACCATGTTTTGATGACATTCTTTTTACCAGAATCAAGGTTTGCTTGTAGCTTTTTTGTTAAGCTATAGTGTACGTAAGGTCCTTTTTTTAGTGATCTAGCCATACTTATTTTCTTCTACGTTCAACGATATATCGATTGGATGCTTTTGTTTTGTTTCTTGTACGGTATCCTTTTGCAGGAATTCCGTTTTTAGAACGAGGATGTCCTCCAGAAGCACGGCCTTCACCACCACCCATTGGGTGATCGACAGGGTTCATAGCAACTGGACGTGTACGTGGACGTCTTCCTAACCAACGCGTCCGTCCTGCTTTACCTGAAACAAGTAGTTGGTGGTCAGAGTTTGAAACTGCACCAATTGTAGCCATACAAGTTGTGAGTATCAAGCGTGTTTCAGCAGATGGAAGCTTGATCGTTGCAAACTTACCTTCACGAGCCATCAACTGAGCAAATGATCCGGCACTTCTAGCGATTGCTGCACCTTTACCGGGATGTAGCTCAATACAAGAAATGATTGTACCGAGTGGGATATTTGCGAGAGCCATTGAATTTCCAATTTCAGGTGCAACTTTCTCTCCTGAAACGACCTTTTGACCGACTTGCAAACCATTTTGTGCAATTATGTATCTTTTTTCGCCGTCTTTGAACTGAATCAAAGCGATAAAAGCAGATCGATTCGGATCGTACTCTATGCTCAACACATCAGCAGGACTATCAAAACGATTGCGTTTGAAGTCAATGATACGGTAGCGTCTTTTGTGACCTCCACCACGATAGCGAACAGTCATTCGGCCACTGTTGTTACGACCACCTGAACGTTTTTTAGGAGTAAGCAATCTTTTCTCCGGCTTATCAGTGGTGATGGTGTCGTAACCATTGACCACTCTACCGCGCTGTCCAGGAGTTATAGGTTTTAGTTTTCTAACTGACATCCCATTTGATTATAAATTACTATAAAAATCAATTTGATCCCCTTCAGCAACCTGTACTATCGCACGCTTGGCTGCATTGGTTTTCCCATGCTGAATTCCGGTTTTGGTGTAGCGTGTTCTACGCTCTGGACCGTAAATCAACGTTCGTACTTTGTCAACAGTAACACCATATGTGGCCTCAACTGCTTTTTTAATCTCTACTTTATTGGCTTTTAAATCTACCAAAAACGTGTAGCGATTTCTCAACTCGCTTTCGCTGGTTGTTTTTTCTGTTACGACAGGTTTTATCAATACACTCATGAGTTCTTTATTTTGTATTCAAATTAGAATTGATAGAATTCACAGCGCTCTCTGCCAAAATCAAATGCTGAGCATTGACGATTTTATAAGTGCTCAACTCCGCATCGGTTACAACCTCAGCACGTTGTAAATTACGAGCCGACATATATACGTTTTTAGATGCTGCTCCAAGAACCAATAATGACTTCTTATCTGAAACCCCAAGCGCATCCAAAACTGTTGTAAACGACTTTGTTTTTGGGGTATCAAAATCAAAATCCTCAACGACAGTTAAAGATTTGTTTTTGACTTTCAAACTCAAAGCAGACTTACGAGCCAATCGCTTGACATTCTTGTTTAATTTCTGATCGTAAGAACGAACACGTGGACCAAATACGCGTCCACCACTTCGGAACAATGGATTTTTTAAACTCCCTGCACGGGCTGTACCTGTTCCTTTTTGCTTTTTGATTTTACGGGTGCTTCCCTTAATCTCAGCTCGCTCTTTTGTTTTGTGTGTTCCCTGTCGCTGATGTGCTAAGTATTGTTTCACATCCAAATACAGAACATGCTCATTTGGATCGACTCCAAATACATCTTTAGATAAGTTAACTTGTCTACCTGTATCTTTACCTTTTAGATCTACTACTGATAATTTCATCACTTAGAGATTAGGATATAACTGTTTTTGTGTCCTGGAACGCATCCCTTGACAACTAATAAATTTTTCTCAGGTACCACCTTCAAAACACGAAGGTTTTGAACGGTCACTCTTTCATTACCCATACGACCTGCCATTCGCATTCCTTTGAATACACGAGCTGGGTATGATGCCGCACCAATTGAACCAGGGGCACGCAAACGGTTGTGCTGACCGTGAGTGGCTTGACCAACTCCACTAAAGCCGTGGCGCTTAACAACTCCTTGGAAACCTTTCCCTTTGGAGGTTCCTGTAATGTCAACATACTCGCCTTCAACAAATAGGTCTACCCCTATCGTATCTCCAAGTTTATGCTCTGATTCAAAACCTTTGAATTCAACCAACTTTCGTTTGGTTGAGGTATTCGCTTTTTTAAAATGACCCTCTGAGGCTTTGTTACTTTTTTTGGCTGATTTGTCATCAAACCCAAGTTGTAATGCATCATATCCGTCCGAATCTTGTGAGCGTACTTGCGTAACGACACATGGTCCAGCTTGAATGACAGTACATGGCAAGTTTTTGCCATTCTCGTCAAAGATGGTAGTCATGCCGATTTTTTTTCCAATTAACCCTGACATATTGGTTTATTTAGCTATTCTCTCAAAAGAGAATCTAATTATACTTTAATTTCAACTTCTACTCCGCTCGGAAGCTCTAATTTCATCAACGCATCAATCGTTTTAGAAGATGAGCTGTAGATGTCCAACAGACGTTTATATGAGCTTAACTGGAACTGTTCACGCGACTTCTTGTTCACGTGGGGTGAGCGCAACACAGTAAAAATCTTTTTATGTGTTGGAAGTGGGATCGGTCCTGTGACCACAGCTCCTGTTGTCTTTACCGTCTTTACGATTTTCTCAGCCGACTTATCGACGAGGTTGTAATCGTAGGATTTGAGCTTAATTCTAATTTTTTGACTCATCGTTTCAATTCTTTATCCGACTGTTGCGGAGATTACTTCTTCAGAAATATTTTTTGGTGTCTCCGCATAGTGAGAAAACTCCATCGTTGATGTTGCACGTCCAGAAGATAATGTTCGCAATGAAGTGACATATCCAAACATTTCTGAAAGAGGTACAATGGCCTTAACTACTTTTGATCCCGCACGATCGTCCATACTATTGACTTGTCCTCGACGGCGGTTGAGATCCCCGACAATGTCTCCCATATTCTCTTCAGGAGTCAACACCTCAAGCTTCATCATTGGCTCCATAATTACAGCTCCAGCTGCTCTTGCAGCCTCTTTGTAACCAATTTTAGCTGCTAACTCAAATGACAGAGAATCGGAGTCAACAGGATGGAAAGAACCATCTTTCAAGGTTACTTTCATTGCGTCGACCTCAAATCCAGCCAATGGGCCATTTTGCATGGCATCCTTGAATCCTTTTTCTACAGATGGAATATATTCTCTTGGAACATTACCTCCTTTAATTTGATTGACAAATTCAAGACCTTGTTTTCCTTCTTCAGCTGGCTCGAGTGTAAATACGATATCTGCAAACTTACCACGTCCACCTGTTTGCTTTTTGTAAACCTCACGGTGATCTGCGAGCAGGGTAATGGCTTCTTTATACTCAACTTGTGGTTGACCCTGATTAACATCAACTTTAAATTCGCGACGCAAACGGTCAACAATGATATCAAGGTGAAGCTCACCCATTCCGCTAATGATGGTTTGGCCAGATGCCTCATCAGTTTTTACTTGAAAGGTTGGATCTTCCTCGGCAAGTTTGCCAAGTGCCATCCCCAATTTATCGACATCAGATTTGGTTTTTGGCTCAACAGCGATTCCAATTACTGGGTCTGGAAAATCCATGCTCTCCAAAATAATCGGATGTTTTTCCGCACAAAGCGTATCTCCTGTTTTGATGTCCTTAAATCCAACTGCAGCACCAATGTCTCCAGCTTCGATAAACTCAATTGCATTTTGCTTGTTCGCATGCATTTGATAAATACGAGAAATTCGTTCTTTGTTACCAGATCTTGTGTTTAACACATAAGAACCTGCATCTAAACGACCAGAATAAGCTCTAAAGAAAGCCAAACGCCCTACGTAAGGGTCAGTTGCGATTTTAAATGCCAAAGCTGAAAATGGATCAGAAACAGTTGGCTTTCTCGAAATAGTCTCATCTGTATCCGGGTTTGTTCCCTCAATGGCCTCTTTATCTTCCGGAGAAGGCAAATAACGACAAACCGCATCGAGTAAAAACTGAACACCTTTGTTTTTAAAGGCAGAACCACAAATCATAGGGATAATACTCATGTCCTGCGTAGCTGCTCGAAGTGCATTGTGCACCTCGTCTTCAGAAATACTGTCAGGATCTTCAAAATATTTTTCAAGGAGGTTTTCATCATATTCAGCAACGGCTTCGATTAGCTCACCACGGAATTTTTCAACTTCATCCTTCATGTCTTCAGGAATATCAACCACATCAAAAGTGGCGCCCATGTTTTCTTCATGCCATATGATAGCACGATTTTTAACTAAGTCAACACATCCCTTAAAGTTGTCTTCATCGCCAATTGGCAATACAATTGGTACAGCATTGGATTTGAGCATTTCTCGCACTTGGGTACAAACATTAAGAAAGTTGGAACCTTGTCGATCCATCTTATTGACAAATCCCATTCTTGGAACATTGTAATTGTCGGCCAAGCGCCAGTTGGTTTCAGACTGAGGCTCAACGCCATCAACAGCTGAAAACAAAAATACTAGTCCATCAAGAACTCGAAGTGATCGGTTTACTTCAACGGTAAAGTCAACGTGCCCAGGAGTGTCAATAATATTGAAGTGATACCCATTAGCGCCATCAATTGGCTTTCCTTGTTCAGTTGGAAACGTCCACTCACAAGTGGTAGCTGCAGAAGTAATAGTAATTCCACGCTCTTGTTCTTGCTCCATCCAGTCCATAGTAGCAGCTCCATCGTGAACCTCTCCGATTTTATGACTTACACCTGTATAATAAAGAATTCGCTCAGTCGTTGTTGTCTTACCAGCATCGATATGAGCAGCAATTCCAATATTTCGTGTGTATTTAAGATCTCTTGACATTGTTATATACGCTAAAATCTAAAATGAGAGAATGCTTTGTTGGCCTCGGCCATTTTGTGTGTATCGACACGTTTTTTTACGGCTGCACCTTCTTCTTTTGATGCGGCAAATATTTCGGCAGCTAATTTTTGAGCCATCGATTTTTCATTGCGTTTTCTAGCAAAAGAAATCAACCACTTCATAGCAGTGGATATTTTGCGATCTGGACGGATTGGGTTCGGAATTTGGAATGTTGCACCACCAATACGGCGGCTACGCACTTCGACATGAGGCATCACATTGGTTAAAGCTTCTTTCCAAATTTCAAGCGCAGACTTTTCATCGTCTTGATTCTTTTCATCAACGATTTCAATGGCATCATAAAAGATTTTAAATGCGATTGATTTTTTGCCGCTCCACATTAGATTATTTACAAATCTAGTGACCATTTGGTCATTGAAGCGAGGGTCTGGTAACAATGGGCGTTTTTTCGCCGATTTTTTTCTCATGTCTCTAAATTGAGTGGTTCAAGCAAGCTTGAACGTCATTGTTCAAATAAACTTTTTACTTTTTTGGTCGTTTGGCTCCGTATTTAGAACGTCGTTGTAGGCGTCCCTCAACACCTGCTGTATCCAATGCTCCACGTACAATATGGTAGCGAACACCAGGCAAATCTTTTACACGACCACCACGAACAAGTACAATAGAATGCTCTTGCAGGTTATGTCCTTCACCAGGAATGTAGGCATTTACCTCATTTCCATTGGTTAAGCGAACACGAGCAACTTTACGCATGGCTGAGTTTGGTTTTTTTGGTGTGGTCGTATACACTCTCGTGCAAACACCGCGTTTTTGTGGGCATGCATCAAGAGCAGCAGACTTACTCTTTTTTGAGAGATCTGTTCTTCCTTTACGAACGAGTTGCGAAATTGTTGGCATACTAATGTAAAATTTCTTCCCTTATTTTAAGGGCTGCAAATGTAGTATTATTTTTTTATTTAAAAAATACCCTTCAGAGCCAATTTTTTAAAAGAACTGAGAAAAACCAAAACTGAAGATGAAAGTTCAGATATAAATATGTTTTGACAGATTACAGTTTCTTACAAGAAAATTCAAAAAATAAGTCCTAATTCTTTTTATTAAACATTAATATTTTATTGATTTCTTGTTTTATTAACAAAAAGTTAACATATTTGTTGATTCTATAATTATAAGAAAATATGAAAACTAAATTAAATCAATTATTAACATTAGTTATTTTATTTGGCTCCTTACTTGCTTTTTCACAGCAGTCTGTAACCGGATTGGTAACTGATTCTGATGGACTGCCTATTCCGGGCGCCACAGTAAATATCAAAGACACGTCTACTGCCACTACAACTGATTTTGATGGTAGATTCACAATTGATGCATCTATGGACGATGTATTAGTAGTGAGTTATGTTGGTTATCTAACTAGTGAAGTCAGTGTAACAGCATCAAGTGTGGATGTTATACTTCAATCATCAACCGCTCTTGATGAGGTTGTTATCACTGGTTTTGGTGAAGTCACTCGGCAGGCCTTTACTGGTTCAGCAAAAGTTGTTGCTGGTGAAACTTTACAAAAAAAATCATTTACTAACATAACCCAAGCCCTTTCTGGAGAGTCTCCTGGTGTTGCAGTATTCAACACAAGTGGTCAACCAGGTTCTTCGTCAACAATTAGAATAAGAGGATTTGGATCTGTTAATGGATCACGTTCACCACTAATTATCGTAGATGATTCTCCATTTCTTGGAAGTACAAATGATATTAACCCTAATGATATAAAGTCTGTTACAATTTTAAAAGATGCATCTGCTACTACTCCTTATGGAGCTAGAGGTGCAAATGGAGTAATTGTTATAACTACTAAGAGGGGCTCTGACAGAGGAGATAAATTAACTGTAGAACTTAAGTCAGGTTCAAATTATCAGGGTATAGACAGATATGAGGTTATCAAATCACCTGAGGAGTACATTGGCATTTCATGGGAAGCAGCCTATCAGCGTGGTATGCTTCAAGATGGTGCAACAACAGAATCTGCAGTTGCCTATGCTAATGACAACTTATTCGAAAGTACTACAAATGATGACTTTACTGACATTTCTCAAGTATATAACATGTGGAATGTTGCTAGTGTCGCTGAGCTGATTGACCCTGCTACTGCATCTGTACGTTCAGGTGTTTCAAGAAGATATAATCCTGAAAATTGGGAAGACTATTCTTTACAATCTGCTAATAGAAATGAAGCATTACTTACGTTTTCTGAATCTTCAGATAATTCATCACTTTATACATCCTTTGGTTTTGTAGATGATAAGGGGTATGCCATTAATACTGATTATAATAGGTTAAATGCTAGAATAGCTGCAACTCAAAAATTTGCTGATTTTATCAACCTAAACACAACCATCAATTATAGTCAAAGTGAATCTAATAATAACGGTACTGGGTCATCTAGTTCAAGTCAATTCTGGTGGTTAGATAACATTCCAAATATCTATCCATTGTTTTTAAGAGACTCTGACGGAAATAAAGTTCCAGACCCAATTTATGGAGGCTACCAATATGATTATGGTCTAGAAGACGGCCGTGGTTTTGGGTTTGCAACAAATGGTGTTGCTGACTCTTACATCAACATAAGTAGAGGTAAATCAAACTCAGTAAACTTTAATAACGATTTAAGAATTGATATTGCTGAAGGATTAACTTTAGAAAATAACTTCGGATATCAATATTTTATGAGTGAAGGGATCTCACTTGATGAGCCATTCTACAGTCCTGCAAAAGGTCAAGGTGGTCAAGTTACTAGAAGTAGAAGTGAGACAAAAAATTGGACTACTAGAACTAATTTGAGATATTTAACTCAGTTTGATGATTTTGATTTATCAGTTATTTTGGCTCATGTTGCATCGCAATATGACTTCAATTATCTATATGCAGAAAGAACAAATTTAGTTATGCCTCAGGGTAGTGATATCTCCAATGGTGTTGTAAATGCCCCTGGTGATGGATACACTGATGAATCAACAACTGAAAGTTATATAGCTAATTTTACATTAAATTATCAAGAAAAGTATTACCTAAGTGGTACTTTTAACAGAGATGGTTCTTCAAGGTTTAAAGATGATCCATGGGGTGATTTTTATGGACTTGGTGCTTCTTGGATTGCTTCCAAAGAGGACTTTTTCAGCAGTGACTTATTTGACTTCCTAAAGTTAAAGGCTAGTTATGGTGTAATTGGTAATGCTGGCGGTGTTGGTTTATACCCAGGCTACAATATTTATTCCGTTAACAACTTAAATGATAACATATCATTAGCATTTTTAACAAAAGGGAATAAAGAGTTGACTTGGGAAAGTTCAAATCAATTTAATATTGGAACTGAATTTGAAATAGCTAATCGTGTTGAGGGTTCATTGGAATTCTACAACAAGAAAACTACCGATATGTTCTTTGACAGAAGAGTTGGCCCGTCTGTAGGATATGCATTAATTACTGTTAATGACGGTGAGCTAGTTAACACTGGTATTGAATTTGATTTAGATGTTGATTTATTTAGTAATGATAATTTCTCATTTTCTATAGGAATGAATGGGGAAACCTTTACTAATGAATTAACTGCAATGCCAATTGATCCTGCTACAGGACTAGAGCAAAATCTTGATGTTAGTGGTCGTTATGGTCGTCAAAAAGGTAGATCTCTTTATGATTTTTATATTCCTGTTTACACTGGTGTTAATTCAGACACTGGAGCTGCTGAATGGGAAAGATATTATGATGACGTTAATGCTAATGGTGCATTTGATGATGGTACTGATGTTATAATAACATCTTTAGAACAGTATCGATATGATAACCCAGATGCAACTTTAGTCCAGGATACTACTGATGTATATGCAGATGCTGCTGATCAGTTCTCTGGCTATACAGCTATACCTGATCTAAGAGGTGCATTTAGCCTTAATGCTTCATATGGAAGATTTACTTTCAATGCATTATTCAATTATCAATTTGGAGGTCACGCATATGATTTCGCATATGCTGCTCTAATGGATAATGATAACCTTGGAACAAACAACTTCCACACCGATATTAGAAATCGTTGGAAAGCTCCTGGAGATAACACTGATATTCCAAGACTTGACGGTAGAGCTCAATTACAACAAAATAGTTCTTCAACACGTTTCTTAACTAAAGCTGACTATATTGCTTTAAACAATATAAGACTAGCTTATGACGTTCCTGAAACTGCTTTAAAAACTATAGGAATCGATTCTGCAAACATTTATGTTTCTGGAGATAACCTATGGCTAATGTCTGAAAGAAAAGGATTTAATCCTTCTAACTCTGTGACTGGAACATCTGATTGGTATAGATATAATCCATTATCTACAATTGTATTCGGTCTTAAATTAAACTTATAATATGTCAATTATGAAAATTAAAAATCTAATATATATTTCATCGATTTTCTTTCTTGCAGTTTCCTGTGATGAAGAATTCCTTGAAACATACCCTACAGCAAGTTTATCTCAGGAGCAAGTTGGTGAGGCGCTAGCCGTTAACCCAGCCGCTGCTGAAGGAACACTGTTTGGTATTTACGAACAATTCTACAGATTAGGTAGTGGTGGATATGGTGGCCAAGAGGATTTTGGTATCAAAATCCAACACCTACACACAGATTTACTTTCTGGAGATATGGCTCATACTGGTAAGAGCTACAACAGGCAAACATCTATTTCTGAACTTACAGGAACAGTTGATCCTGGTAATGCATATGCGAATTATATGCCTTGGAGGTTTTTGTATCGTGTAGTAAACTTATCTAACCTAGTTATTGATGGTTTAGGTGGTGCAGATGCAACTGGTCCATTAGGAGCACTTGAGACTGATATCCAAAAACACACTATGGGTCAGGCTCTTGCTGCTAGAGGTTTTGCGTATTATTATTTAGCAAATCTATTTGTTGATGATATTTCAGATACTGCACAACTAGTTTTACCTATCTATACTACTGCTGAGCAGGTTGAGCAGCCCAAGAGTTCTTTAGCAGATGTATGGGCTTTAACTGTGAGTGATTTAAAAAATGCTGAAACTTTGCTTGATGGTTTTTCAAGAGGAAGTAAAGTAAACTTCAATCAAGATATAGTAAGAGGATTGCTTGCTTACACTTATGGTGCTATGAATGATTGGGCAAATGCAGAGACGTATGCTAAATTAGTTGTAGATGCTGGTTATCCTATCATGACAAATGACGAAGTTGCATATTCTGGTGGAGCTGCCCAAGGTGGCTTTAATACAGTTAATAACCACCCAGGTATAATGTGGGGAGTTGATATTACTCCTAGTCAGGAATTAGCTTCTTTATATACATGGTGGGGATTTGTTGATGTTTATGGATATTCATACGCTGCAGTAGGTAACAGAAAAGCCATTGATGTCGATCTATATAATCAAATTAGATCTGATGATGCAAGACTTAATCAGTTTTTATTCGCAGCTTATGGTGCATCCTGGTTAGTTCCAAATGGTAAATTTTATTATAATGGAATTGATCCTACTTTAATTGGTAGCCCTAATGGACTATTCTCCGGTCCTCAAGTTAATGTGGATTCTGACGCTCACTACATGAGAGTGGCTGAATTTTATTTACTTCATGCTGAAGCAGCATTTGAAAATGGTAATGAAGCTACTGCTAAAACTAGTTTAAAAGCTCTTGCTGATATCAGAATTGCTGATACTAGCTACATTGATGCTTTGACCGGTGCTGATCTTGAGGCTGAGATTGATTTTCAAACAAGATTAGAACTCTTTGGAGAAGGTAAATCTTACTTCCATATGAAAAGACAAAGAAAATCAATTACTAGAGGTGGGAATTGGCTAGATTTTGCCGGTGAAACATTTCTGCACAGTGATGATCGTCTAACATATGAGATTCCGGAAGAAGAAATTCTATATAATAATAATATCTCAGATCAGAACTAATATAATTCTGATATAGCTAAAAAAAACCGCAACAAATGTTGCGGTTTTTTTTTAGATTAAATAATGATGAGATTATTATTAATTTTCCAAAACCCTAAAAGACTGAACTTGAGACATTGAATTATTACCAAAAGAATCTTCTGTAAATATTCTCCAGTAATAGACATTATTAGCCTGAAGGGAAACTAGTAAATTTGGAGATGCGAGGTTAGTATATTGACTTATAGGAGACTGAAAGCCATCAATAGTATCTAAATATAGAGTATAAATCAAGTTATCATTTTCAGGGTCAATACCTTCCCAAAGAAGATTAAATAAGCCATCATTATTTAAAGAAATGCCTTCACCAGCCTTGGGACTTATCAAATTTGCAGGAAATGGAGGGCTGTTTGACTCAGCATCTCCTTGAAGGTAAAAACGCCATTTAGAGCTACTTGGAATATCATCAGGAAGTTTGTCTGAATGCGTTGTTACATACCACTCATATGGAAATCCCTTTAAAAGATTCTTAGATGTAACAATATTATTAGAATCTCCAGATGGAATAACTCTACCAGTAGTTTTTTGTTGTGTTTGAAGATTTGTTATTTCTAACATAAAATAACTAACATCTGAACTATTGGTCCAAGAAAACTGAACAGAAGACTCATTATCATTAACTGAACTACCTGTATTACAATTTTCACCATTATTTGGCAAAGATAAAATAGATGCTTCTGGAAGTGATGGACCAGAGTCCTTGGAGCAACTATAAAAACAGACTGCCATTATTAAAAAAATGCTATTTGTTCTAATACTAATTTTACTCATTTTTTAAAATTTTTGAATACTGCTTGATATTTTTTCCTGAAATCTCTATGAAGTACAAACCTGCGGAATAGTCATCCAGATTTAATGATATAAGCCTTTCATCATTAATGCTTTTTATTTCATCATAGAGAATGGAACCATGCAAATTACGTAAAGTAAGTCTAGCTTGTTTGTCATTACCGCTTAGGAAAATATTAATAATGTCATCCGCTGGATTAGGGCTTATATAAACCTTTTCACTATTGAAATAATTTTTTTCGAATACTCCTTGACATTCAAGATTTGTAGTTATAATTATATTATTTATTCCTTTGTTTAGAGGAATCACAAACCCTTTTGAATTATAAATTTTACTTAGGCCATTGTGAATTACATTAAATGAATCAGAACCAACTAATTCAAAATTTACAAACTCGCCATTATGAGAAAGGCTATCAAAAACTTCTAATTGCTCAGGTTGATTTAAAACTACAAGAAAACACTGTTCAAAATTATTGTTTCCAATTACAGTAAAACAAACTTGATAATTTCCAGCGTCTAAATCAGTAATTATTAAATTATAACCATTCTGATCATTTAATTGGTACTTTATTCCATTAATTGAAACCTGATATTGTAAATCTTGATTATTTACTGAAACTTGAATTGACCCATCAGCAGTACCATAACACAAGCTAGAAGTGCCAACAATCTCAAAATTATCGTACTCAAGTAAAAAAGTATAACAACCATATGCATCAACACTTTCCCCTTCAGTAGTATTAGGGCATTGATCGAAGTCATCAGTAACACCATCTCCATCAGAGTCACGTTGAAATATTGCACACCCATCTAAATCAACTTCTGCGTCAGCAGGTGTTTCTGGGCAAAGGTCAAACGAGTCAAATATACCGTCACTGTCTGAATCTGCACAGCCAGAGGAATCAACTACCGCATTTAGAGGGGTGTTTGGACATGAATCAACATTATCAAAAAACCCGTCATTATCAGAGTCTTTTTGAGATAAACTACAGCCTTGGTTATCTGCTTCTTCATTCTCAGGAGTATTAGGACAATCATCATAAACGTCATTAACTCCATCAGTGTCGGAATCAGCGTTAACATCAATGGAACTACATTGCGATACTGTGTGAGGGGCTAATACATCACAAACATTTGTAGAAATATTCCTCCTTAAAATAATAGTCAAGGCATCTAAATAATCATCAATCACTCCAGTATTGTCTTTACCTGTGCCGCCAGAGTAATGCATTAAACCAGTAGGTTTTATCACGTGACCAAGCCCTACAGCATGACCTATCTCATGAAGGGCAGTTGAACTAAAATCATATTCATTAGATGATATATTTTCTCCATACCCCCAATTAATATCATTATTAAAAATAATATCAATTTCGTCAAAAAAGACAGTGACGTCAATAATTTCATTAGTAACTGAATTGGATATAATGCAACCATTAAAATACGAGTAAGTTACACCCAAAGATTGAGAACTATCAAAAGTCACAACATTCATTGCATCACGTGAATTTGTTGCAGTTACGGTTGTTTCTTCGTTAATGTTGAAATTAATTCCGGTATTACAAGTCCAGTCTTCTAATTCTAACAAAAAAGTATCTCTTGCAGGAACATTATTAAAAAAGTCTTCGTTTAGGGTTAAATTAAATTTTCCATCTAAAATATGATTTTGAGGTTCTTGAGAACCTGGATTATCCATTTCAGCACCTAAATCATCAACAACACTACCTGTATGATAAATAGGATATTCAATATCGTTATCAGTGCCTTCATTTGGATAAATTAACGCTTGAATATTGTATGTGACATTAATCGTTTGTGTTGACTCAAAATAAAAACCATCAGCCCTTTGGATACGTATTTTACCTGATCCGCTTCCAGAGGGTACTTGAACTTGAATCTCGTCATTACTCCAGGAAATAATTTGAGAATTTAAGCATTCAATCCAATTAGATCCACCTGAATCAGCATCAGAGAAAAGTACACTTCCTCGACCTAAGGATGTTTCATAATTTCCAAAACCATTTCCAGAAATGATTAATATTTCCTTATTTCCAGCTCCAATAACAGAGGGATATAAATCTATA
>Ga0066856_10000245_pt1 | contig 19880 bp, 26 predicted proteins | sample ETNtaG_5_FD_65605 | JGI IMG/M metagenome (GOLD analysis project Ga0066856, IMG submission 65605) | Marine microbial and viral communities from oxygen minimum zone, Eastern Pacific Ocean - ETNP201406SV205 | ecosystem: Environmental > Aquatic > Marine > Oceanic | place: Pacific Ocean: Eastern...
ATCTAGCATAATGGAAGATTCTGTAGCATCCCAGTCTTTTATATATTGTGTAAAAGCTTTGTTTACGTATATAACTTTTTGTTTTGTATCCGGATGCGTACGAATCACAGGATGTTCAGGGCTTGGATACTTTTGATTAAAAGCCTCTATTTCTGCTTCACTTTTGCCTTGTTTGATTAATCTTTGTCTAAAACCAGCAAAATCATGAACAGCAATTGCTCCTTCTAACTTTTTCTTCACTTCATCAGACAGCCCATCGTAGGCCATGCACATGTCAGAAAATAAGGTATCGCCTCCAACCTGAGGGCCTTCTATCATGCGCAGAATAGATCCCAAGGAAGGTTCTTCCCTCCATGTAACATCAGAGTGCCAAGTGTTTTCTCTGCCTTTGCTCTTTTCGTTATGAGTTATGCTGAGAACTTCAGGGTATCCTTCTTTGTGCGGCGCAAAAGGATGAACTTCCAGTTCACCAAATTGTTTTGCAAACCTTAAATGATCCTCGGTACTGAGATTCTGCTTGCGGAAAAAAATTACTTTGTAAATGAGTAGAGCTTGGTAAATCAATTCATAAGTTTCCTTATTAAAATCTTCTCTTAAATCAATTTCCAGAAGCTCTGCTCCAATATTTGGAGACAATCGATTAACTTTGAAAGGCAAATCCAATTTTTCAAAATTTTCAAAATTCAAATTTTTCATTTAAATATAGATTAAAAAATTTAAAGTTTATTTACAACCTCATCATAGGATGGCATTGATTTGGCAGCGCCTTTTTTGGTCACTGATAATGATGCTGCACAATTTGCAAATTTAACGGCAGAAAACATATCTGGATTTTCCGAAAGAGAAAATCCCAGGGCCCCTACGAAACAATCTCCTGCACCAACTGTATCAATGGCTTCAACTTTTCTTGATTTGAAATATTTTCTTTTTCCGTTTGCATATGCAATTACTCCTAAATCTCCCAGGGTAATAACAACATTTACATGCGAGGGAATATTTAATGAGGAAAAATTCTTATCGATGAAATCTATATCAACTGAGTGAGGAGCCTTATTAAGAAGACCTAAAAATTCAGTCTCATTAATCACTAAAATGTCTGTTTGCTCCAATAATAATTTTGATGGTTCTTTGTAGGGAGCTAAATTGAGTATCGTTAAACAATTTTTTTGTTTCGCGCGCTTGAATAAATCTGAAGTCTCATCTTCTTCCAGCTCCATCGTACCAATTACAATTGAGCAAGCTTCTAATTCCTTATTGCTTACTTGTTTGCTTTTGGAATTCTTATTTATGCCTGGAAAGGCCACAACTTCATTTCTGCCATCTTCTAATACGTTTATCAATGCAACACCTGATTGTCCTTTCTTCCTGCTCAAGTTCTTTATATTTACTTTTTCTCTTTCAATAAAAGACTCCAGGTCCTGACCAAATAAATCTTTGCCAACGGTTCCAACAAAACTTACTTTTGCGCCAAGTCTCGCCAAGGCTACTGCTTGATTAGCACCTTTTCCTCCCAAAAAGAATTCTATTGAGTTTGCTTCAATTGTTTCGCCCTCTTCAGGAGATCTAGGAAGATAAGCAAAAAGATCCATATTAATGCCGCCAAAAACAATAAAGTCAGACATTTTTTATGATTTTTTTAATTGTGAACTTATATTTTCTTGGAGAAGCTCTGTTCTTTGAATGAGGTTTTCTAAACTTAATTCTCCTATACCAGAAATGGTAGTGTTTACTTTTCCACTCCAAGGATCGGTCCACTTTGACGGGATCTCGCCATTAGCAAGACCAAACAATCCACCAACAGTTGCTCCATTGCAATCGGTATCCCATCCCGCTGAAACTGCTTCACCTACTGCTTCATCAAAAGAATCTTGAAAACTTAAAAAAGCCCAAACAACTATGGCTAAATTATTGAGGCTATGGACTGGGGAAAGATCTTTATATTTGTCTATGATTTTGTTGCAAGCTTTACCGATATTTTCTTTCCCTACTTCCACTGCTTTATAAGCATCTGAAGTTTTATCTATGTATTTTAAAGCTTCTTCAACTGCATCTATTCTCTTTTCTTTAACTGGTATTAGAGCTGCAAGAGCAGCAATATATGCAGAACATTCCACGGCACACCCTCTATGAGATAGGCGAGCATCTTTCCTTGCCAAATCTGCAGCTATTGCCGGATTGCCAGGCAGGACCCAACCATACATATCAATTCTTATTTGTGCTCCAATCCAATCATTAAACTCATTGTCGCTAAGAGTGTCGATATCAAATTTTCTTTCCCCTCCCCACTGATAATCAAAGTTCATATTTTCTAGTAACTTGATGTACGCCTCTCTTTCTGCCGTAAAAGTAGCGCCCGCTGGCAGTTTGTTAATCCATGTCCTTGCAATGTCATCTGTATCAAGTTTTAAGCCATGCTCTTCGAGCATCATTAAAGCTAAAACTGTGTAAGTAATATCGTCATCTTGTTCGGCTCTATTAATTTTTCCCTTGCAGCAATTAATTGATAAACCTTTTATTAGAGGATGTTCGATATGATTTATATAATCCCTCAATGGGAAAGACTTCGCTTCTTTAAGGTAATTTTCTAAAGAGTCTTTTCCTTCCCTCATTGATAAAATTTCTATGGGCTTACCAAGCAAACAACCTGAAATCCTTCCTTCCCAAGCTGCTTTTATTCTGTTCTTCATTTTTTAAATTTTATAGCTTTGAGAAAAAGCTTATGAGAATTTTATTTTCCTCTGATTCTTTCAATTATTAGGCCAATTAGTAACAAAAATACAAACAAGACAAATCTTAAATCTGTAATAAGAGGAGTTTCTACAGGGATGGCTATCGTCTTATCTAATGCCTCAACTTTGTATTCATGCCTTTCATCAAAAACAGGATTCAGACCGATTTCAAACAAATCTCTTCTGCTTCTGTATCTAAATATTGCAACAATGTCCCAGTCTTCCATTCCTTGGGCGGCAACGATATCCAGAGCAGGATTTAAAACAAAAGCAAAGAATACGGGATGTGAGGCTCTTTTAAACTGTTGTGGCCACATGTATTCCATGTAGTGCATCTGCAAATCTAACGAAGTTGCTCCTTCTCCAGTAGCTTCCATGGTTCGTGGTGATTCGTTCCTATCAAGAAAGTTCACCATATAAAAGTCTTTGCCATCATCCTCACTCATGAACTTGAATGCTTTTTCCCATTGCCCAGAATCTCTTCTTGCTGAGTTACTTTCCTCGAAGATTTTTTTGTAAGTTTCTATTTCTTGCTCTGTGAGAGGGCCAGACAAATTTGTATACCAAGCAAAGAAAATTAAGTATGAAACTATTAATGGGATCCAGATCTTTAAACTCTTATTCATTTTTTCATTTAGTAAATAAGACCATTTTATGCCTTTTTCTAGGTAGCTTTAAAAAATTATCGATAGAAGTTTTTTTAAAGTTTGATGAAATTGCTCCGGAAAAGGAATTTTTCAAAATATGAGCCTCTGAATATCCGCATGATTTTAGAAAATTAATAGACTCAATGCAGTTCTCATAATAATTAGTCATTTCAAGCTCCAAAGAAATTACTGCATTTTCCTTTATTAGGGTATCTTCTGCCCCAACCAAAACAGAGTATTCATGCCCTTCAACATCTATCTTTATGAAGGAAATTCCCTCCAAACTATTTTCATTTACAAACGAATCTAAAGTTTCAACTTTTAGAATAGTATTGGATTGCTCCGGAGAAGAAACAATGGAAGTGGCGCCAATATTGCCAAAAACTATTTGTGCAGGTAATTCTTTGGAAGCATCGGAAAAACCAAAATTATTCACTTGAATGTTATCGACTTGGGAAGAATTTATTTTTAAAAGATCGAAGGCTTTGTCATAGGGCTCAAATGCTATTACTTCTTTGAAAATGGTTGAAAAAAATAATGAATGATTTCCTATATTCGCTCCTATGTCGAGACATAAAGCTTTAGAAAAATGCCTTTGAGAGAAAAAAGATTTCAAAGCATTTAATTCTCTCTTTTCAAACCAGCCGTCAATTATTATTTTTAGAGAAATGTGGTCATTCAAAAAACCTGCCATAGTTATATTATTTTGAGCATTTTCCTTTGAGGCTGAATCCAGGGCTTTAAATAAAAAATATCTTTTAAAAATATTCATATTTATTGCTGTTGAGATTTCCAAAACAAAAGCATCTTTTTGGTTGTATCATCTTGTGCAAAAAAGTGATGATAAAGCGCTGCAAGAATGTGAATAGCAATCAAGGCAATGATTGCGTTGGTACAAAATTCATGAAATCCCCTGATTATAAAAAATGTATTTTGATTATGAGCTGCAAAAGCCAAATCAATACCAAAAACTATTATTGGGTCTGACGCAAAGCTCGCCATTGATATTCCAGTTATTATCAGCCCTGCCATAAGAAAATATAAAGAATAATGTCCTAATTTTGCAGAAAATACCTGCCAGGTAGGCATCGTTGATGGTAGTTTTGGGGCTCCATAAACATATCGTAATGCTACTCTTAATATGAATAAAAAAGTTACGATCATGCCGGCTGTTGCATGATCAGCTCGTGATTCGAGCCTATCCCATAATTCCATGTTGCCGCCAAACTTTTGGGCGACATTAAGATCAAGCATGATAATGATTGCCATAAGCCAATGGATTATTTTTTGTGTCTTTAAGTAATCTATAGTCATAAAAAAGCTTAGTCTAAATCAATCGCATATTTTTTAAGTATCTCTAAATCTATAATTTTTAAAGATTTCTCATTTGTTCTTCTCAAATAAATCTTTGGCGCTTTATTATTCTCATAAGCTTCTTTCCATCTCTCTGCACAAAGACACCAGTGATCTCCTTCTTTTAGCCCAGGAAAGTTGTATTCATTTCTTGGTGTTGAAAGATCATTGCCTCGAGATTTAGAAAACTCTAAAAAATCCTCTGTAATATGCGCACAAATAACATGCAAACCCTGATCCAAATTATCGGTATGACAAAATCCATCACGAAAAAATCCAGTAATGGGATTTGAACAACATTCCTCTATTTCTTCTTCAAAAACATTGAATTGTTTTTCCATCTTAGGTGACCACCAAAATTATAAGACAGAGTACTAAAGTGGATAAAGTGAGTATTACGCTTAACAAGTGCAGATACTTAAAACTTTTATCTCTTCCTTCATCCCTTGCTTTGTTTGTTGCCGGAACAATCCAATAAGAAATACTCATTAGTAAAAAAGAAACAAAAAAAAGTATTTGAAGCGAAAGACGATCGCCAATTACTGATAAGACAACGCCTATGAGACTAAGAACTGCCACATTTAAAAATAATTTTGGAAAAATAGCTCTTAAAAAGGGTCCGGCTTGTTCTTCAGAATAAACTTTAAAAATAGTAGGAGCATTCAAAGCTGCTTGAAACAAAATCATTCCAGCCATAAGTCCCGCAAGAAAAAGATATAAATTGTTCATAAAATTACTCTTCTGTTAGTGATTTTGCCCATAAAGAAACATCTGGAACTTCTTGAGCATCGAAAATAAATTCTTGGCCAGGACCAATATTTGTATCGACTAACAATTTTTTGTTGTCTTTCCATTTTAGACGGTTTAAAAAAATTTTACTCTTCTTCTTAGCAGGATTAGCAAAATATTTCTTAGGAAGCTGCCACATAGATTTCGTATGGTTAGGAGCGCTAAGAACTAGTTTTTTTGAAAATTTTTTAAATAAGCCAAAATTTTTTCTTGATACATAGATTGTATTGTTTTTATATTGTCGATATTTTGGATCGTGTGGATGTGAAAGATTATATTTTTTTAAAAAATTTGAAATCTGATTATCGCCTTCCAAGACCTCTTCAATTTGTAACCATCCAAAAATTTTATGAATATTAATTTTTGGATCATCCATTTTTTTAAACCACCCAAAAAATAAAAAAAGATCCCCTATGTCAACACCATTATTTTTAAGCTCAGATTGTGCGCTACCCGCCTGACCAAAGAGTCCAATTTTGTCATTTAGAGCGGGATCATAATGGCAAAAATCTTCAGAGGTAACCTTTGTAGCTGAAACTTCCTTCAAAGCTTGAGTTCCATTAATACCGTTGAATTTAAGCTCATGATATTTTTTTGGAGATTTTCCACTTTGAGGAATGGGAAGAGAGAAGATATCACCATTTTTAAATATCGGAGAAGGTCTGCCTCCATATTTTGAATCAAATCCTTTTCTGCTTAAAATAACTCTTTTCATAAGATAATTCGTAACTATGGCCAAAGCTTTTCTTTTTCACAACCCTAGGTGCAGCAAGTCTAGACAAGCCCTAAATCTCCTTGAACAAGAAAAAGAAAATTTTGAGGTTTTCATGTACCTTGATGAGAAACTCAAAAAAGATTTTTTGAAAGAAATAATTCAAAAACTTGGTATCAGCCCAAGAGATCTTTTGAGGACAGGAGAATCTGCATATAAAGAGAATAACTTAAAAGATTCTAATATTTCAGACGAAGAAATCATTAATTTAATGATTGAATATCCTAAGCTCATTGAAAGACCAATCTTTGTAAAAGGGTCTAAAGCTATAGTTGGCAGGCCGCCAGAAAATGTTTTGAAAATTGTTTAATTAATCCCTTAATAGTTTTTTGGGCTTAAATATATTTGTTAGTCCTATTCCAATTAAAATACACAAAGAGCCTAATATAACCTTCTGATCTATATTCTCATTTAAAAATATTGCTCCCCAAAAAATTCCAGTTATGGGTACCAAGAAAATTATCGAAGAAGCTTGCACTGGGGAAGATCTTTGTAACAAAACAACGTAGGCGATGAATGAAATGCCTGTTGAAACAAGCCCAAGAAAAAAAATGGCTAGATAAGTTTGTATTGATAGATCAAATGAAAAGGTTTGTGGTTCAGACAAAAATAATGGAATTGAGAAAATAAAACCCGACAACATGGTTGCTGAGGCAAGAGCTGATGAACTTATGTGATTCAATTTAAACAAGATATTGTTCGAATAGGCATAACAAAATGCTCCTATAAGACATAGAGTTACTGGAAAAAAGACTACTCTTATCTCATCAAGTCCTATAAAAATCAAAAGTCCCATAAAGCCTGCTAAAAGTCCAATAACTTGTAGAAAGGTAGTATTTTGTCTGAAAATCAAGATTGCAATAAGCAATGCAAATAAGGGCGAAGTTCCGTTTAAAATAGAAAGCATCCCTGCGGTAAGTTCCTGAGCAGACCAAGCGAATAGAAAGAATGGCAAAGCGGCATTGATAATTCCAAGCAAGATCAAAGAAGGAATCACTTTAGACATCTTTAAAAATTCTTCTTTATTAATAAATAAAGGTCCTAATAAAAGGGTAGCAAGTAAAAGTCTTATTGAAACTAAGTGGGAAGGAGAAATTTCTTCTACTACTAAGCGCGTAAACATAAAAGAAGCTCCCCAGCTAAAACTCACGAATAAAACTAGCAGCCAATTAATAAGAGTTGTCTTCATGATTACCTAAGCTTTTACAAACTAATTCAAAGCTTCTTTTTCGTGGGTAGTTGGTGGGCCAAAAAAATGACCTATAGATTTTTTAAAGCTTGAAGCTTGTTTCATATCAAGAAATATTTTATTCCAGCCCATGAATGTTATTTTAACTGGGTTAAAGGTATTTACGTTATTTACAAGGCCATAATTCACAGGACTTTCTTCAGGCTGAAAGGTGCCAAATAATCGGTCCCAAATAATAAGTAAGTTTCCGTAATTTTTATCTATGTATTCCGGGTTTGAGCCATGATGCACTCTGTGGTGGGAAGGAGTATTAAAAAGCCATTCTAAAGGACCTAACTTACCGATAATTTGGGTATGCCCCACTACCCCCCATAAAGTACTCATAACTCCTGCTACTGCAATCATCAGAGGGTCCAAACCTAAAATTGGTAGCGCCATAAAGAAAGGCACTTTTGAAATTGGACCAAACCAAGCTTGCCTGAAGGAAACGGCAAAATTCATTTCTTCACTGGAATGATGACTCATATGAATAGCCCAAAGAAATCTAACCCTATGAGAAAGCCTATGGTAAACATAAAATACTAAGTCTATTAAAACGAAAGTCAGAATCCATAAAAGCCAATTAGGCACTATGGAAACTAAATCAACAATTCGAAATTGATATAAAAAGAAATGAAACCCAACAATCGATCCTTTGATGGCAAATCCCATTAGGATATTTCCAAAAAGAAGTCCTGAAGTACACCAAGTATCACCAGATTTGTAGTAATTCTTACTATGCCGGTTAGAAATCAAGACCTCAAATAAAATGAGGGCTAATATGATAGGAACGCCAAAGGCATAAACATCTGTAATTGTGAGTTCTGTCATTTTTTCAAAACATTATATAACCAGTAAAATCAATATTCTTGTTTTCTAAAAACTTCTGGTTTAAATTGCCCCATCTAAAACAGGAAACCAATGAAAATAGTAATCGATAGCCTGATAAGTAAACTTTACGAATCAGAAATTCTGAAGCTTGATCCTAATATAGAGATAATTGTGCTGAACCCCGAGGACCATACCAATCCTGCTTGGGAGAGCATTCCAGAAATCGATGCCTTATTTTTATCTTATCAATTTCTATTTGCGGTGAGAGACCACAAACATCTTTTCGAACCGATGTTGCAGGTTGCTAAGAAAGCTAAATTCATCCAAAGCGGATATTCAGGGATGGATGATCCTTTTTTGCAAGCAGTTTTGAAGGAAACGAACGCAGTTGTTGCAAATGCAAGCAGCATATATGGCAAACCTATGGCCAATTACGTTTTAGCGCAAATGTTGAGATGGAACAAAAGAATTGATCTTCATATTAAACTTCAAAAAGAAAAAAAATGGATGCCAAATGGAGGAGATGGAGAATTAACGAATAAAAATTTACTCATTTATGGATATGGAGGTATAGGAAAAGAAATTGCTCGAATTGCAAAGTCATTTGAAATGAACGTTACTGGTATTAGAAGATCACCTGTTACTTGTGAATTTGCTGACGAAGTTAAAACGCCAGAAGATTTAATGGATATGTTGCCTTTTGCAGATTTTCTTGTCACGGTTTTACCAGATAGCGAACAAACGAGAAATGTAATTGACAAAAAAGTTTTCAAACAAATGAATCCTCAAAGTATGTTGATTAATGTCGGTCGAGGCAGTGCTGTAAATGAACTAGAACTTGCAGAAGCATTAAATACCGGTGAAATTGCTGCTGCAGCTTTGGATACCACAAAAAAAGAACCTCTAGAAAAAGACTCTCCTCTTTGGGAGGCAAACAATTGTTACATTACCCCTCACGATTCAGCTCACTCTTTAATGTCTCTACCGAGATCGTTTAATCTTTTTCTTGAAAATGTTGCTAATTTAAAAGCTGACAAACCAATAAAAAATCTATTTGAGCTTTAAACGATGAAAACAAATCTTCTTGGCATGTCTTTAGATGCCATGGAAAAATTTTTTGTATCTTTGGGAGAAAAACCTTTTCGAGCAAGACAAGTTTTTCAATGGATTCATCAAAAAGGAATTTCAAACTTTAATGAGATGAGCAATCTATCAAAAGGCCTAAGATGTATTTTGGAGGAAAAAACAGAAATTAAACCACCAGAAATTGTTTACGAGAAAGATTCCAAAGATGGCACTCGTAAATGGGTTTTAAGCGTTGGAGAAGGTGATTTAGTTGAGACGGTTTTAATTCCCGAGGGTAAAAGAGCCACTTTGTGCGTTTCTTCACAAGTGGGTTGTGCTGTTAACTGTAGTTTTTGTGCTACTGGAAAACAGGGCTTTTCAAGAAACCTATCGACAGCAGAAATCATAGGACAAGTTTGGGTAGCAGAAAATTCTTTTGGAGTTCCTAGAGATCATGGTTCAAAGAATGTAACAAATGTTGTGATGATGGGCATGGGAGAGCCTTTGCTGAATTTCGAACCAGTAACTGAAGCTATGAACTTGATGATGCACGATAAAGCATATGGACTTTCAAAAAGAAAGGTGACTTTGAGTACCTCTGGATTGGTGCCAATGATAGATAAGCTTTCGGAGGTAACTGATGCAGCATTAACCATCTCACTTCATGCTCCCAATGATAAATTGCGCAACGATTTAGTGCCTTTAAACAAAAAGTATCCGATTAAAAAACTGTTAGATGCGGTAATGCGTTACGTTGAAAAATGTGGGGATCAAAGAAAAACTACCATGGAATACATTTTAATCAATAAAGTTAACGACTCTTTAGACAACGCAAAAGAATTAGCAAAAATATTAAGAGATATTCCAAGCAAGATTAATTTGATCCCATTTAATCCATTTCCTGGAACAGAATATAAAAGACCTTCCAACATGCGGGTTGAAACTTTTAAAAAAATTCTTCAAAAAGAAGGTTATATAACAACTGTTAGAACCACTAGAGGAGAAGACATCATGGCTGCTTGTGGTCAATTGGTGGGAAAGGTAAATGATAGGACCAATAGAAAAAAGCGTTCTGCAAAAGAAAATAAAATTATTGAAACAAAGTCCTTAGTTTAATATGAGATAAAATCAATTTTAATTTGTATGCTTAAAAATTTTCTTATCTCTCTTCTTGGCTTAATAATCGGACTTGTAATTGGATGCTACTACTTCATATTCATTTATTAAGTGGAGGCTTTAATGAAATCTAGTTTACGAATATTCTTTATAAGCATTATCGTAGGTGCCTTAGCTGCATTTTTGGTTCTTTATAATTATCTTAATGTCTATCCAGAGAGAAACGCTCCCTCAGAGGGTCTTTATAAGACTTTTACTATTGACCACGATAATATTGAAAGAACATACGATTTGTATATTCCAAGAAATTTCAAAGAAAATTCTGGAGCTTTTTTTGTGCTACATGGCTCTTACGGCAAGTCAGAAGATATGAGAATTGCTACTGGGTATGATTTTGAGTATCTTGCGGAAAAGAACGGATTCTTAGTTGTATACCCACAAGGGTATAAGAATTTTTGGAATGACTGCAGAGCCTCTGCCGATTACGCTGCCAACCAGGAAAATATTGACGATGTAGGATTCTTAAAAAAAGTTATTGAAAAAATATCTTTAGACTACAAAGTTGATAAGAAAAAAATAATAGCAACAGGGATCTCAAATGGCGGTCAAATGATTTATCGTTTGGCATACGAATCTCCTGAATCAATTTTTATTCTTGCTCCATTAGTTGCAACGATTCCTATAGACGATAACAACGAATGTAAAAAAGAGAATGAAGGAGTGAATATATTAATCTTTAACGGAACCAAGGACCCTATTGCTCCATATGATGGTGGACAAGTAGAGCTTTTTGGCAACACAAGTCGTGGCATAGTCCAATCCTCGGAGAATACCTATGAATATTGGAAAAGTTTAAGTCCTACTGGAAGAGAAATAGTTTCACAGATTGAAGATGTAGATGGAAACAAAAGCAATGGAGTAGTAAAAAAAATTAATGCGGGAAAAAATGTTGTAGCATTGTTTACTCTTATAAATGGAGGACATATTTATGCATCTCCAAATGTGGAATATAGTCCTTTTTTTGGAGGAAACGTAAGAGATATTTCTACTGCTGAAGAAATCTTTAAAATATTCGAAGAGCTTTCTGACTAACCTGCTTCTTCTTCGTTCTTATGACGATTTTTGCGAAAGATAAATATTGCAATGGGTATCCCCACAATATAAATAATTCCAACTGCTGACAAAAACTGCCATAAAAAATTTATCATAAGTAAAACTAAAACTACGAAACCAACAAAAAACCTTAGGAAAAACTTCCTGTTCACAGTGATGTTTAATTCTTTTAATGAAAATGTTGGAATTTTGCTGACCATCAGTAAGCCAACCAGGCTAGTATATATTGCAACCACCTCAGGATTTTCTATACCCCAATTGAAACCGAGAAAAGAATGAATCAAGGGTAGCAAAATCAGACCTGCGCCTGATGGAGTTGGTACTCCTAAAAAATAACCTTGTTTTTGGGCATCCTCTGTTGGCGGCAAGTTTAAGTTAAATATTGCAAGCCTTAAACAAGCAAAAACAATAAAGGCAGTAACAGCAAGATATCCCCAAATAGCCAATTCTTCTAGAATTCCGAAATAAACTAAAATTCCAGGAGCCACGCCAAAACTCAAAAAATCAGCCAAAGAATCGAGTTCAGCTCCCAAATCTGATTGAGTTTTTAAAAGCCTAGAAAATAATCCGTCTAAGACGTCGCAGATTGCTGCAATAAGAATACACACAACTGCAGCTTTAAAATCTTCTAAAACTGCAAACCTTATAGAGCTAAGACCAAAACAAAGTCCGGTTAAAGTAATTAAGTTTGGAATAAAATTCTTGATGCTTCTTTCAGACATGATTATTAAATCGCAATGATGCTCTCTCCAGCAGTGACTTTTTGTCCCAGTTCTACTTTTGGATCGTAATTGGAAGGAAGGTAGACATCAACTCTAGAACCAAACCTAATGAGACCAAATCTTTCGCCAATCTTCAGCGAATCAAAAAGGTTTACAAAAGAAAGGATTCTTCTTGCAATCAGCCCTGCTATTTGGACCACAATAATTTCTTCATTTTTATTATTTTCTAACACGATAATATTACGTTCGTTGTGCTCGCTTGCTTTGTCTAGGCTAGCATTTATAAATTTTCCAGGAACATATATTATTTCTTTGATGTTACCTGCAACTGGAGCTCTGTTTACATGAACATTAAAAACATTCATAAAAACTGAAATTTTTAATAATTCTTCAGAGCTTTTTACCTCTTTGGGTGGAAAGGTTTTTTCTATTTTGCAGATAACGCCATCTGCAGGAGAAATGATGCCTACTTCAGATGATGGAGTAGTTCTTTCTGGGTCTCTAAAAAACCATAAAACGAAAATCGTTAAAAGGAAGCCTAGAACTCCAAAAGGGAAGTAAAAAAAGCCCAATAAAGAAGAAAGTAAAATGAATATCAAAAAGAACTTATAGCCTTCTGGATGAACGCGCTCAAGAGACAACCAAAAAATAACTACCCCCATGCAAGAAATCACAAGGTTTTGTAAACCAGAAAAAACAACAAATCCGGTTAGCTCGTCTATTAAGCTTGAGATCGCTCCAGCAGCAACAAAAAGTAGTCCAAAAAACATCAATAGTTTTCTTAAAATTCTCATCGGAGGGGAATTATACATATCTAAAATGTTTTAAATAAATTTCTCTATGTTTTAGATTCAATAAGACTACAATAGCGCTTCAAAATGCTGATTAATTTCCATGCAAAAAAAATTAATATTCCTTATCTTGTTTTCCAGTTTTTTAATGTCTGACGAGAGATTTAAAAATACAAACAATATGCCAAATTTAAAAAGTTTTGGAGACTTTTTAAAATGGAGCTTAGATAGAAAAAGACCAACCCCAATAAAGATAGAATCATCAGATGAATGGAAAAAATTTTCTGATCTTAAAGAAAACTACTTAATTTGGATTGGACACTCAACCTTTTTAATTAATATAGAAGGGACGATTGTCTTAACTGATCCAGTTTTTTCTGATCGAGCTTCCCCAGTAAAGATAGCAGGTCCAAAAAGAATTATCCCTCCAGCCATGCAAATTACAGACTTACCTGAAATAGATGTAGTTACGGTAAGCCATAATCATTATGATCACTTGGATATTTCTTCATTAAGAAAACTTTCAGCAAAGAATCCAAAAACTTTATTTCTGGTTCCAAAAGGAGATCAAAAATTATTAAATCGAAAAGGCATTAAAAATACTAGAGAGTTTTTATGGTGGGAGGATATTGAAATTAAAGGGGCTAAATTTACTTTCACTCCAACGCAACATTGGTCGGCTAGAGGTTTAGCAGACAGAAACAAGAGCCTCTGGGGCGGATGGTTTATGTCCTTTCCAAATTTTAAAAGCTTTCATGCGGGAGATTCTGGTTACTCCAAAGATTTCCAAGATACTCAAGTCAGGCTTGGCAATCCTGACCTGTCTTTGATACCAATAGGAGCGTATGCACCTAGGTGGTTTATGAAAGCAAATCATGTAAATCCTGAAGAAGCTTTGCAGGTTGCCCTAGATTTGGGTTCTAAAAAAAATTATGCCATGCACTGGGGTACCTTCTCATTAACTGATGAAGAAACTTTGGAGCCACCTACTTTATTGCAAAAAGCCTTGACAAAAAAAGGACTCCCCAACACCTTTTTTGAAATTTTAAAACCTGGACAATTAAAAAAAGTTACACTCAATTAGGAGATGAAATATGGATTGTGGCTGTGGAAGAAGCCCAACGGGCAAATGTATCGGTTGGCATAAACTTTCAGAAGAAGAATACGCGGAAGCTTTGATAAAATATAAAGCTAAAGAAGCTGACTAGCTTTTTTGTTCTTCAATTAATAATTTGAGCTTGGTGGTTGAGCCTCCTGCCCCGCTATAGCCTCCTATTGAACCGTCTGATCTTATTGCTCTGTGGCAGGGTATTTTTATGGGACGAGGATTTTTTCCACAAGCGTTTGCAACGGCTCTTGCGGCTTTAGGATTGCCTATTGCAATAGCTAATTCTTTATATGATTTTGTTTGCCCTTTTGGGATCTTAAGTAATTCTTGCCAAACTTTTTTTTGAAAGTTCGTTCCTTCCAAGTTTAAAAATATTTTGTCTTTTATCTCCAAAAATCTTTTACCCAAGGTGTAGGTAATACCTTTCGGTACCACTTACCACTTTTACCTTCAATGGCTTCAGGTGGGTTTGGCTTTCCGTGAAAGATAACAATTCTTGTATTTTCCGGTAATTCAGGTGGATAAAAAAATTGTTTAAATCCTTTGTGAATACAATGCTTTTTAAAACTCTTGCACCAATCCTCAGGCCAATAGCTTAATTTTTCTTTTTTATCCATAAAAGCGGATAAATATTCTTGTTCGTTTCTGTGTTTATTCTTTATATTAATAAAATTATTTTTGAAATTTTCAATTACGTCTTCGTGTTGACCTATCTCAAATCTATAAACTGAGCTATTGCCAGTTACATCTTTTCGAATGAAATCCTTAACTATTAAAAAATCGCCTTCGATTTCAAAAAGCTCATCTAAGCTTCCTGTGATGATTAAATCTAAATCTAAAAAAAGAGCTTTCCCCTGTAAATCTCCTAAATTTTTTGAAAAAGTTGTAAGTTTAAGCCAGCCTCTTTCAGGAATATCATTTGGTAAATTTAAACTAGGGAGGTCAAAAACTTCTATTTGTTCGTTTATGCCTTTTGGATCATCAGTAAAGCATACAAACCGAAAAGGGATGCTTAAATTTCTTGAAACCATATTAAATAATATGTTCACGTAATCTGCTGAGTATTTATCCCCCCACTTCATACAAATAACGTTATTGAGAGGAGCAGTCATCCAGATTTGTCTAGCTTTTCGATGATTTCAATAACTTCGTGAGCCCAATTTCCAATAATAGGAATAAATTCAAACTGAGCCAATACTTGGATAAAAATAGTTACGAGTACTGTTGCGCCAACAACAGAACCCAAACCAATTGCCAAACCTCTTAATAGATTGTAGTACATGAATTTCCATGCGGATTCATGAATTTTCATAAAGTTGTGATCTTTTAACTCTTCCAGAGCATCGGCAAGTCTTTTTTGGTCGTCTTCCATTTTTCCCCCTTAAAGTGAGCAGCTTGAATTCTTAAGAGGTAAGATTATAAAGTATTAACAAGTAAAAATTATATCGACGATGAAAAAAATTGAGTATTACCTAGACTGCAGTAGTCCTTGGACCTACCTCTCATTTAGGGGAATTTTAGAACTTCAGAAAAACAAAGAGTTTGAAATAATTTGGAAACCCATTTTGGTTGGCGGAATTTTCAATTCGACAAATCCAAGTGTTTACGAAAGCAGAAAAAATCCAGTTAAAGAAAAATTAGAATATTCTCAAAAGGATATGAACGATTGGGCAAAACAAAGGAACATTGTATTTAACTGGCCAAAAATCTTTCCAATCAACAGTGTGAAGTCTATGCGCGGTGCTTTTTACTTTATAGACAAAAACAAAGATATAGAAGAATACCTAGAAAAAGTTTTTAAAGCTTATTGGACAGAAGGTAAGGACATTTCAAGCGATGCTTGTTTGAATGAAATTGTCACTTCTCTATCGATAAGAGCTGATGATTTCCTAGAATTTATTGCGTTACCAGAAACCAAAGAAAGACTTGTAAAAAACACACAAGAATTAATGGATCGTAAAGGTTTTGGTTCCCCAACTTTCTTTTTGGATAAAGAAGATATGTATTTCGGTAACGATAGAATTCAGCTTATCGAAAAAAAACTATAGGATTTATTCTTTTTCTTTTTTCTTTGCCATGTCTGCAATGCTTTTGGCATCTTGTTTAAACATGGTTTTTAAACTTTCTTTAGAAATGCCTTCGCCGAAATTCCTTGCAGCCTTGCCAACATCAATCCCTCTGCGGACTGCAGGCCTAGATTTAATCTTGTCAAACCATCTTCTGACGTTTTTAAAAGTATCTAAATCTACTTCATATCTTTTATAGGCAGTTACCCAGGGAAACGATGCCATATCAGCAATGGAATAATCGCCAGCTAAATATTCTCGCTCATTCAGAATTCTATCCATTACGCCAAGCAATCTATCGTATTCATTTTTGTATCGCTCTTCTGAATAAGAATGATCGCCGGGAAAATTTGGTGCGTAGTTTACGAAATGACTTACTTGGCCGGCCATAGGTCCTAAACCGCCAACTTGCCAAAACAACCACTCTAAAACCTTTTCTCTCTCTGGAGATTTTTGGGGGAAAAATTTTCCAGCTTTTTCTCCCAAATACATCAATATTGCTCCAGACTCAAAAATGCTCATTGACTCTCCATTAATAATATTTTCGTGATCTACGATCACAGGCATTCTGTTGTTTGGACTTATTTTTAAAAATTCTGGGGTGAATTGATCGCCTTTACCAAGATTTACTGGTATGACCTGATAATCCATTTCACATTCTTCAAGCATAATGGATATTTTCCAGCCGTTTGGGGTTGGCGCATAATATAAGTCGATCATCTATTCAGAAGGTTTTTTGAATAATAGCGTCATGCGGTCGCTTTCTCCAATTGCTAAGTATTTATCTTTATTTTTGTCTTTTTGTCTTAAAGATGGAGGTAAGGTCCAAACGCCTTCTGGATAATTTTTCAAATCTTTGGGGTTTGAATTTATTTCAGACTTTGAAACTAAAACAAAGCCATGTTTTTTTGCAATTTCAATGGCATGTTCTTCAGTCACATATCCGCTTTTTTTCATCTTTTCAATTGAGGTGCCTGCTTCAGCTCTGTGCTCAACTACACCAAAAACTCCCCCGGGTCTTAGGACTTCAAAGCTATTGGCAAAAATAGAATCCATGTTCGGGCCCAACCAATTGTGTAAATTTCTGAAAGTTAAAACGGCATCTACTGATTGAGGCGTGGAAAGGTTTGAAGTTAAATTAACAATCTTCACATTTTTATAAATTTGATTTGAATTCATTTTCTTTTCATAATTTTTTCTGCTTTTTTTGAAATAATTATTATTTGAATTTTCATCAAAATGAGCTGCTATGAGTTCTCCCGAGTCATCTAGGTAATTTGCAAGAATTTCCGTATACCATCCTCCTCCAGGAGAAAGCTCGACAACTTTCATTGAAGGCTCAATCCCAAAAAAAGCCAAAGTTTCATAAGGATTGCGATATTCGTCTCTTAAAATATTTTTTGGATCGCGATATTCGCTACTAATAGCCTCTCTCAAGCTATCCGATGATAGAAAAGGGCCAAAGGCTAGTAGAAAAACAAAAAGAAGGTTTCTGATGTTAAATTGCTTAGTTAGCTTTGCTTTCGTGACAGTCACAATCTAGTTCTTTACAAATCTGATGATTTTTATAATGGGCATAAATGACAAATAAAGAGCCTAAAACCGTAAGAGACTTTTCTCCGATCTCACCAAAAATACTTGCTGTTAATACCGCGAAAACTAGAACAGATAGTCCAAAAATACCATATAGAAAATAAGATAACTTATCGTGATTTAGATAGCCTTTAACTAACGCATAGGCACTCACTGGAACAGCGGCAAATAAAATTGCGTAGTGCACAAATTCATTGTTTATAGAAAAAGCAATGAACCAAGAAGACAAAATCAGAAAAGAAGGCATGAAAAGGCAGTGCAATGCACAAATTGTCGACAATGATATTGCCAGTCTGTCTGTAAAAAGTTGCAAGTTCATAATTTCTCTCCGAAAATGAAGTCTAAATAAAAAACTCCGTTGTTACAATTTTTTTGTATGCCTAAAAATGAGAATTTCAATTAAACCAAGCTGCTATCTATGAGTACCGCAATTAACAGTGCAGGCTCTGTGCCATGATTCACCCAAGCATGATTGGTTCTTCTTTGCACAACAACGTCATGAGGTTTTAATTTAACTTCTTCGTCATCAAGAATCAGGCTTACATCGCCCTTTAAAAGAATAATGTAATCAATTGTATCGGTCTCATGCATTGCAGCATTTCTGGAAGTATCCACTCTGTGATGAGCAGCGCCAATTTTTTCAAAAGCTTCAGCTGTTGCTGCTTCGATCGCTTCTTGTGGAACTCCCTCTGGTATAGGATTTATTTGGAAATATCTAAACTTAGTGCCGCCTTTAACAGGGGAAAGAAGAATATCTATATCTGCACGATCCGTTTTTGATTGTGTATCAAAGCCAGCTCCATCTGTATTCCAAATCTCAAATAAACCCCCTGCTTCTTCGCCGATTGATCTTGCTGGAGGGCCATCTATAGAAATTACTGATTTTCCCTCTTCATTATGGCCAGTGATAATTCTTCTCATGTCTTTAAGAAGCAGAAGCTTGGTTGATTAAATCGGCAGCTTTTTCAGCAATCATGATAGCTGGGGCATTTGTATTTCCGGCAATTAAAGTAGGCATAATTGAAGCATCAACAACTCTCAGTCCGTCTATCCCGTGAACTTTCAATTTATCGTCAACAACACTCATTTCATCACCTCCCATCTTACAAGTGCTCACCGGGTGATATAAGGTTTCGCCCGTCTCTCTAACCCAATTATCCAGTTCATCGTCATCATCGACATTAAAGTCAGGGTCAGGTTTAGATGGCTCGCCCCGATATGGATCGAAAGCCGGTTGCATAAGAATTCTTCTCGTTTCTCTAAAAGCATTTCTAGTATCAATGACGTCTTCCTCTTCAGAAAGATAGTTGGGATAAAGCAATGGCTCGTCATTTGCATCTGAGCTTTTAAGAGTTAAGTAGCCCCTGCTCTGGGGTCTACAAATATATGCTATGCATCCGAATCCATGGTCTAAGGTAACTCCTTCTCTAAAATGTTGATCCTGACTTTGAACAGATACGTAATGTAATTGGGTGTCAGGCAAATCTTTGTCAGGACTAGACTTAATGAATGCCCCTCCACTACATGGCGGATAAGCGGCATCTCCTGTTCCAAATAATAAATATTTTATTCCAGCTATTTGAGTGTTGAGCCAAGAAGCTGATCTATGCAGAGTGACAGGTTGTGTTGCATAAAAGGCGCTGGTAACTCCATAGTGATCTTGTAAGTTTTTACCCACTCCCTTGAGTTCATGAACCATTTCAATACCATGCTTGGTAATATCATTTGAATCGCCAATACCGCTTCGCATCAGAATTTGAGGTGAGCCCAATGCTCCTGCAGAAAGAATAACTTCACGATTAACAATACAGGACGTTCTCACGCCTTTTTCGTTGACATACTCAATGCCTTTTACTTTTTTACCATCAAATATCAATTTATCTACAGTCACATTAGTTTCGTTAAATAGGTTTTTTCTTTTTAGTGCTGGATGCAGATAAGCTTGGGCTGAACTCCA
>Ga0066856_10000247_pt1 | contig 19822 bp, 26 predicted proteins | sample ETNtaG_5_FD_65605 | JGI IMG/M metagenome (GOLD analysis project Ga0066856, IMG submission 65605) | Marine microbial and viral communities from oxygen minimum zone, Eastern Pacific Ocean - ETNP201406SV205 | ecosystem: Environmental > Aquatic > Marine > Oceanic | place: Pacific Ocean: Eastern...
GAGTATACCGGAGAGTCAAAATCTTGGCATTTGCTCCATTACCTTGTTGAAGAGATCGGCTTGGACAAAATACGTGATGCGGTAAAGAACCCGTTGAATATGAACATTGCAGGGTATTATGGTCCTGACATGCAACGTGAAGGCGCTTGTGGAAACGATGACCCCTTCATGCCAACATACATGGAGCAACTCATTGAAGCCCTTGGCGGCAATGCTATTGATTACGACTCAAAATGTCAGAGCGTTGGCTCACCATCAATTTTGAGTTTGGAAGACACTTCGCTCTCCATGACTGCAGCAGTACTTTCGGATGCGATTGAATCGGGAGCAGATCTTGTTGTGAGTGCATGTACGATTTCACACATCAACTTGGATTCCTACCAATCAAAAGCGGGCCGAGTTTCTGGAAAGAGTACCGCAGTACCTGTATGTCATCTCTCAGAAATCGTAGCCTTTGCCCTCGGGTTCTATCCAGACCGACTTGCACAACTTCGCACCCGTGTCCGACTTATCGGCTCATGAGGCTCTTGTTTGCTTTCAAGATTTCAATGACACGCTGAGCGAGTTGGATATCACAACCGCTTCGTTCCATAATAAGTTCCTGCGATGCGGTAAGAAGAGTGCCCAATTCCGGAGAAAAGGCAACCATTACCTCTTTCTCTTTGGCCTCAACAAGGTCCATTTTGGATATTGTTAGTTCAAAACACCTCTTGATTCGCTCGTTCATCCCGTCGAGCCATGGATGTGGGCTGGCGCTCTCTTCGCTTATATTTTCAATTTCTTTTCTTACATGACCCATAACTTCCTCAAGTTGAGGTTCGGGAATCGTACTTGAGTCGATGAGTGCATGGAATGTAGCGAGAATGTCTTGCTCTCTACGTGCTGCAATGGCGATGAAATGGGCAGTTTCTTTTGCGTCCTTTGTCATCATAACGGGAATGCCCATGTCGAGGGTTATGTGAGCAAGTGCTCCGAGAATTGAGTTGGGGTGAAGTGCGTAACCTGTCTCTTCTCCAGTCTCAATGAGGAGGAGCGGCCGAGATGAACTCGCTCGGAGACTCCGGCATTGGCTGAGGAGTCTTCCATCCTTTATTGAAGCCAGTAAATCCCTTGCAGTCTTGCGTTCTATAAGAATCCGATCGGACAGGCGTACGTCGCCATGTGGGAGGTGGGTAAGCCTGGTTTTGAACCCAAGGCCGGTCAAATACGAAGGAAGCGTTGAGTTGATTTCTCTATGGTCAACAAGAATTTCATAACCTTCTCCAGAGATAGAATTCAGTGAAATGATTTCTTCTTCAGCCGCATTGAGCACCACCGAGATGCTGTCTTTATCGATTTGAACAGCGTTTGTATCTTGCTGCTCTTCGGCGGGCATGAATGCATCAAGGCCCATCTGTTCCCTAGGTCTACGCTGTTTTGCGGTTAGTGGAGGTGCTGTTTTTGGTACATGTTGGGGTACATTTTCGGTCTTGGTTCGTTTAGGAGTCTGTGAAACTTCTTCAATTTCTTTGTGAAGATCACGCTCCCTTTTGAGATAAGATGCAGCAGGTTCTACACTGCCGCTGCTTTCTACTTTGAAGGAATCAAGAAGGCCTTCGAGGATATCGTAATTTGTAAACAAGTCCTTTTGAGCGACCATTTTGTTCACCAAACGATGCATTTTTTGTTCTTGATTTTTTGACGCTGAATGGATGAATACATCCCGAGTTCCTTGCGCTATGAGGACATGCACAGACCCTGCTCGTTGTCGTGCAGTTCTTCCTCTTCGCTGAATGGCTCGGATAGCGCTCGGTACTGGTTCGTAAAGAATCACAAGATCCGCAGCAGGCACATCCAGTCCTTCTTCACCCACGGATGTTGCAACAAGAACGTTAATCTCTCCTTCTCTAAATCGATTCAGTTGGGCCAATTGCTGCTTTTGAGTCATGCCTTTTTGCTTGCCCCGAGAAGATTGTCCTATGAATTGGTCAGGCTTAAGCCCATCAATGGATTCTAAGCGTTGGACCAGTGTTGTGACGGTATCTCTAAATTCTGTGAATATCAGAACCTTTCCTTCTGGCTTCTGTTGAATTTCATCATGAACGAGTTGTGCTACAATTGAAGGTTTAGGATGCAATTCTTCTATGTCCTTGAGTGCCTTCCTCAATTCGTGAATCGTTGGGAGGGAGAGTAAGCGGTTGGTTTTACGCCCCTCACGCCCCTCAGTTTCAGCACGGTCCAAGAATGATGCAGCAACTTCCGTTCCTTGGGTTTTCATGAGATTAATGAGCATGTGCATGCGGCGGAGGTCCGCAACTCTCCGGGCTGCATCATAACCCCGAACATCCCGTTGCTGTATCGCTTTACTAGCTCGAGACTGAGCTTTCTCAATATCGCTGGATGAGATGTGCTCTCGTGGTGCAAGAAATCCTAAGCGTTGGAGATGCTTAACTTCCGATGAAAAGTGCTCCTCTAAAGGTGCAATGAGTACATTGAGTTCAGGAGGTAATTGAACGATTTCTTCGTGTATTTTCATGTCCACATCAAACGGTTTAACAAGGGGTTCACTTCGTTTTGAAACATCGATCTGGTGAACTCCAAGGTTTTTTTTCACTTCTCCGATATGGTGGATGTTGGAGCCCGGGCTTGCTGTTGCCGCAAGAACGCGACCATTTTTATTCACTCTTTGGTACATCTTCCCAACCTGTGCATAGGCATGATTTCCTGTTGAGTGATGTGCCTCATCAACAACAAGCAGGCCAACAGTATTCAGGTCAATGGTTCCATTCTGAGCGTCGTTGCGAATGACTTGAGGTGTTGCCATAAGCACCCTCGCTTGAATCCAGAGAGCCTTTCGCTTAGCGGGGGCAGTATCGCCTGTGTAAGAAACAATCTCTTCGCTTGGAAGGTTGAGGTACTGCTGAGCCATGCTCCTCTGTTGGTCAACCAATCCTGTGGTCGGAGCTATGAGAATAATTTTTTCAGCACCTTTGCGCAAGTATTCCGCCATCACCATCCACTCGACAGCAGTTTTACCAAACCCTGTCGGCATCACCATCAACGTTGATTCGGAAAGGCATCGTTCAAGAGAACGGATTTGATATGCCCTGGCTTCAACACCGTCTCGTAAAAACGGGTGTTGGACGGTAGGCATGGCTCATACTTTCGGTCAAGGGTTCAAAAGGATGATGTGGTCGGTTGATGGTGAATGAAAGTGTTCAAACATTGAATTCATCAGGAAAAGGTTTGAAGACCTCCAATTCCAATAGCGTCTCACGCATTCCTCTCTTTGGCTGGACCGAACCGCATATATACGGGAGGTAAGTCGGAGGGTTGCTCAAAGGTGAGTAGCCAGACACACTGGGCCATCCCCCGAGGATCCCAACTGGACCGTTCCCCACTCGTGGGAATGGGACTCCGTGTCACGGCTTCGACACTGTATGTGCCCTCGTACGCCCCATCGGTGGGGCCAATTCGTTGTAAAAAATAATGGAGGAATCCAAGATGGCAAAACGAAACCACCCACGCCGTGGATCGATGGCGTTCAGCCCGCGTAAGCGAGCGAGCCGCACATTCGGACACGTCAAGTCGTGGCCAACAACCGACGCGAGCGAAGTCAGAGTGCAAGGATTTGCAGGCTGGAAAGCAGGCATGACTCACATTCTGGCTCGTGATTTGAACCCACGAAGTACATCTGCTGGACAAGAAGTTCGTGTTCCTGTAACAGTTGTTGAATGCCCAAAGATGCGTATTCTCGGGGTGCGTGGATACCAAATGACTCCCTACGGCAAGCAAGCTGCAGGTGAAGTTTGGACCGATGCCGAGAAAATTTCAGAAGCGTTCCCAGAACTTTTCAAGCGAGTCCCTACTCGCAAGGTTCACGATGGCTCAAAGCATATGGAAAACCTTCAGAATGCAGATTTGTGTGAAGTTCGCTTGATCGTTTCAACTCAACCAGGAGCCCTATCAAGCGTTCCTACAAAGGTACCTGATGTCATGGAAATGGGATTGACAGGCGGATCCTTTGAGGACCAACTCAACTGGGCCAGCGAACACATGGGCGAAGAATACTCCTTTGCTGATGCGTTTGAAGAAGGGACCCTCACCGATATCGTCGCAGTAACCAAAGGATACGGATGGCAAGGTGTCATCAAGCGATTCGGTGGTAAACTTCAATCTCACAAGAACTCCAAGAAGCGCCGACAACACGGTAACATGGGTGCCTTTGGTGACGGATATGTGCGTAAGACCATCCGTCAAGGCGGTCAAACTGGATACCATCAGAGAACAGAATACAACAAGCGTATTCTACGTGTTGCCAATCCAGAAGACCACTCGATTACTCCATCGGGAGGATTCCTTCACTACGGTGAAGTCAAGTCCGATTACATTCTTGTTAAGGGAAGTGTACCAGGTCCAGCAAAGCGTTTGATTCGTTTCCGTGACGCAACACGTAGTGCTGGACGAACACTCCATGATTACGAAATCACCTATGTCAGTACGGCATCAAAGCAGGGGGCCTGAACATGAAGGTCGCAGTCAAAGATATCGTTAACACCATCACTCAAGATGAAATGGATGCTGGCAAACTTACCGCACGTTTTGACGTTGAAGTCTCCGATGGCTCCAAAGTAACCCTCCCTGAAGCCTTTGGCACAGAGGTTCGTGAAGATTTGGTCAAACTCGCCGTTGCTTCCAGCCGTGCTAATCGCCGACAAGCATACGGTTCCCGAGCACATATCGGAAAGCGAAAGCCAATGGCCGGTATGAAGCACTCCGTTGAATGGTGGGGTAAGGGTCGTGGTGTTTCTCGTATCATGCGCCGTACCGGTCAACGCCGTGGTGCTCAAAACCCACACACATTGGGTGGTCGTCGTGCTCACGGACCTAAGGTTGAGAAAGACTGGTCTCGTAAGCTTAACCAGAAAGAGCGTCGTGCTGCACGAAACTCAGCTCTTGCTGCAACCGTATCAATGGAAACTGTTTCCGCCCGTGGTCACCGATTTGACGACGAGGTCGAGCACCTTCCCATCGTTCTTGGAAACTACTCTGAAGTTGTTGACGGTAAGACCACGGAATATGACATTGAATCATTCAACCATGGCTCTGCAACACGGAAGGCTGCTGCAATCTTTGACCAACTTGGCTTAGGCCCAGACCTAGAACGTGCTCGCAGCGGAAGAAAAATCCGTGCAGGTAAAGCTACCATGCGTGGTCGTGTTCACAAGACACCCAAGTCTATACTCTTGGTTGTTAAGGAAAAAGCAGGACTTGCTCAAGCAGTCCGTAACCTTCCTGGTGTCGATGTTGTTGCTGCTAAGGATCTCTGTGCAGAGGACCTCGCACCTGGTGGTGACCTTGGCCGTCTCACCGTCTTTACTCAATCTGCTTTGGAGGCAATGAACTGAGGTGATATCATGAACGCATACGACATTATCATTCAACCATGGCTCACTGAGAAGTCAATGGAAGCTCGAACAACTGAGCAACGGCTTGAATTCATTGTTCGCCGTAGCGCAACGAAATCCCAAATCGCACGTGCGGTTGAAACCATCTTCGATGTTGAAGTGGCGAAAGTCAACGTTCGTAATTCAAAGCACGGTAAGCATGCATCAGTCAAGCTTGCTGAAGGCTACGACGCAGAAGACGCTGCCATGCGTCTAGGAGCATTCTGAGGTGATCTATCATGGGTAAGAGAATACGTGCACAACGCAAAGGGTCCTCCCCACGCTACCGCGTGGCGAGTCACAGATTCCCAGGAAAGAACCGCATGCCACGCGATAATGATGTGGTTTGCGAGGTTACCGAACTTGTCCACAGTCCAGTTCACAGCGCACCACTTGCTCGTGTGAAGACTCCTGATGGCGACAGCACCTTGGTGGCTGCAACCGAAGGAATCTCAGTAGGAAGTAAAATTGCTATTGGCGACAATGTTGCTCTAAGACCAGGGAATATCACCGAAATAGGCAATATTCCCGAAGGTACAGCTATCAACAATCTCGAACTTCGTCCAGGTGATGGAGGAAAGGTTGCTCGCTCAGCAGGAAATTCTTGCATGGTCGAGGCTCGTGTTGGAGATATGGTCCGTATCCGTATGCCATCAGGGTCCTTGAAGGAACTTTCAACCAAGTGTCGAGCCACAATTGGTGTGCTCGCTGGTCACGGCCGTGAAGAAATGCCATTGCGTACTGCCGGTGCTGCATACTACAAGGCCAAGGCCCGTGGTAAGCTTTACCCGCATGTTTCCGGTGTTGCAATGAACCCGGTCGACCACCCTCACGGTGGTGGAAATCACCAAGCTGTTCACGGACCAAACTCCGTCGCTCGTGGCACGCCACCGGGTGCTAAGGTTGGTCTAATCGCGCCAAGCCGAACTGGCCGCGGACGAGGTAAGAAAATTTGAGGTGATGATGTATGGCACGTAAGAAGAAGTCCTTTATGACCCCCAAAGCCAGCCGACGTAAGGCACGTAAGCGCCTTTCAACAACGTCAGCTCGTGTAAAGAAAGAATTCACTTACCGTGGATTCACTCTTGAGCAACTCGAAGCAATGCCTCTATGGCCTGATGAAAACAGTGAAGACTACATCGTTGGTCTTCTACCATCACGCGCTCGTCGAAGCATGGGTCGTGGTCTCTCGGTTGAAAACGAGCACTTCCTGGCACGAATGCAGCGTTCAGGGAACCGTACCATGCGTACTCACCGCCGAGATATGCCAATTCTTCCCCAGTTTGTTGGACGCCGTATTGCTATATACAACGGACAACATTTCGTTGAGATTGAAATCAAGCCTGAGATGATCGGACATTATCTCGGAGAATTTGCTGTGACTCGCCGTGGCGTTGCTCACAGTGGACCTGGTGTTGGTGCAACACGTTCGTCAAAGCACGTCCCATTGAAGTGAGGTGAATAGATATGTCAAAGAGAAATCAAATGGACCGTCGTACCCGACGCCGTCAACTTCCACAATCTGGATACACTCAGTTGCTTCAAGGCACACGCCTTGCAACCGCTCGTTCAGTACAAGTTGACATGCACGTCAAGCACTGCTTTGAGGTTTGTAGAGCCGTCAAGAACAAGACAGCAGGAGAGGCGATTGCTTTCCTTAACCAAGTATTGAAGATCGATTCCAATCGTGCTGATGTACGTCGCAAGGCAGCAGCAGTACCCTTCCGTCTTGGAAGTGGAAACAAGCGCAAGCGTCGTTCAGGACCTTCAATGGTTGGACACCGCAAGGGTGGAATTGGACCTGGTCGATACCCAGTCAAGGCTTCCCGTGAAATCATCAAGTTGATTGAAAGTGCAATGGAAAACGCACGCTATCAATACGAAGATATCGACGCAGAAGAAATGCTCATCACGCACATTGCCGCTCATCGTGGACGAATCCGAAAAGGATGGATTCCACGTGCTCGCGGTCGTGCAACTCCAAGCAACCACTACCAGGTTAACTTGGAAGTCTTCCTTGAAGACATGAACACCATTGTTGACGAGTTGGAGGATGAATTCTGAGGTGACCATCATGAGTAAGCAAAGCATTGTACAAGCCATCGTCAACCGAAACGTGGAGCGTCTCCTCGTTCGAGAGTTTTTGATGAAGAATACGAAAAAATCCGGTTTCGGAGGATTGGATATTCGCCGCACTCCTGCCGGTACTGACGTTACTGTTCACGCAGAACGCCCCGGTATGGTCATTGGACGAAAGGGAAAAATCATCAACGACCTCCAGAGTCGCTTGAATCAAGAATTTGACCTTTACAATCCAAAACTGAAGGTTGAAGAAGTCAAGAAACCCGTCCTGAATGCTCAAGTTATGGCTGAAAAGATTGCAGCCTCTCTTGAGCGTGGATGGTACCACCGAAGAGCCTGCCACAGCGCAGCACAGAACATCATGGATGCTGGGGCTCGTGGCGTTATCGTCACCGTCGCAGGGAAACTCACCGGTTCTCGTAACCGAACCGAGAAGTACATCCGTGGCCACGTCAAGTACTGTGGTGAAACAGCTCTTGAGCACATGGACAAAGGATACTCTGTAGCCGTAAAGAAACTCGGAACCATCGGTGTTTCGGTTCAAATCATGCGCCCAGGGACCAAACTACCTCACGAGATCACGATCTTTTCCGAAGAGGAACTCAAGATCCAAGAAGCTCAAGCAGAGATTGAAGAGGAGGACGCACAATGAGTTACGTATCTAACCGTGAAATCGCTTCAATGAGTGGCGAAGCCCGAGAGGCTCGGCTATTGGAACTTCAAGAGGAGTTGCTTCAACTGCGTGCTGAAAAGGCACTTGGTGGCACACCCTCAAACATGGGTGCGTACAAGGCAACCCGTCGTAGCATTGCTCGACTCAAGACGCATATGAGCGGTCAAAACTGAATTAAGGAGAGGTGATGAGATACAATGGCGGCTATTTGCAATGTATGCGGACTCCCTGATGAGTTGTGCATCTGTCAAGAAATTGCAAAAGAACAACAAAAAGCCATTCTTTCAACCGACCGAAGACGTTATGGAAAAATAGTAACAAAAGTGGAAGGAATTGAAGACTCAGCAATCGATATCAATCAACTAGCAAAATTACTCAAGAATAAATGTGCAGCAGGTGGGACAGTTAAGGGACGATTGATTGAACTTCAAGGAGATCACAAAAAGAAAGCTGCTGAAGTACTCAAAAATAATGGATTTAATGTGGAGGTGAGATGAAATGGATATTTACAATCAGACATGGATTGGTCGTGAACTAACCGTTCTCGCCTCGACGGACTCCACCCTCGTTGATCGACGAGGATGCGTGGTTGATGAAACCCGCAACACTCTAGCCATTCAAGAGGGAGACCGAAAGGTCATCCTGAACAAGGCTAGCATCACATTCACTGTTGACAACCATCCGGTTGTCATTGAAGGGGCAATGGTGGGTCACCGCCCTGAAGACAGGATCCACCGAACATATAGGAAGGCATGATACGATGCGAGATATTGGCGTTGATGTGAAAAACCCCACCGGAGAGTGGGATGGCGATGAAAACTGTCCGTTTTACGGCAGTCTGCGCCTACGTGGACAAGTTCTGGAAGGCACCGTTTCCAGTACAGGAATGCAACATACGATTACCATCGAGCGAAACAATGTTCGGTATATGAAAAAGTACGAGCGGTTCGAGAAGCGAACGAGTGTCCTCTCTGCTCATCTTCCTTCCTGCATTGGTGAAGTCAGCATAGGTGATATCGTGAAAGTCATGGAATGCCGCCCTCTATCCAAGACGGTTTCATTCTGTGTCATTGAAAACTCTGGAGGTGTTGCTTGATGCGTGGAATTCCTGGCAAGCAGACCCGTGGTCTACCAACTGCGGCACGACTTCATGTCGCCGATAACACCGGAGCAAAGGTTGTTCAAATTTTGAACGTTCTCAAACTCGGTGGAACCATGCGCCGATACCCTGCCGCTGGCGTGGGTGACATGGCTAAGGTTTCGGTCAAGAAAGGAACACCTGACACCCGACGTCAAATGTTCAATGCAATTATTATTCGCCAACGCCGCCCCTTCCGTCGTGTTGATGGGACATGGGTTCAGTTTGAAGACAACGCATGTGTCATCGTTAACGAAAAGGGAGACGTTCAAGGGTCCGATATCAAAGGACCAGTATCACGAGAAGCTGCTGAAAGGTGGCCTCGTATTGCAGCAAATGCAAAGCAGATTGTGTGAGGGATGAACATGGTCAAGAGTATGAAACCAGGAAAGCAGAGAAAGGCGCACTTCAACGCGCCAATGCATGAAAAGCGAAAGCGAGTTGCAGCCCGTCTACAACTTGCTAAGCCAGACGCACGGTTCGCAGGTGTTCGCACCGTTACCGTTCGTGTAGGAGATATTGTTCAAACCACTCGAGGCGACAACGCTCATGGCGGAAAGCGTCATGGTGGTAAAAGAAACAACGATCCACTCACCGGGGCAGTTCTACGAATTGATTCGGAAAAGGGTCGATTGTACATTGAAGGAGTCAAGGCCAGCAAGGCCGATAACAAAGAAGAGGCGGTACCAGTGCACGCCTCCAACGTCGTTGTGGTTCAATTGGATGAATCCGACCGTATGCGAATCGCAAAATTGACTGGTAACAGGAGTTGAACACCATGAGTAGCAATCACTTGAAGCGCTTAGCCATGCCTCGTACCTGGCCTTTGCCCCGTAAGACATCCATTTGGGTTACCCGACCAACACCGGGTGCACACTCTCTGGAACACTGCATGCCCGTATCATTGGTGATCCGTGATGTTCTCGGACTTGCAAAGACCACTCGTGAAGTTCGTTTTATTCTTCACAATGAACTTGCAAAGATTGACGGACGTGTTGTCAAAGACACTCGCCGAGGCGTAGGCCTCATGGACGTGTTGTCACTTGGTGATGTCCATTACCGCTGTGTTATGGATCACAATGGACGATTGCGCTACCGTAACATCTCTGCTGATGATGCTGGTTGGAAGATTTGCCGTATTGAAGGCAAGACTACCATCAAAGGCGGTCAGACACAATTGAACCTCCACGACGGTCGTAACATCATTGTTGACGACCCAACTGAATACAACACCGGCGATTCACTCAAACTTGGTTTGCCGGACCAAAAAATCATCGAACACATCCGCTTCGGCGAAGGTACACGATGTTACCTCATTGGAGGAGGACACGTTGGTTCAACTGCAGATGTCAAAGAATACATTGTCAAGCGTTCAAGCATGCCCAATGAAGTTCAATTCGATGGCTTTGGTACCGTTACCCGTAACGTCTTCGCCATTGGTGATGCTAAAATCCCCCTGACGGAGGTGGCTGAATGAGCGAAGCTGTGAACCCGATGTCTCAATTGCGAGTCTCAAAGGTTTGCGTCAACATCGGTGTTGGGGAAGGTGGAGAGCGCCTTCTCAACGCTGAGAATGTTCTAGAATTGGTCACTGGTGTTAAGCCACAACGAACCCTTGGTCGCATCCAAAACCGCGACCTCAAGGTTCGCCTTGGTATGCCTATTGGTTGCAAGGCAACCATGCGTGACAAGGACACCATCAAGGAATTTCTAACCAATGCATTCGATTGCCGAGACAACATCATTCCTTCATGGAATTTTGACAAACAAGGCAACCTGTCCTTTGGGGTCCGTGATTACACGGATTTCCCAGGACAAAAATACGACCCTGAAATCGGAATTTACGGTATGGACATTACCGTTGTTGTTGAGCGTCCTGGCCACCGTGTCAGCCGCCGCCGACGAGCCAAGAGTAAGGTCGGAGACCGCCACATCGTCACTCCTGATGAGTCACGAGAATGGTTTGTAGAACAATACAACATCAGCATCCTGGAGGAGTAAGAATGGCAAGAGATCATGGAATGAGAATTGGACGATCCCAAGGTTGCCGACGCTGCGGACGCAAGCGCGGTTTGATCCGACGTCACGGTCTTCGACTGTGCCGTCAATGCTTCAGAGACGTAGCACCGGAAATCGGTTTTAAAAAGATGAATTAAGGAGGCGAAAAGTATGCAATTTGACCCATTAAATGACGCACTTGTCAAAATCTACAACGCTGAGCAAGCCGGTAAATTTGACGTTGAACTAGCACCAGCATCCAAACTGCTTGGAAACGTGCTCAACATCATGCAATCCAAAGGCTATGTTGGCGAAATCACACGAGTTGAGAACGGCCGAGGCGATGCCTTTGTCGTAGAACTTCGTGGAACTATCAACCGCTGCGGTACGGTAAAGCCTCGCCACAGCGTACGTCGCCAAGAATATGAGAAGTGGGAGACACGATATCTTCCTGCACGAGACTTTGGTCTTCTCATCATGACGACAAACTCCGGCGTGATGCATCACTACGATGCAAAGGACGCTCGAATCGGCGGCAAATTGCTTGCCTATGTGTACTGAGGTGAAATAAATGGTAAAACTCGACAGAATCGAACACATCGTAACCATCCCTGAAGGCGTCAACGCCACGATCAGCGAAGATGGCGTCGTAACCATCACAGGTCCAAAGGGAACGCTATCAAGAGAATTTGAGAGCACATTCATCGACCTGATTCAAGATGGCTCAGGAATCACCGTCCGTATTGACTTGCCCCGTCGCAAGCAACGTGCACTTGCCGGGACATGGAACGCTCACCTCAACAATATGGTTAAGGGAGTCACAGAAGGATTCACGTACAATCTGAAAGCCTTCTATTCTCACTTTCCTATGACCATGAAGGTGAACGGAGATACCTTCAACGTGAACAACTACTTCGGTGAGAAGGTTCCCCGTGCCGCTAAAATCCTTGACGGAGTTGATGTCAAGGTTTCAAACAAAACAGAAATCACAGTGTCAGGCATTGACAAGGAAGCCGTTGGTCAAACAGCTGCTAACATTGAACGATGTACGACCGTTAAGAACCGAGACCGACGTGTCTTCCAAGATGGTATTTACCTACTGAACAAGGAGTGATTGAGATGGCAGAAGACTATGAATCAATGACCGTTGCCCAACTGAAAGAAGTTCTCAAAGAAGAAGGACTTCCTATTTCGGGTAAGAAAAGTGAACTCATCGCTCGTTTGGTAGAAGCCAATGGCGGTGCTGATGAACCAACCGAAACAATGGACGATGCTCCCGCTGATGAAGCATCTGATGACAGTTGGGATGACGAAGATTGGGACGATGAGACAGAAGATGTCTATGTTGTCAAGCAGAAGCCTGTTCTGGACGAATCCATGAAATCGGCCCTCGCACTCCGAGCTGCTCAAAAGAAGAAGACTCCATCATTCCGTCGTACTGAATGGTTCCGATACAAGCGATTGTCTCGATCCGGATGGCGAGCTCCTCATGGAATGGACAACAAGCAACGACGTAACTACAAATACCGTGGTTCTCTTGTCCGAATTGGACATGGAAAGGTTGCTGAAGCACGTTTCTTGCACCCCTCTGGTTTCCGTGAAATCATGGTCCACAACCTTGCGGACCTCGAATCCATTGACCCTGAAACACAAGCTGCCCGTGTTGGTAGCACTGTTGGCGGACGCAAGCGAGAACACATTTACTCACGAGCCGATGAACTCGGTATTCGTGTGTTGAACCGAAGGAGGGATGTTTGATGCAAATCACCAACCAAAAGCGCCTCGCTGCTCGATTGCTCGGATGCGGAGTGAACCGTGTATGGATTCATCCATCCTTCGTAGACCAAGTTGCTTCAGCCGTTCAAACCGATGACATTCGTGAATTCATCGATGAAGGTTGGATCAAAGCAAAGCCGGTGAAGGGAACTTCCCGTGTCCGTGCTCGTGCCCGACTTGAACAGAAGCGAAAGGGCCGACGCAAGGGACAAGGTACCCGCGCTGGTTCAGCCAACGCTCGTAATCCTCGAAAGAACCGATGGATGCGAACCATTCGCAGTCAACGCCGTGTTCTCAAAGAACTTCGGGACGATGAAACCATTGAACCTTCCCAATACCGTCGCTACTACCTCAAAGCAAAGGGTGGCTCTTACCGTTCCATTGCTCACATGCGTTCTCAGATGACGCTTGAAGGTGTTAATTTCCCCGGAGGTGACGAGTGATGGCAGGGAATAACCGCCGCTCTATCTTCCGCCGACGTAAGGCTGGATTGACCGATTACCGTCGCCGCTTGAAGTTGCTCCGTGGACGAAAACCCCGTGCAGTAGTTCGTATCTCCAATACACGAACCACCTGCCAACTCGTGAGTTGGGCTGCCGACGGCGATCTCGTCTCGGTTACCATGACCGGCTCTGACCTCGTCAAGAAATACGGATGGCCAAACGACCAGTCGTTGAAATCAGTTCCAGCATCTTATTTGGTTGGCTTCGCCATGGGCAAGGCCGCAGTTGCATCAGGCTCGTCTGAAGCAGTTCTTGACATTGGCTTAGCAGCCAGTACTCGTGGCGGTCGTGTATACGCCGCACTCAAGGGTATGGTTGATGCAGGCCTCGAAATTCCACACAGCGAAGATGTCTTCCCAGATGAGGAGCGCCTAACAGGGGCTCACATCAACGACAAGATGACCAAAGCAATTAACGATACAAAGAAATCCATTGAGGGGGCGTACTGATGACTGAAGAAGAAGAAACAATTCCTACCATGGCGCCTGGTTTAATGCAAGCGTATACGGATGAAGCACCTGATGAATCCCCTGACCGTCGCCGACGAAAGAACCAGTACGACCCGATCGCAGCTTTGCGAAAGTGGGAGCCTCGTACCCGTCTTGGTGCTGCAGTCATGGCTGGAAAGATCATTTCCTACGAAGCCGCACTCGCCTCTGGCCTACCAATCCGTGAAGTCCAAATTGTTGATGCTCTGATTCCAGATCTTGAAGATGAAGTTATCTCCGTCAACATGGTTCAACGCATGACTGACAGCGGTCGTCGTGTGCGGTTCAACGTCATGGCTTGTGTCGGAAACCGCAACGGATATGTTGGACTTGGAATGGCCAAGGCCAAAGAAGTTGCCACCGCCATTAGCAAAGCGATTACTGCTGCTAAATTGAACCTCATCTCGGTCCAACGTGGAAACGGCTCATGGGAGTCTTCACCAGGACCTGGTAGCACTGTTCCATTCAAGGTCAACGGCCGAGCAGCCTCAACTCGAGTAACGCTCATGCCTGCTGCAAAGGGTAAGGGACTTGTCATCGGAGAAACCGGTAAGCGTGTCCTTGAACTTGCAGGAGTACAAGACGTTCTTTCCCGTACGAAGGGACAAACACGTACCACTATCAACTATGCTGCAGCTACTTTCAACGCACTGCAAAACATCAACACTACCCGTGTTTCTAACGAGCAACGTGAGACACTGTACATCCACAAAGGGAGGAGATTTGAATGACGTTTATTGTTGTACGAGCACGAAGCGATGTCAAGGTTGAGCGATCCATTCGTGAGACAATGCATCACATGAATCTAACACGTGTTAATCACGCAGTCATCATTGCAGACAACCCACAATACCGTGGAATGTTGCAGAAGGCGAAGGATTACATCACCTGGGGTGAAGCAGATGCAGCTCTTGTTGAGCGAATGCTCGCTGAGCGTGGACGAATGGCTGGAAACAGCCCCCTTACCGACGCTATTGTTGCAGAACACACCGATTACAAAAACATCAGTGAATTTGCCAAGGCCATCGTCGCAGGCGATGCACAGGTCAAAGATATTCCAAACTTGAAGCGAGTCTTCCGCCTTCACCCTCCTCGAGGGACAAAAGGCTGGGGCGGTCTCAAGCGAAGCTTCGTTGTCGGAGGAGCACTTGGTTCCCGTGGCGAAGAGATTGGTGCGCTCGTTGAGCGAATGATTTGAGGTGATTTAAGATGGGTACAAAAGCAAACAAGCATCGTGGACGCAACCGTTACCACGGTCGCGGAAAGAAAGCAGGTCGTGGCGCAGGAAAGCGTGGTGGCCGTGGAAACGCTGGTATGAACAAGCATCGTGTAATGACACGAATCAAGTACATGCCTGGTCATTGGGGTATGCACGGTTTCAACCGTCATCCAACCCTTAGAACCGTCCATGTCACTGTCAACGTTGGCCAACTCGAAGATATGGCAAAAGGAGAGAAGAGCATTGACCTTACCTCACTTGGAATTGACAAACTTCTCGGTAGCGGCCAAGTTCGCTCTAAACTTACAGTCATTGTTGGAGAAGCAAGCGCAAAAGCAGTTGAGAAGATTGAAGCCGCTGGCGGCTCCATTGAACAAGGCGACGACGATTGGGGCGAATTCGAAGAAGAATGACCCTTTGTCATCTCAAAACACCACAACATAAGAAAATCAACACAGGTAGGGAATGAACATGAAGCACAAGCCAATTCCATGGGCCATCCTTCTAACGGGTGTATTGTACTACGGTCTGCTCGTTTACTGGCAGTCCGACGAACTCCAAATGGCTTCTTCTTCAGAGCCATACCAAGCCGCTGTCTTTGGTCTGCTGTTTTCAGTTGTTTACCTTGCATATTGTATGATTTGTTTCCAGCGAGATTTACCTCCAGCACTCAAGGAAATGCCTTTCGTGGGCCGCTTTGGTAAATTGACAGGATGGCTTGCTTTCGGAGCGATTGCGGTCTATTATGTACGCCCGAGTGCATGGGGTGGATATGATGACGGCGTTGGTTTCTTTTTGGTTGGTATTCTTCTTCTTGGATTTGGAGCTGCAGCCATTCTTACATGTTTCATGTGGGAAGGAGACGACAGCAGTCGTTTGTATGCACTGCGCCGTTTCGTAGACGTCTATCCAACGATTACCAAACCAGAACGCCACGTTCGTTTCAACGAAAAGATGTGGACGACTACCTTCGTTCTCATCATTTACTTTGCCATGACCAACGTCATGCTCTTCGGACTTTCCGGACAAGCACTTGACCTGTTCAGCGGATTCCGTTCAATCATGGCTGGTGCTTCAGGTACCATCATGCACCTTGGTATCGGTCCGATCGTTACAGGTTCAATTATCATGCAGTTGTTCGCAGGTGCGAAGATTATCCGTCTTGACCTCAGCAATTCTGATGACAAAGCTATGTACCAAGGTGTGCAAAAGTTGCTTGTTCTCATCATGATTCCAATTGAATCAATCCCACAGACCTATGGTTTCCTTGACCCCAGCGAATGGCTCATTGACGCATATGGGATTGGTTGGGCAAACTTTGTGATTGTAGCACAACTCTTTGCCGGCTCATACCTGGTATTCCTATTGGATGAATTGGTCAGCAAATGGGGTATTGGTTCGGGTATCTCCTTGTTCATTGCTGCTGGTGTAGCACAGTCAACATTCGTTGGTACGCTCTCACCACTTGCTACCACCTCCGGAGTCCCTTACTCCATCCAAAACCCGCCATCCGGTACGCTACCAATGATCTTCTACATGTTCCGCGAATCTTCAAACTATGAGATGATTCAGGCGAACGGGTTCGAAGTCATGCTGCTTACACACGTGAATCCTGTTGCTGCTTTAGTTTCATCAATCATTGTGTTCTTGGTCGTTGCATATGCTGAATCAAGTAAACTTGAGTTGCCTTTGACTCACGGTAAAGTCCGTGGACACCGAGGAAAATACCCGATTCGTCTGGTTTACGCCTCAAACATTCCAGTCATTTTGATGGCAGCACTTCTCGCCAACATCAATATGTTTACACTCCTGTTCTGGAGCCATCCTACGCTGAGTAAGACTCCTATCTTAGGACAAAACGGATGGGCTTCTGCTTCTGCATACATCGGTACCTACGACCCCGGGCAAACGACGGCATCCGGAGGATTTGCTTGGTATGCCAGCATGGTCAACGGTGTGAATGATTGGCTTATTCCGCTGCTCAATCAGCAAGGTGATATCTTCGGCCATTCCTTGACCCAAATGATGGTACACGTGATTTTCTATGTTGCTCTTATGACCGTTGGTTCGATGGTATTTGCTAAGTTTTGGATCGATACTACCAACATGGGTACGAAGGATGTTGCTAAGCAAATTGAACGTACAGGTATGCAGATTCCTGGATTTAGAAAGAACCCTAAGGTTCTGGAAAAGATTCTCGAGAATTACATTCCCCCTGTCACCTACTTCTCTGGAGCGTTTGTAGGTTTACTCGCTGCAGGAGCGGATTTACTCGGTACGGTAGGTAATGCGACGGGAACAGGTCTCTTGCTGGCCGTAGGTATTATTTTGAGAACCTATGAACAAATCCAGAAGGAACAGGCTATGGAAATGCACCCAATGATCCGTCAGTTCTTTGGAGCCGAGTGATGTCCGCATAAGGGATATATGGGGATATTAATCCATGATTCGCTTCCGAGCACCGTCTACGCCCTTGCTTTGGTTTGACGGTAGTGAGGATTTAAGTTTGGAAAAAGACGGCGAAGCCGTCCATCTCAAGAACACGTCTGGGTCAATAGGGATGGCTCTCTTTCACTTGCCTTTTTTCCTTGTGGGCTTTGCAGTTGTCACGGGCTCGCTTCTTTTCAGCGCTTATGGTGCCTTTGCTTCGGTTTTGAATGATTCAGTTTGCGACCCTATGTTTGAACAAGAAGTCCAATTAAGCCTCAATGAGACTATTTATTGCGAGTCAAAAGATTCCGGAGGAGGTATGCGTGTTTCAATCCAATCGGTTGAAGTGGCTGAGCAGCACTTCAAATACACGATCGCATATGATCAAGATGAACCCACGATTGAGGAATTCCGTTGGTCTGAGGACAACGGTATTTTGGCTATAGGCATGGTTGATTATTACGAAGAAGAGGATGCTACATATTACTCCTGTAGCCTCTATAAAAGAGAGTCAACATTAGGTCAGAATTGGACTTACCAGGAGCTCATAGTAAGCGATTATTGGTACGCTATGCCAAGTTGGTGTCGAGATGGCGCAAGCTCTTCTGAAAACCTTGCTTATGTTTCTGCTGAAGGTCCTTTGTTTGAAGGCGAATACTTGTATAATCTGCATGAAGGTAATTTTGGAGAGGTCTCAATGGAGAGATATACCTTGACTTCATTGGAATACAGGCACGTGTATGTCCCCTATACGGCTGGGGCCATTGAAATTATTTTCCCAGCAATCTTCGGGATAATCTTTGGATCTATTTTCCTCAGTGTGGGTGATGCTAGAAAGATGAATATTCGATTGAATCCTTCTGCTCAAACCATCTGTGTTCGTAAAACATTCGGGGGCACCCGTCTCAGTGGTTGGACATGGAAAAATATAGATTTTAATTCAATAAAGATGGTTCGTTATGAAAAAACAGTACATCATCAAAGTGGAGGTGGAGAAGATGGTCCTATTCACCGTTGGGAAACATATCACAAGGGCATAGAAGTCTCATTTTCTAATGGCAGTAAACCAGTAGATGTTTTGTTTTTAGAGCACGGAAATGAGTTTGATATTTTTGATTCAACATTGAAAAATCTCTGTGATTCACTCGGTGTTAAGATGCCTGAAATAAAAGACAATCTTTGGTCGAAAATGCCTTCTAAAGACAATTACAAATCGGTCAAATTACAGGACTTTGAAGTCCATGAATGGGACAGTCAAAACGATGCACAGCTCCTTGTCGGATGGTACAACAGTCTGTCTTCTCAGACCCCTCCTCTTAAATTTGAAGACGTGATGGATGCAACTGAAATCGACATGTTTGATTCACAACAGGATGCTCAGAAATTTTTGGATTATCTTGTCTCTCTTTTGGACAAGGAGATGGGCTCCGATACGGATGAAATTTCGACAAAAGATACCGATTCCAATGTTAAGAATGACCAAGCAGACCATTCGGGTGAACAAGACGGCGCGCCGCAAACTGAAACCCCTGGAGCATTCTGGAATGAAGTCTAATTGAGGAAGGGTTCTCTAAGGGGTCTTTTTGCTTCGCAGTCTGCGTTTTTTAGTGGATTTGCTTACGGGTATCTTGATATAGGGGAGGTCAGTGGCCAACTTGCTTGCGTCAATAGGGAACGGCGTTGGCGGCAGAGTCCTCGGACAATGACCGTCGCCATCCTCCCTGATGCAATGCCGAAGCGATTGCGATCTCGAACAGGTCCTTAACGGATTTCGGGGTCAGGTAGGTGATCGAGATTATGACGTATTTTGTGCAAGAAGCTCAAGTGCATTATTTTCTCGCCAATTTCATTTAGGTCAGCAAATTCATTGCGAATAGCGACAAGTAACCAAAGGATCATAACAAGAGAAATCTGGTTGATCCTGCCAGAGGCGACCGCTTTTGGAGTTCGATTAAGCCATGCGAGTCGAGAGTCTTAGGGACTCGGCATACTGCTCAGTAACACGTGGATAACCTGCCCTATCGTCTGGAATAACCTCGGGAAACTGAGAATAAGGCCGGATAGTTCACAATGCCTGGAACGGTTTGTG